>JAEEGK010006425.1_pt1 | contig 28311 bp, 26 predicted proteins | sample 8958771 | NCBI WGS metagenome assembly JAEEGK01 (sample SAMN16246547, study PRJNA631951) | gut metagenome | biome: gut microbiome; feature: rumen; material: SC-attached | host: Bos | place: Iran: Karaj | collected 2018-10 | reverse complement strand
ATGGATGCTGCCGTTGGTGCCGCGACATGACCTGTTGGAGCCCATGTGTGACATGGCCATAACCCCGCCAACACACCAAATCCCAGACAACACATAGGGAATGCCCAAAACTGAAAATCTTTTGAAAAACTTGCTTCTCTCAATTCCAACATATTGAATGTGGAACAACCAGACTGCACATAAACAGCGATTACCGCTATCAGCGCAAGAGCCGATCCCGCAAATGAATACAGAGTCAACTTCATTGCTCCATATTCCTTATTAGTTGCCCCCCAAATAGCAATCAAGAAATACTTAGGAATCACAACTAATTCATAAAAAACAAAAAATAAGAAAATATCCAAGCTCAAGAAGACACCATATACACTACCGATCAGCAACAAGAAAAAGATAAAGAAATCCCGAGAACGATGTGTTACATTCCAAGAAAAAAGCACCCCCGATACTGCCGCGATCCCTGTTAGAAGGCACATCACAAGTGTAATTCCATCCATTCCAAGAGTGTAGCGTATCCGAAGAGCTGGAATCCAAGAATAATCCGACAAAATGACCATTTGCGAGGGATCTCCATGTTTGAAAATCCCTACAGAAATGCAAATAACCACTGTTAAGATAAGACCTAACAATGAAGTAATTAAAGCAATCCAACGTGGAGCAATCTTATTTTCACGCGGCCAAATAAGCAAAATTAATATTCCTAAAAAAGAAAGGTAGATATTCCAACCTAACATACAGCTTTACAAATAAAGTTTTAAAATCAAATTAACACTGGGGGTTATGAAATTATTAATAATGATACCGGGATAAACCCCAATTATAAACATCAAGAGAATGAAAGGCATAAAACAGAAAAGCTCATTTCTACTTAGATCACCAAAATTATTTGATAAAGTGTTCGGCTCCCCTGTCAACATGGTTTGAATCATATTCAGCAGGAAAAGTGCCGTTAGAACCAATGCAATCCCACAAAGAAGAACCATTACAGGTGCCATTGCAAAAGCACCTTTAAAAATCAAAAATTCACTTATGAATCCGTTAAGCCCAGGAAGTCCTAATGAAGAAAAAGTTGCTATGCAGAACAACACGGAAAAGACAGGTGCTGATCCCCTCAATCCCCTAAAATTTGATATGATGCGATCTCCATTGCAGCGAAGCTCTATGAGTGCTACAAAGCCAAACAATGTTCCTGCTGTAATACCATGATTAAACATCTGTAAAACTACACCGTCCATTGCAAAAGCTTTATCTTCAAAAGGATCAGATGTTATCCCTAAGACTTTTGCCACAGCTAGGGTTCCCAGCATACAATATCCCAAGTGATTAATTGAAGAATATGCCAACATCCTTTTTATGTCCTTTTGATTCAATGCACTCCATGCTGATGCTATGACGGTCAGCACAATCAGAAATGCTAATAAAAAATACCATTTATTCATTTGTACAGGGAAAATAGGAGTCATGATTACTAAAAAACCATACATCCCCATTTTCGACATAAGTCCCGTAAGAAGAATAGATACTGAAGATGGAGCTTCTGTGTAAGTAACCGGTAACCATGTATGAAATGGCATCAGCGGTATTTTGACCGCAAATCCCAGTAAAACGAGAAAGAAAATAATACCACACAGTGTATTCTGATTCAGCCCAGTAAATGCATACGCGCTTGCGATATTTTGGGCTAACTCCCCGCTTTTAGCTAGTGCTGACAGTTCATTAAAATTAAAGGTTCCATTAGCCAGATACAATGCCTGAAACCCTAGAAACATAAAAACACTGCCAAACATAGTATAAACAAAAAACTGCATTGCAGCAGAATCTTTGTTTACTCCACCCCAAAGCTTTACTAAAAAGAAAGCCGGTATCAGCACTGTTTCCCAAAATAAAAACCAATGAAAGAAGTTTTGAGCAGTGAATGTTCCCAAAAGACCCACTTGAGTTAATAGAACAAGCTGAAAAAAAAGTCTCGGGCGCCCAATATTTCTAGATGTAACTGCTATTGAAAATGAAACCAAAAGTGCAGTTAAAATGAGCAATACAACGTTTATGCCGCTTACACCCAGATAATATTGGATTCCCAATATGTGAACCCAATCTTTTTTGCATATAAATTGAAGATAATCTCCAGATGAATCGAAATGATACGCAATCCAAATTATTTCCAACAAACTCAAAAAAGAAAAAAACTGGGAAATATTTCGATTCTTTCTGAAATTTGATGAATCTACAAAAAATAGCATCAAGACTCCTAATAATGGAGTCAAAATAATCAATGTCAGAATAAGAGAACTAAATGTCATTTAAAGGATTCTCCAAGCCACTATAACAATTAAAAGGATGACAGAAACCGCCAAAACTCGCAGATAATGCTGAAGTCGTCCATCTTGAATCATGGAGCATAAACGCCCCATTAAATGATTACCGGAACAAGTTAAATTGAACATTCCATTGATTAGATAATCATCTGCAAAACGACTGATGTAGGCGAAGATCGTTGTAAAGATACATACAATTTTTACCAAACTTTCCCAAATCTTTCTATCACACCAATCTGCAAATGGCCCCAGTGCGTAATTAAATCGGATAATTGTGGAGCTATAAAATTTATCAACCATCATTGCATCGGAAAGAAATTGATAAGAATTTGCTCCTATCTTACTTATCAAAGGATCTTTTTGATGGACTTTCCGAATAGCATCCCCACCTTTATAAAGCATCCAAGCCCCCCCAGCACCAATTGTTACTGTTACTAAAGAGAGAAGTACCATCAATAAAAATGAACCTTCAAATAGTTGTTTGAATTGAAAAACACAATGATTTCCAGAGAGAAAGTCATTAAAGAGCGGCAATGCGGGCGTTCCTACAAAACTTAATAATACAGTAAGAGTCGCCAATATGATCAACGGCATCGTCATCACAGAAGGGCTCTCATCTGGAAGTATTTTCTCTTCCTTCGCCCCTCTATATTTTCCATAAAATACATAGCATATCTGCCGTGTCATATAAAATGCCGTAAGAATTGCAGAAAATGTCGCTATGATAAAAGGAATTTTACTGGGAGCAAAATGCATTGCGAAATGAAGTATTTCGTCCTTGCTCCAAAATCCACTAAAGAAAAGCGGTACTCCGGCAAGTGCCATCATACCAATCGCATAAGTGATAAAGGTTATCGGCATATAATTACGGATATTGCCCATTAAACGAATATCCTGTTCACCATTACATCCATGAATGACAGATCCAGCTCCCATAAAAAGCAAAGCTTTAAAAAAGGCATGTGTAATCAAATGGAACATACCAATAGCAACTCCACCCACACCTAAGCCCAGCATCATATAACCGAGCTGCGCCATAGTTGAATAAGCAAGGATCTTCTTGATATCATTTTGAGCAACAGCAATCAATGACGCAATCAGCGCTGATATGGCACCAATCCAAACAAGAGCTTGTTTCGCCTGGAGTCCACCCAACAATCCCACAGAAGAAGGATCAACAAGTGGATAAACGCGAGCCATTAAGAAAACACCTGCGGCCACCATCGTTGCCGCATGGATCAAGGCAGAAACAGGCGTAGGGCCTTCCATTGCGTCTGGCAGCCATACATGCAGAGGAAATTGTGCTGATTTCCCAATAGCACCACCAAAAATCAAAAGACCAATCACCGCATTACATGTCAGTCCCCAAAACATTAATTTAGAACAAGAATTTGCTAACGCTGTTTGCTCCAAAGCTCCCATTCCGGAATCGTAAAATAACAAAGTCCCAGACTGCGCATACCACAGAAACATCCCCATCATTAGACAAACATCACCAATACGAGTCGTTATAAAAGCTTTTTTGCCAGCCGCAGCTGCTGAGTTTTTTTGATACCAGAACCCAATCAGCAAATAAGAAGTCAAACCAACTAACTCCCAACAGATGAACAATAAAATCAAACTGTTAGAAATCAACAGTCCCAGCATGGATGCAGCAAACAAGGAAAGTCTTGAAAAGAAACGAACAACATCCTTGTCATGAGACATATACCCCATGCTATATATAAAAATCAATGTACTGCAAAGAGAAACCATTACCAGCATCACAGCAGTAAGTGGATCCAATAAGAATCCTAGTTTTAGGGATGAATCCCCTACCTCAAACCAAGAGAAATTAACATATTCTCTAATAACAGTTTCACCATTATGAACACTGATAGAATGAAAAAAAGCTCCTAGTGAAAGTAAAAAAGAAATACCAATCGCACCAATAGCAGTATATGCAGCCGCATCTCGTTTATCTTTTGAATAAAAGACAAGTACAAATGCCGCTAATAGCGGAAAAAACGGTATCAACCAAAGATTTGATAATATCCAGGGAGTATTCAAACAGCTAACCTTTCAATTTCCTGAGTCGTTCGATATCAGTTGTTTTAAATTGCCGATAAATAGAAATAATGATTGCCAGCCCAACAGCAGCCTCCGCCGCGGTTATAGCTATTGAAAAAATAACAAATATCATTCCGTTGATATCATTGTTCGCGTGAACAAAACGCCAAAAAGCTATAAAGTTGATATTAGCCGCGTTCATCATCAACTCAATACCAATAAGAACCATGATGGCATTACGACGACTTAGAGCCATTCCAATACCACATGAAAAGATTAAAGCTGAAACAAAAAGGGAAAATTGCAATGCGTTCATCGTTGATTCCATTCCTTTTCATTTATAATGAGTACAACTCCTCCGATCACGGAAACTGTCAAAGCCAGTGCCAGCATCTCCAGAGATGCAATATGCTGATTCATCAGGACTTCTCCTATAGCTTTTACAGAAGTGTCTGCATTTTCAAGCGGTTGAACTTCCTTAAGAAATTTTGAATGAGAAACCAGCGTTCCTAATATAACAAAAGCACCACCGCCAATAATACCACCCCACATATTATGAGTTCGCCAGCATGTATCAGGTTCTTCCAATGTATTTCGATCTGTCATCAATATCGCAAAAATAAGTAATATAGCAACAGCTCCCACATAAACAAGGATTTGTGCAAATCCGACAAATTGAGCATTCAATGTCAGATATATAAAAGCGATACCCACAAAAGAAACGATCAAACAAAGCACAGAATGAATCAGCTTAGGCAAGGCAGCCGCCATAAGGATTCCCGCCACAGTCAAAATAGTTGAAAGCAATAAAAAGCAATTAATCATCATTCCGCGTAAGTATAAGTTCTTGGTGCAATGTGTGCATCTTTATACATCAATGAAGCTAATCCGTAATAACATCCAATTATCAATAAAGGACATACACCCCATTTTATCAATAAAGAGGTTCCACCATCATTCCCTGCAAAATGCCATATAATAGTAACAACGATATTCGCAATCGAAAGCGGAAAGAGAAACTTCCAGCAAAAATTCATCAGCTGATCCGCTCTCAAACGAGGGAAAGTCGCTCTTGACCAAATAATGCAAAAGAAAAGTAAATGCAATTTGATAAAGAACCAGATAAAAGTAGGGATAATGGAAAGACAACCTAACGGCGGATGATACCCGCCTAAAAAGAGTGTAGTCCCCAGCGCACATGTCGCAAAAATACCAAAGTATTCAGCCATATAAATCATGGCATACCGAAAGCCGGAATACTCTATCATAAAGCCGGCAATCAATTCGGAATCTCCTTCTGCCAGGTCAAATGGGGCGCGATTCATCTCCGCAGATCCCGCCACTATGAAAAGCAAAAACGCGAAAAATCCCCATGGTGTGAATATGTACCATTTAGGGATAATATTATTCCAATAACCGCTTTGAGCTTCAACGACCGCAGTCAATGAAAGTGTACCGGCAATCATCACAACAGTAACTGTTGATAATATCAAAGGCAGCTCAAAGCTGATCATCTGAGCTATTGCACGCATACCTCCCAACAATGAATACTTGTTGTGACTGCTCCATCCAGCCATAAATGAGCCTACTTCACTTCCAGCACTCGCCGCAAAAAAGAAAAGAAGAGCCGCGTCTAGTTCAACCGGGGTCATACCTCTGCCATAAGGGATAACCGCAAAAGTACAAAATAGAGAAGCAATCATCACTCCTGGAGCCAAGAAGAATACCACTTTATCCGCTTTCTTTGGAACAATATCCTCTTTTAAGAATATCTTTAAACCATCTGCAATGGGTTGGAGAAAGCCCCAAAGGCCAATCCGATGAGGACCGGGACGATTCTGCAAACGTCCCAAACCTTTACGCTCAAAGACTGTTGCGACCGCGTAAAAACAAGAAACAATAGCCACAACAATGCAAACCAAAATAATTGCATTGAATAAAGGCTGGATACACTCCGGCAAGAAACTCAATCCCCAATTTTTGAGGAATATCATCTTTTCTTCTATTTGAAAATCTATGAATGAAAGCAATGGCATCATTTATTGAAAGGTTCTGGATTTGGTTTGCTGCCTGTTGTGGTAACTACCTTAGTACTTGCAACCGCATTTAGTTTTTTGCGGAGCATCTCGATTTTTTTATCACTCTCTGCAGCCATTGTCGGATGGATTGAATGATAATATTCATCTGATTTTAAAAGACGATACTTATCCAGCAGAAGCTCATCAAAGCGGTTCTCCGCCGTGATCTCATATTCTGTATCCATCTTAATGGATTCAAAAGGACATACCTCCGCACATATCTGACATCCCATGCAAGCGCCAATATCGACCTGAAACAGTTGCGGCTTTTTAGCAGGTTTCCCATCAATGTTAGTACTCTGTTGGATCCGTATACAATGAACAGGGCATTCTTTTTCGCATATTCTGCAAGCCACACAGCGCATACCAGTTTCAGGATCATTGCCGTCATATACAAGGAATGGAAAGACCCGGCTATTTTCAGATATTTGACGTTTTTGTTCCGGATAAAAAATCGTAGGAAACCGCTTCGGATCATAATAGCTTCCAAAGAAATTCCTGGCGGTCTCGATCAATCCTTTTATCAAGCCAATGCCATACATTACCTGTCAACCTCCCCCATGAGGATATCAAGACTTCCTAAAATTGCGATAACATCCGCCACCTTTGTCCCTATGCACAAATCCTCTAAAACTGTTAAATTGATGAAACTAGGAGCTCTCACATGACAACGGTAAGGAGAACCGCTATTATCACTGACTAAATAAAATCCCAATATCCCCTTTGGAGCTTCAATTTCCGCGTAAGCATGGCCTAAATCAGGTTTTAACCCTTTTTGTTTAGCTTTCGGATTCATGATACTACCTTTCGGGATATCCTTGATGACTTGACGAATCAGCTTAATAGATTCACGAGCTTCCAAAAAGCGCATCATCATCCGATCATAACAATCTCCATGTTTCCCAAGAGGGACTTGAAAATCCAATCGGTCATAGACACCATAGGGTCTCGCTTTCCGCAAGTCATAATTAACACCGCTGGCTCGAAGGTTACACCCGCTCATCCCCGCGTTAATAGCAAGGTCAGCAGATAATTTCCCGACATTCTGCAGCCGGGCCATTACAATTTCATTACCCGTTATCAAGCGATCAAACTCATCAAGTGCCTGCTCTACTTCATCTACAGTGGAAAGTGCCCGCTTTAGCCAGTCTTCTGTAACATCCGTTCGGCAACCGCCAAATCTGTAATAGTTACACATCATTCGAGAGCCGCTCAAGTCCTGGAAAAGATCCAAAATTTTTTCTCTTTCCCGAAATGAATACATGGACGGTGTCCCCATGGCTCCCAGATCCATAACCAGAAATCCCACCGCACAGAAATGATTCAGCAACCGGGTCAGTTCTCCAACTATTACACGCACATATTCCGCTCTTTCCGTTGGTACTATGCCAGTTAATTTCTCAACAGCGGCAACATAAGCCCAGTTATTCGTCATAGAGCAAAGATAATCCAGGCGGTCTGTGTAAGGAATAACCCCTAAGTATGAAATAGATTCAGCGATTTTCTCTTGATTGCGATGCAGATAACCAAATACTGGCTTCAACCGGGTCACGATTTCTCCATCTAACTGGACATCCATACGAAAGACACCGTGGGTAGAGGGATGCTGAGGTCCCATTGCGACTTCCAACAACTCCCCATCAATGCGATTGGAATGTTTTTTTTCTCCATACAAAACATTGTATGAAGAAGCATTCCCTTTTGAGGAATCAAATAAGCTATTAACCTCAAACATTCTTTTCCTTTCCCGCTCGAATTTCTTCAGGATGGACGTAATCTTTTCTCATCGGATGATCCACACAAGAATCCCACAGAAGAATTCGTCTCAAATCAGGATGTCCTATAAATTCAACACCATATAAATCGTAAATCTCTCTTTCTTGAAATTCTGCGCTGCGCCAAACCGGAGTAAGAGAAGCTACTCGGCAATCATCAGCCCGATTGTGAGTACTTTGGCAAATAATGATCGGCTCCACTTTTTGCTTCGTCGAACAAAGAACATAACAGACATCAATATGAGCTGGAATCTTTGCAATCGTATTCTTTTTCTTAACAACCGTTTCCCCATCAACTTGTTCTGCTGATTGAACAGAGATTTGAATTTCTTGTTCAAGCCAATCTGTAGCACTCACACAAGTCAGAAAATCAAAGAGATATTCAGGTTCATCTCTGAGAAATGAAGCAAACCTCAAAGCATACTCCGGCTCAACAAATATCGTATCCTGCTGTGGATTAGCATTAGGATTTTTTACGAGTTTTAATTTAAGACCGCTGATTGCTGCTTCCGCTTTCTTCTGAATATCTTGGAGAAAACTGTCTTCACTAACCTTGTTCAGGATATTCTCATCCACAGCAGAAATCACTATTTTCCTCTGTGCCGGTGATTGTGGAACGTAATCATTTACACGAAGATCCGCTATCGAACTATTATAAGGAGGCTCCAAATCATGTTCACCACATTCCGGGATAGGATATTCACTGGGAAAATCCGGATTGTGTATTCTGATCCCGTTTTCCTTGCCCAAAAGACGCTCGCCCGCTATCTTTCGTTGTAGCTCCAAAAGCCCGTTGATAATAGATTCCGGCTGAGGAGGACATCCGGGAACATAAACATCTACAGGAATATACCGGTCGATCCCATTAAGCACATTATAACCATCCCTGAAAGGACCACCGGAAATCGCACATGAACCTACAGCCATCACATAACGAGGTTCCGGAATCTGATTAAAAAGACGAACGACCAAAGGGGCCATTTTCTTTGTTACCGTCCCAGCCACGATCATCAAATCTGCTTGTCTTGGTGAGGGACGAAACACTTCAGAACCTAAACGAGCTATATCCCATCGAGCCATAGCTGCCGAAATCATTTCGATGGCACAGCAAGCCAGCCCGAAAGTCATAGGCCATACAGAGTTACCTCTTGACCAATTTGTAGGGAAACTGACGAGATCTTGCCATTTAAGCACATGCACCCCGTGTTTACTTAAATATTCTCGTAAGACTTCATCCATGTTTTAAACCCATTTAAGAACACCTTTTTTCCATGCCCACAACAAACTCTCCAGCAACAGAAAAACGAAAAGCAAAATGGCAAGACAAAGTTCAAAAGACAAAGAAAGAAATGAAACCGCGAAAGGTAATAAAAAAAGGGCTTCTACATCCATTACCAGAAAAAGAAGCCCGTACACATAATAATCAGCTTTAACCCGCAGCCAGGAATCACCCTTGGATTCCTCTCCACATTCATAAATGGAGTTTTTTATTTCACCAGGTTTTGAAATTCCTAATAGCTTGGTAATCAGGATAGATACAACAACGGGCGCAATGGGAAAGAGAAAACCCATTGCTAGAAAAATTAAAAGTGAGATAAAATGATACGAATCATTCATAATCAATATACCCTATCCGAGAGCAACATAGAGATATACCATCTCTATAAATGGCATACCATTTTGCGCTAAAAAAGCTAGTATTTTTATGAAAAATAGTCAAGCAAGAATGTTATTAGAAACACTAATACTATACATTCTAAATAGCATTAAATGAAACCAAAATAATAAGATAGTAAAAGAAAATGTACGCTAGAGACTCTTAGTTAATGGTGGAGACAAGGGAGCTCGAATCCCTGACCTTCTCGTTGCGAACGAGACGCTCTACCAGCTGAGCTATGCCCCCACAGCGTGTTCACATATGTGAACAAAGATGATTATAGTCAAACCCCATCAACATCTCAAGAATGAATTCAATCAGGCAGCGACTACTTTCTAATAATAAATAGGTTGCATGATGAAATTTTTATTTAGAATTCTTTCCGACTAATTATATCAAGCAGACAGATATGGTCAGTTTTGAGTAGCTTCAATCAAAATTTGCCGATTGATAGCCGAGATAAAAGCACGAGCACTCGCTTCAATGATATCGGTGCTGGCACCACGTCCCACAACAGATTTTTTATCCTCTCCAAATGTCAGACGCACAGTAACTTCTCCAACAGCATCCTGCCCTTCAGACGTTGAACGGATCTCAAATTCCGTGACTTTAGCATCTTCACGATCCGTTATGCGTTTGATCGTCTGAAAAACAGCATCCACCGGTCCATCTCCAATATCCGCGTCCTGCATACTCCCTTTAACAGGTTCACCTTTGGCAGGAATACCATTCTTTTTAAGACATATAGTCGCAGTAGGTAATAAGTGATTTCCACTTAAATATTGAATGCTGTCCAGCTGCCAGGTACAGACATTAGACACGATAGTATGATCATTCCCAGCTAATGCAATCAAATCCTCATCATAAATATACTTTTTACGATCACCTATCAGTTTAAATTGTGTAAACAACGAATTGAGTTCTCGTTCCGAAAGTTTCAAGCCCAACGATTTCAAACGAGCTTTTAATGCCGCGCGCCCGCTGTGTTTTGTCAATGGAAGTTCCGTATCCCCCCATCCCACATATTCTGGGTTCATTATTTCATATGTATCCCGTCTCTTGAGAATTCCATCTTGATGGATACCACTGGAATGAGCAAAAGCATTGAGTCCGACGATAGCCTTATTTCGCTGAATTGCAAATCCAGTAGCCCGAGACACCACTTTGGAAGTTCTTACTATTTCTTTGGCATTTACACCGCAATGTACACCTCTGAAATTCTCAGAACGAGTTCGTAGTGCCATAACGATTTCTTCCAAAGCGGCATTGCCCGCTCTTTCCCCTATTCCATTGACAGTACATTCCACTTGTCGGGCTCCGGCCTGGATAGCCGCTAAAGAATTAGCGACAGCTAAACCTAAATCATCATGACAATGAACACTAATGATACTTTTCTCTGTACGAAAAGCCTCTACACGCTGTCTTAAATTAGAGATGAGCTGCGCAAACTCACCCGGCATCGCGTAACCAACCGTATCTGGGATATTGACCGTTCTAGCTCCGGCTTCGGTAACCGCATTGCAGATATCGATCAAAAACTCAAGTTCAGTTCTGGTTGCATCCATCGGAGAAAACTCTACATCTTTTACAAGAGAACTAGCGTGCTTGACACTGCTAATGGCTAATTGAATGACTTCATCAAAGGATTTCATTAGCTGAAATTCCCTCTGCACCTTAGATGTCGCTAAAAACAAATGGATTCGACCTCTATTTCCAGCAGGCTTGATCGCTTTTGCCGCAGACTTTATATCCGTCTCCAAACAACGAGCAAGTCCGGCAATAGTAATTCCCTTTATCTCAGATGCGATCGCCTGCACAGCTTGAAAATCCCCATCGCTGATTACAGGGAATCCCGCCTCAATCACATCTACTTTCAAACGAGCTAATTGCCGGGCAATTTCCAATTTCTGCCGCAATGTCATTGTTGCGCCAGGACTTTGCTCGCCATCTCTTAAAGTAGTATCAAATATGATCAGATTGTTTTTCATGTCACCTCTGCCGGCCAAAATAGAAAACCCTGTCCCCTCCTATATTGGTGACAGGAAATGATACATTTACAAAAGAATACCATTCTTTTTCTGTGATCCATCAACGCTATATTTTCATACAAGATACACCGATGTTATTCTTCATCAGAATCACCTTCGAGACTTTGCACTAAAACAAGTTCTTTGTCAATTCCTTAGATGCTGGTGCTTTTGAATATAAATTTTTTGAAAGAAACCAACCACAACGCTTAGAATAAAAAAAGCTATAGCAACCAAGACTATCACTGGCCCACAAGGCAAATCAAAAAAATAAGATCCTACCACACCTAAGCCTCCGGAAAGTATTCCCACAAAAGCACTAAGCAAAAAGTGTTGTTGCAGACTAAAAGAAACATTCCTTGCTGCTGATGCCGGAACGACCAATAAAGAGGTCACTAAAATGATACCCAGTAATCGAACACTAAAAGCCACAGCAAGAGTCAACAATAATAAAAAGAAACAATTAAGAGCTCTGACAGAAACACCTGATACCTTGGCTAGGCTCTCATTCAGTGTCAGTAGAGTCAAAGAACGCAGCTTCCATAGCAGAAAAGAACTTCCGATCACAGCAATAAGCACTCCTGCCCAAACCTGAGTCGGTCCCGTAGCCAAAATATCTCCAAATAAATAACGATGAAGTTCTCCTTTATATCCTTTGAGCAAACTCAAGATCACAACGCCAAGAGCTACAGCCCCGGATAAAAGCACTGCCATGATGGTATCTGTCAATAGCTTCGTATTCTCCTTCAGCCACACAACACAAAAAGCAATCATAATGCTAAACAAGATTTGTACCAAAGTGGGATCACTCAATCCCCACCAAAATCCTAACGCAATCCCAGTCAAAGAGCTATGGGCTAAAGTTTCGCTAAAAAAGGATAATTTCCGAGCCGTTACAAACACTCCCATCATTGCACAGAACGGTCCCATCAGCAAAGCCATCAATAATGCCCGCTGCATAAAAGGTTCAGAAAATATTTCTTTTATCATATTTTATTCTCCAATCTAATGTGAATGATGATGGTGATAAAATGAAAACTCTTGTCCAAAGACCTGATTCAAATTCTGGCCTTGCAAGACCTCTTCTGGTGTTCCATGACAACAAATTACCTGGTTCAAGGCATAAACTCTGGAGGCATGTTTATAGACCATAGACAAGTCATGTGATACCAAAACGATCGAGAGATGGCGTTCCTTATGAATTTTTTCAATCATCTCATAAAAACTCTCCTCACCCGGCGCATCAACTCCGGCGGTTGGCTCATCCAAAAAAAGGATCTCAGGCTTTTTCAGCAAGGCAAAAGCGATCATAACCCGCTGGAACTGCCCCCCTGATAACTCCGCGACCGATCGAGATAAGATATCTTTTATTCCTATCTCACAAATCATCTCGTTCAATTCCCTATCTACTATTTTTTTAGAAGTCCAAGGCCAGCAATAATCTAAATTCAGAGCAAGAAACTCCCGAACATTCAGCGCAAAACTCGGATCCGCTACTAATTTCTGAGGAACATAACCAATACGATGAGAGACATCAGAAAAAGGCTTCCCTCCAAAAAATTTCACACTTCCGGATTCCACAGGGATCAATCCTAACAATGCCTTCAGTAAAGTTGTCTTGCCAGCACCATTAGGTCCTATCAGCGCGATCATTTCTCCCTGTTGTATTCTGAGATTGATCCCCTCCAGAATAAGTCTTCCATCCAGCCTTACCGACAGATCTTATGTTTCTATCGCAGTAAGGTGACTGTGAGCGTGTTTTTCGCAACAAGAGGACATCTCTACTTTAGTGAATTTAAAAGTTCTTTGAGATTACTTCGGATCATTCTTTCGTAAGCATCTTTATCCAAACCTGTTTCATCTTGGATTTCCAATGTTTCTAAATGGCCGATTTTTAGATTTCCATCTTTGGCAACACGTTGAACTAATCGATTTTCCGCCTTGGAGGGCACCATGATGGCAACAACCTTATCTTCACGAATTTTCCTCATTAACTTCATCAAATGACGAGGAGAAATATCCGCATCAGGAACATCCTGAAGGACACCCGCGCAATTCAAATGATAACGTTTATTAAAATAAGAAAATGCATCATGCTGAACATAAAAAGATTTTAATTGAACTTTCTCAAGAGATGAAGACAAATCTTTATCTAGTTTCTCCAATACCGCACCATATTTTTCAGCGTTTGATTTGTAGGTTTCAGCATTTTCTGTATCCAACTGAGATAATCGATCAGCAATAATATTCAAACACTCTTTTGCTAAAACAGGATCCAGCCAAATATGAGGATCATAAACTCCGTGATGATGAGAGTGTTCATGGGCTTCTTCTCCGTCATGTTCATCTTCATCATGGATCATTTTGATCAAATACTTCTTATCCAGCAATTCTCCCAGATTAACGATCTTAACTTCTTTCCTCAAAACACCATTTTTCTCTATTGCTTCTAGCCATGTCTCTAATTCCAAACCGATCCCGAACACAACATCCGCCTTATTTAGTTTGCGAATGTCACTGGGTGTCAATTGAAATTCATGAGGTTCACTTTTCCCATCCAACAGACATTGAACTTGAGCTTTGTCTCCTGCTACATTTGCAACCCAAGAATAAACCGGAAGGAAAGTGGTTATGATCCTCAATTCCGAAGCCTGGACAGAAATCACATAGAATAACAATATAAAAGAAATATACTTTAGCATTTTCATTTTAACTATTTTTACAGTTTGGTTCTATTTAATTGCAAATTATTTGCAAATAGAAGCTACAAAAAAGCCATTCCCAGAAAGGGAACGGATTTTGTAACTCGAATTACTTCATGAGAAGCATCTGACGTGCCCGTTTCACTGAACGGGTCAAACGACGCTGAAAAGCAGCAGGAAGTCCTGTGTACTTTCGCAATAAAATACGACCATGATCTGTCACAAATCTGCGCAGCAAGGTCACATTTCTATAATCCAGTTGATCAATAGTAAAATCAACCTTTGGCTGGGGACGAGGAGTACGGCGTTCCATTGTTCCGCCATTTCCATTACGAGATCCCCTCTTACTTCTATCCGTATTTGTTTTACGAGGCATATCTTCTACTTGATTTCTTTATGCAAAGTGTGACGACGAAGGAATTTATTATACTTCATCATCTCAATCTTTTCAGATTGGAGCTTCTTATTGCGTGAGGTCTGGTAACGACTAGGAGTTTTTCCTTCTTTACGAGCCTCAGTACATTCAATTGTTACAATTTCTCGTGGCATATATCACAAAAACCGAAATTATTATAATACTATTCTTTATCCGGGGCAAGCTTATCTTCACCCTCTTCATCTTCTTCTTGCAATGGGCGGCTTGCTAACTCATCCAGAGGATTCGCAATCGTCCCCAAAGTACCCAACCTATGTTTATTCAAAACACCGTCTTTTTCCAGTTGAGCCTGAGCTTCTACAGTGAAACGAGTCCACGGTATGGCCTCTAAACGTGTCTTAGGAATAGGCTTACCCGTCATTTCACACAATCCGTAGGTTCCTTTTTGTATCCGTTTCAGAGCCTGTTCCACTTCATACAACGCATCTTGATCTGCGGAAAGCAAACTTAACGCGAAGTCGCGGTTAAAGTGATCTGTCCCTGTATCAGCCATGTGCATACCAAAACTTGAAACCTCTTGAGCCGAATCATCAGCCAGACCACTCATCTGATTTTTCAGCCGCCTTCTCAGCATATACAAATTTTTGTAATACTTGACCCATTCGGGCTTGACCCACTCTGGCGGTTCTTCGGAAAAATTAGTCTCAGTTTCCCCAAATAAAGAAGCCAGAGAAGCTCTGCCTACCACTTTTCCAGTGGTTACAGGAGGCATCTTAGAGGATCTCCTTCTTCTTGGTTTTGAAGGCGTTTCTTTCTGCTCACTTGTCTCTACCTTATCAGAAGTTTTGGGCTGTCTGCCTCGCGAAACTTTTTTCTCAGTTTCTACTGAAACCTTCACAACCTTCTCTTGAGAAGAAATATCATCAGCAACAGACTTCTTTGTTCTCCGTTTTCTGGAAGTCTTCTCAGATTCAACAGTCTTCTTCACTCTTTTAGAAACAGCCATTTCTTCAGTTTCTTCTGATTTTGAAGAAACTTTCTTTGCCGTAACTCTCGTGCTACCTGTTTTCTTCTTTGTTATTGCCATATATATCCTCCGATATAGGATTGTTCAACAAATGACTGATAGGGAGTTCACCTATCCCTCTCGCCTTTCAGCAAGAAGGGAGCTAGGATACATGAATTTTAAAAGAAATCCACTTAAATCTTCTAAAAAAGTAATTTTTTTCTTTTTCTTATTTGATAAGAATTTTTTAAATTGCCTTCCTTTTATTTCATAACAATTTTGAAATGAAGATATAAGAGTAAACACCATCAACTTTTCATTGACACTTTGCCTTTGCGCCTGTAGGGTTTGCGCGTAAATGACACCTTTGGAGTTTACATTGATGGTAATTCCATTTGATTCCAAAGGTAAAACGGCTTAAGAGTATGGCAAATATCGTATTAGTCGGTGCCCAATGGGGTGATGAAGGCAAAGGGAAAATCATTGATGTTCTTACAGAAAAATCTGACGTTATTGTCAGAACTCAAGGCGGCAACAATGCCGGACATACTGTATTCATAGGAACAACAAAATATGTACTTCACCTTGTACCATCGGGAATCCTTCATAAAAGTAAAACATGCATCATCGGCAATGGTGTAGTAGTGGATCCCATTGGATTAGTCAAAGAAATTGAAGGACTTCTTTCCATGAATGTTCAAGTCGCCGGGCAACTCTTCATTAGTCAGACAGCTCATGTTGTCATGCCTTGGCATAAGGAATTGGACGCGTTAAAGGAATCAAAGAAAGGTTCTAATAAAATTGGAACGACTAAAAACGGTATTGGCCCAGCCTATTCCGAAAAAGCGGATCGCTCTGGTATTCGTGTTATTGATTTTATTCATCCTGAACGCTTTAAAATACTCTTAAAGAATAAGATCAAGGAACACAATGAAACATTCGCTGCCAATGGTATCCCCACCATGGATTTTGACGAGATATATAATCTCTATTCAAAAGCCGCAGAAAAACTTAAACCTTTGGTTACTGATACTGTTACCCTGCTTCACGAAGCATGGAAACAAAACAAAAGCATACTTTTTGAAGGCGCACAAGGAACTTTCCTGGATATCGATCACGGAACTTATCCGTTTGTTACTTCTTCCAATACAACGTCCGGTGGAGCATGTACTGGTTCTGGATTCCCACCCAATCGGATCGATAAGGTAGTAGGTGTCGCAAAAGCCTATTCAACCCGTGTCGGCAGCGGTCCTATGCCAAGTGAAAATGAAGAAATATCGGATCACCTCCATGGTTTAGGACGAGAATTTGGAGCAACCACAGGTCGCCCCCGTCGTTGCGGTTGGCATGACGCAGTCGCAACTCGCACAGCCGTCATGTTAAATGGTATTGATGAACTCGCTCTTACCAATTTGGACGGCTTAGACACCTTTGACACAGTTAAACTGTGTGTCGCGTATGAATGTGATGGTATTCAATACAGATATGTCCCTTCTGATATTACGGTTCTTGAACGCTGTAAGCCAGTTTATAAGGAACTTCCCGGATGGAAAACGCCAACTACCGCGATCCGTTCCTGGGATGACCTCCCTGAAAACGCTCGCAATTATCTCAAAAACTTAGAGAAAGAGTCTGAAACTCATCTTTCAATTATTTCAGTAGGACCGGCCAGAGATGAAACTTTTTCCGTCTAATGAGTGTTAAGATACCGACACTGTCAGAGAAGGCAAAAACACATCTGCCTAAGCACATTGCCATCATCATGGATGGTAATGGACGATGGGCTCAAAAAAGAGGTCTTCCAAGAGTCGAAGGTCATCGAAATGGCATAGAGTCTGTACGCACAGTCGTAGAACTCTGCGGCAAACTTCATATTAGCTACTTAACACTTTACGCATTCTCAATGGAGAATTGGATTCGTCCAAAAGATGAAGTAAATATGCTTATGAAGTACCTGGCATGGTTCCTTAAGAAAGAAACGCCGGGTCTGCAAAAAAACAATGTTTGTCTGAGGGCTATCGGTCGTCTGGATCTTCTTCCTCAAGAGGCACAAGAACAGTTGGCTCTATCCATAGAGACATTAAAAAACAATACGGGACTCACCCTGATTCTAGCTCTTAGCTATAGCAGCAGAGAAGAAATAACACATACCGTCCGTAATCTTGCTCGTCAAGTTCAAGAAGGACAGCTGGATCCAGAACAAATTGATGAAAAACTCCTTTCAAACAGCTTATATACTAAAGAATATCCAGATCCGGATATTCTCATCCGAACCAGCGGAGAAATGCGGATCAGTAATTTCTTGCTCTGGCAGATTTCATACGCTGAGCTTTATGTGACACCGACCCTTTGGCCCGACTTTAAAGAGGAAGACCTGTGTAACGCGCTGGAAGAATTTGCTAAACGCAACAGACGTTTTGGAGATATAAAGTAAGGTATGTTTGCAGACATCGTCCATCAACAGAACGTCGTCCGCACCCTGCAAAAAAGTTTGGAAACAGGACGTCTTGCCCATGCCAGTTTATTTGTTGGATCAAGCTCTGCAGAAATGGAAGAGATGGTTATCGCGTTAGCCCAAACTCTTCATTGTGAAAATCCTCCGGCTCGAAGCAAGAAAAGCGGACTGCCCTTGGACGCGTGTGGGAAATGTCGCAACTGCAATCTTATTGCGGAACGGAAATATCCCGATGTTCAATGGATCTATCCGGAATCCAAAATCCGCATCATCACCACTGAACAAATTCGCAAACTCATCGCATCCTCTCAGCTCAAATCCAGCAGTGGTAATTATGAGATCTCTGTGATCAGCTCTGCCGACCGTCTTAATACTCAAGCCGCTAATGCCTTTTTAAAAACTCTGGAAGAACCTGTTCCCGGTAAAATATTCATTTTACTAACACATGATGCTCAAAAGATCATCCCAACTATTCTTTCCCGCTGTCGTCGCATCATTTTTGAAGGAATCAATCGTCCTTCCGTTGACTCCGAAACACGCAACTGGCTTTGGCTGTTCGCTCAAACAGCTGCATCTTCTGAATCCGGGCTCCTAAGCCGCTATACACTTCTTACCCCAATGGTTGAAAAACTTGCAGAACTTAAACAAAATATAGAGGGAGAGCTTAGAAAAGAATCTCCTCTCTATAAATACAAAGAAAAATATACAAATGCAGAGGAACGCATTGACTCAAGCATTATTGAACGCTGGGAAAAGGAACTTCAGTCAACCATCGCATCTGAGTATAGAAAACAGAGAGCTGAAATGCTCGCGGCTATAGAACTCTGGCTTCGGGATATATGGATGATCAAAGTAAGTAACCAATTCCCAGAGGATTCTTTTTTCCCGGATTTGAAGGCATATTCAGAAATGATTGCCTCTCACATTTCTGAAAAACAAGCCAGAGAAAACCTCAAAACCGTTAGCTCCACAATGAAAATTCTGGATAGCAATGTTCAAGAAGAACTGATACTGGAAGTTTTTTTATTGAAACTTGCTCTCTAAAATGAAAAAAAATGTTTATCTGTTTCTTTGGCTTATCGTCTTCGCCATTATTCTAGTAGGAACGATCCGTTTTCTAGGGATTCCGGTTATTCTTGAACAACCAATGCAAACGGCGGATGAAAGTCTCGCTTCCCCTGAAATCAAACTCCTTGCTCAAGCTGCATCCGCTGATAATATCAAAGATTTTCTAGGAGCAGATTCTTCGTCTATTCATTTAAAAATTTACGGAGCGATGGGTGTTTTTTCCATGATCTCTATGCCAATAATGTTGCTGCTAAAAAAACAAAGCCAAAACCTCTTTAAATCACCCGTTTTCTATGGAGCCTTGTGGATTTTTTTCGTTTTTCTTTCTAATACAAAAACCCTCTCTACCGGTCTATCTTACCCGACAACAATCCATTTACTGTTTTGTTTCATGTGTTTTTTGATGGGATATACTATTCTTTCTCATACCAATATCCGCTATCTCTTGTGGATACTTTCGCTTGCTCTTATTCCCGTTTTATTTACTGCGTTTCAACAGCATTATGGAGGGCTGGAAGAAGTTCGAAAAAGTGTTTTTGAAATAACCCCTCCTGAAAAACTTCCGGAAGACCTTTTTCGGAGACTTACAAGTAACCGGGTATTTGGAACCATGATTTATCCCAATTCCCTCGCAGGTCTATTAATGCTATTATTGCCACCCTGTCTATGTTCGCTTTGGCAATTACCAGCCAAAATCCCTCCAATGATTCGTCTTCTCTGTGTAGGTATATTAAGCTATATTGGTGCAGCCGCACTTTATTGGACAGGATCAAAAACAACATGGCTTATTTTGATAGGACTAGTTATTACTGTTCTTTTCCTAAAAACAAAGTTATCGCTAAAAATAAAAGCTGTTATCAGTATTTCTATTCTCTGTATAGGATTAACTGGATTCGGTATCGCTTTTTCAGATTACTTCAAAAGAGGTGCAACCAGTGTAAGCGCCCGCTTTGACTATTGGAATGCGGCAGTTTTAAATATAAAAAATCATCCTTTTATAGGGAGCGGTCCCGGCACTTTTGCCATTCCATACCAACTTTCTAAACGCCCGGAATCCGAAATGGCCAAACTCTGCCATAATGATTATCTGGAGCAAGCAAGCGACTCCGGTATCCCTGCCGCAGCAGCATATTTAGCTTTTTGGGGATGTTGTCTGTACCATATATGGCAAAGATATAAAACGATGGATCATCTTCAACTCAGTATAATTCTAGGCATCAGTACGTTTGCTTTGCAGGCACTAACGGAATTCAGTCTATATATTCCCGCAATCGCGTGGGTTGCCTTTGCATTATTGGGATACACTGTGTATCAAGTCAGATTCCCTTATTTACCAACTTGTTCCACAGAAAAGGAAATCCGTCTCTGAGATTCACTCAAGACCTCAATAAAAATCTTTTTATAAAGTACGGGTGCTGGAGGAGCAAAGTCAGGCCAGCGCTCTATCCACTCTACAATAGTTATTCCATTAGGTGAAAGAAGATAAGACTCTAATCCCGCACCAAGTATTTCTTCTATACTTTCCAAACGATAAAGGTCTAAATGAGCAACAGGTATCGGACATTCTTCATATAAATTCAATAATGCAAAAGTGGGAGAATGAACTCTATCCTTTCCTCCTAAACCTTTAACAAGCCCTCGAACCCAGCATGTTTTTCCTGCACCCAAGTCTCCGGTCAATCCTATAACAACACCCGGTTTCAACTGTTTTGCGTAAGAAACCGCTATTTTTTCAGTTTCTTCAGCACTATTGGAAATGATCGTATCCATGACAATCTAAGTTTGTTAATCCCATTTTACGACTAAACAGTTTTATTATTTTCTCAGGAATGACCTTCCCTATACAAGATAGATTCAGCTGAGGGAAATGTATTTTCCATTTATCCAAAAGTTCAACTGCAATAGATGCCGACACTGTAAAAAGCAACTCAAAGTCCTCACCATCGCTCAAAGCTCTCGTCAATGCAGATCCTCCCCCTTTTTCTCGTGCTGCTTCCTTTGCACTTCGACTTACCGGTATCGCTTCCGCAAGCAGTTGTACTCCTTTTTCAGACGCATCCATCAAGCGCCTCAAATCCCCGGCCAATCCATCACTAACATCCATTAGTGCGTGTATCTCAAAATTCTCTGCCAACCACTGGGCTTCTTTTATTCTGGGAGAAAAATCCAAATGCTTCTCTTTTAACGAACCACCTAACTCGCCTGTCACAAAAACAGCGTCATGCACCTGCATATTGCTCCTTAACAAGAGTCGATTCCTCGGAATCCAGCCTAACATTGAGATGGAAAGAAATACTCCCTTTTCTGACTTCACCGTTTCTCCTCCGGAAATCGAAACATCAAACTCAGCAGCTCGTTCATTCAAGCCGACATAAATTTTTTTTACCTTATCGGGCTCAAAGTACAAAGGCAATCCCAAAGTAACCAATGCGGAAATGGGCACTCCTGCCATTGCGGCTATGTCACTTAAGCATCTGCTTATAGCCTTTCTCCCTATTCTCTCCCAACCTGCATCACGTGTAAAATGAACATTTTCCACTACCGCGTCTGTTTTAAAAAGTAACAGACGATCTGGAATGCCAACATCCAGCACAGCGCAATCATCCCCAGCCCCCACTAATGTTTGTGGATTGGTATGGAGAAGCGGGCGCAAGCTTTCTATCAGCTCAAATTCTTTCATAGTTTTGTTAGCTGAACAGAGCCAATATAAAATTTGCGCTGTTGAACGCAGAATGTGCAAATATACAAACAGTCAGATCCGCATACTTTTCATAGAGAAATGTCAAAAAAGTCGCAAACAAAACAAGTGGAATAAACACCAGCGTATTTCCATGAACCACTCCAAAAATCAAAGCACTGACACATATCGCCACTATAGGAAATCCTATATCCCTAATATGGATGTAAAGAATACCGCGAAACAGTATTTCTTCTACAAACGGTGCCACAATAATTGAAAGCACTCCAATCGCTATCACTTGTCCAATAGCATGAGTTCCGCCATCTTGTAACATTTTAACAACAGTTTGCGTTTCTGGAGCCAAGCCAATGGATTCTAGTAAAAATTCTAATGCTTCTAATAAAACTAGAGACACTGGAAATGCCGCCAATCCCCATAGAATCCCATGTAAACCATGTGTAACAAATGAACTTCTACAAAAACCAAAGGCCTTTTTCCAAGTCATTTTTTGGTTATGGAGAAACAACAGGATCAGTACAGCTGCTACACCTTGAAAAGAAAACGTGTTAAAGACGATTATAATGAGATTGTTGTGATCAGGGAAACGCTCAACTATAACAGGCATAAGTGCACACAACAACAAACTGCTAAAAATAATACAAAGAAAAATCCCTAAAAGTAAAAGAGCCACATCTCTATTACTCCAATTCTTATAGGGAACTGATCGTGTCATCACACCCCACCTAGGCTTTGAGAACTTCAATGAACGCCTCTTGAGGAATGTTCACTGAACCAAAAGCCTTCATGCGTTTTTTGCCTTCTTTCTGCTTTTCCAGAAGTTTTCTCTTACGACTGATGTCACCGCCATAACATTTGGCAGTTACATCTTTACGATAGGCTCTCACCGTCTCTCGGGCCACCACTTTGCCTCCAACAGCCGCCTGGATAGGAATTGCAAACTGCTGACTGGGGATCACTTCTTTTAATTTCGCCGCCAAAGCCCGACCACGAAAATCCGCTTTCTCCCGATGAACGATACATGAAAAAGCATCCACAGGCTCTCCGTTGATCATAACATCCAGTTTGACCATTGGAGCTCGTTGATAACCATCATGTTGATAATCCATGGAACCATAGCCGCGAGTAGTACTCTTGATACGATCATGAAAATCTATGAGGATCTCATTAAGAGGCAGTCTGCAACTTAACATCACACGCCGCGTATCCAAAGTTTCCGTATTGGTCAGGGTGCCACGTTTTTCCTGAACTAATGCCATCATATCCCCGATATATTCATTAGGACACAGGATAAACGCTTTCACCATAGGCTCTTCTATCCATTGAATATAGTTTGGTTCGGGTAATAAAACCGGATTATCCACATCTATCAATTCGCCGTTGGTCATCATCACATGATAGATAACACTGGGATATGTCGCGATGATCGCCATTTCGTATTCCCGGCGAAGTCGTTCCTGAACGATTTCCATGTGAAGCAGTCCAAGGAAACCACAGCGGAATCCAAACCCCAAAGCGGCCGAAGATTCCACTTGATAAACAAAAGCAGGATCACTTAATTGCAATTTTGCCAGATTGACTTTTAAATGTTCAAAGTCACTTGAGTTGATGGGATAGATTCCACTGAACACCATAGGATGCACTTCCTTAAATCCGGGAATCTCATCACTGGGATTCCGAGGATCAGTCAAAGTATCACCCATCTTAACATCCAAGGGGCTCTTGATATTGGCAGTAAAATATCCTGTCTCTCCCGTATTTAACTCTTTTCGGATATAAGGCTTTGGATTAAAACTGCCAACCTCTTTCACTTCAACTGTTTTACCTGAATGTAAAAGTCTTACATTCATTCCAGCTTTCAAAGTACCATTGTAGATCCGAACATGGGTAACAACTCCTTTATAAGTATCAAAATAGGAATCATACCCAAACCCCTGCAATGAAGGAGCTCCCGTATGACTAGGAGGAGGGACTCTTTCAATCACGGCCTCTAATATTTCCTCAATCCCGATCCCTTCTTTAGCGCTTGCCAGAATAGCATCTTCGGAAGGCAGAACCAAAATATCTTCAATTTGCTTTTTTGCCATTTCAATATTGGCGTGAGGCAAATCGATTTTATTAATGACCGGAATGATGACTAAATTCTTTTTGATTGCGAGATAGTAGTTTGCGACTGTCTGGGCTTCTACGCCCTGCGCCGCATCTACGATTAAAATCGCCCCTTCACAAGCACTTAAACTGCGTGAAACTTCGTAAGTAAAATCAGCATGTCCCGGAGTATCAATGAGATTTAATTCATATTCTTCTCCATTTTTCGCCTTATAATACATAGTGACCGGATGGGACTTAATCGTGATTCCTCTCTCCCTTTCCAGATCCATTGAATCCAGCAGTTGCTCTTCCATTTCTCTCTCTGGGACCGTACCTGTCAAAGAAAGAAGACGATCGGAAAGAGTTGTCTTACCGTGGTCAATATGTGCGATGATACAAAAATTGCGTATATGATCAAGTTCCATGCTAAAAAAGAGTCCGTTCAGAAGCTTCGACTCCTACACAACACTAACGGGTTCAAGGCCTGACAGCAAGCTAAAAGTAAAAAAAACGCTGTAAGCCCCATATAAAGTTCACAGCGCTGAGAGAATGAGGACATTCTCTTGTTATAATTGCAAATCAAAACTCTAAATTTATCTTCTCACTCGCCTTGACTATGCGATTTGAAGCAGGAGTAAAAGTTCCATTCGCATAACGGCTCAAGCGATAAATAATGGCATAATTCATTTGAGGAGCATCCCCACCTTGGCCACCAACTACTTCGGCTCCTCTACAAACATTTCTCTGCATATAAGCCGGCAATAATAAGTGGTACGGGTTACGTGCAACTTCTCCAAAATGGAAAGACAACGCGGTGATCATCCTGGCCAGATTTTCTTCTGTTACCTCAAGCATCAGATTGGGATTTTCCAACTCACCCCAAAACTCTGTTTCAATAACAGTTACAGAATAATCTTTAGGCATTTGACGCAAAGCATCTTCAACAACAAAATGTGTTCCAATGTGCGCACTGTTCCAATCTTTGGCATGCGGCATTGCTATCACCACAGGTTTTTCTCTTACGATAATATCCTTGATGACAGCGACTTTTTCAGCCCATTCCTGAGGATTGTTCTCACGCGTTGTAGGACGAACTCTTAAAAGTCCACCGGGAGCGGTTTGAATAACTCCAAATCCTAAATAATTACAGGCATCGCTCACCTCTTTAAAGCGAGGTGCTTGACGTTCTGTATTGCTTCCTTGGGTCACTACCACATTTTTGATACGGATCCCATTTTCCTGCATCAGCCTCAGAGAACCGACCCCCGTGATGCATTCATCATCGGGATGTGGTGAAAAAATCAATCCAACAGGAGCATCATCAGGTAACGGTTTTCTCTCAATGGGAGGAACTCCGCCCAACTGAACGGTTTTAGCTTCTTGAACTAATTTTGAAATACTGTCAACATAATCTTTATAAGTTTTCATTTAAAACTCCCTTTAAAAAATTATTTTTCCAGGCTCGGCAAACTGGCCGCCGCAATTGCCTGACCATGCCGTTTATCTCTTTCATTCGGAGTGTGGTACGCAATCTTAGAGACCAACTCTGGGAATTCTAAGCTCAACACTTCTTTGGCCTTCTCCAAAATAATGCTGCCACCCTCACCAGAAGTAACACGTCCCAGTGTCAAAACATTGCGAATATCGTAATACTCCGCGTAAAGAGCCGTTGTATAGCCCAAATACACACCGATCGTACTGAAGATATTACGAGCACGCTCATCTCCGTCAGCCATCAACTTCTGAACTTCTTTTAGTTTTTCAGGCAAGGTCATGGAATCAGGTAAATCGATTCCCGCCGGTTTTAATAAACGCCCCACAGCTTGCTGAGAAAAATACTGAACACCGCAGCCCAAATCCCCGGACCATTCATCAGCAGGAGCATTATCCCGATAATCCACCGGAGCAAAAGCCAGCTCATTCAGCCGTGAAGTAATGCGGCCCTCCGGTGTTACATACCCGACAGCCTCACTGCTGCCCAAAGCAACACCCAAGACTGAGTTATCTTGCAATGACATAGCACCGGCCAAAGCCGTTACTTCGCCATCATTCACTACTTCAAACGGCACATTGTTCCACGCTTTTCTGAGTTCTAAGAAAATCTCTTTTACACGTGATTTGAACAGTGGAGCCGGGACAGAACGGAAAAGTGAGGCCACTTGGACTTTGTTATTCACATAAACACCAGCGGAACTACCACCTATAGCATCCACACGAGGAAGATGCGCAGCGGCGCTCTTTAGCATACTCATTAGTTCTTCATAATGCCATTGGGGATCCGCCTGCAAAGCCGGCATCCAGGGAACTTCTTCACTGAAAACGACCTTTCCATCACAAACTGCCGCAACTTTTCGATCACTGGCACCCAAATCAAAACCGATTCTGCAACCATCCAAATGACGACCTAAGGCACGTGCAGCTTCATGAGCTTTGGGAAGGTCTGCTTCGGTCGCAGCCCAGACGATTTCAAAAGGTTTCTCATAAATAAGAGTTCCCATCAATTTCGCATCAAACCTACCACATTCTGTTTCAACATAGTGGAGTTTAAGGCGATCAACTAAATCCTTGGGAGCAGCAACATGTATTCTGTAACCACCGCACGACCAGAGCAAAAACTTAATCATCCGCTCCAGATAAAAATCATTACGCTTTCCAAGCGGATGCTCTGCAGGAGGTAAAGTATAAGAAAAACGATAAACAGAACCGTCTGTCTGTTCGACTGCAACCGTTACGGGTATCCCTTTTTGCTGTTTTACTATCTCTTTAATAGCTTTGATGTGCAAGATGGCAGGGCTAAACGCCGCGTCCAGCACAGGCAACACTTTGACTCTTACTTCCGCGTCCATGTCTTTATTTTATATAAGAGACTGAATTTTTCCAGCAAAAAGACACTTTATGACTTTAAAATAAACCGGCAAAAAGCAATTTTATCTCTTTAGAGACTCGAAAGGAATTTCTGGATCCGTTCCATCGCCTTCTCAATTTGATCCAGCGCGGTCGCGAAACTGCACCGCACAAACCCTTCGCCGCTAGGCCCGAACGCGCTTCCTGGTATGCAGGCTACTTTCTGTTCATTTACCAAACGAGTTGCGAATTCTTTAGAAGTCAGTCCTGTAGAATGGATACATGGGAAGGCATAGAAAGAACCACGCGGAAGATGACAGGTCAATCCCATATCGTTAAGGGATTTAACAATAAAATTACGGCGGATTTTATATTCATCACGCATTTCAGACGTGTCTTTCTCACCGTGACGCAATGCTTCAATAGCCGCTTCCTGAGCTGTTATCCCCGCACAAAGCATTGAATACTGATGGATTTTCATCATGGATTCTATCAATTCCTCAGGTCCGCAAACATAACCAATACGAAAACCTGTCATAGCAAAAGCTTTAGAAAATCCATGCAAAAACAAAGTTCTTTCCTTCATCCCCGGAAGCGAGGCAATACTGGTGTGCTGTCCCTCGAAGGTCAGCTCAGAATAAACCTCATCAGAAATCACCAGAAGATCATGTTTTTTAACGATCTCTGCAACATCTGAAAGCTCTTGCCAACTCATTGTTCCTCCCGTTGGGTTTGTCGGAAAATTTAAAATAAGTGCACGTGTCTTTTCTGTTATAGCTGCTTCCAAGGCCGCTGCAGAAACAGCGAATTTATTTTCCGCGTTGCAATGAACCATTGTCGGAATCCCGTGAGACATTCCCACGCTAGGTGCGTAACTGACATAACAAGGTTCATGATAAAGAAATGCGTCTCCTGGATTGATCGTAGCGCGCAGGGCCAGATCCAAAGCTTCACTCACACCAACCGTTACCAAAATTTCATTTTTGGGATCGTATTGTATGTTATAGTTATGGTCAACATAGCTGCTGATTTCCTCTCTTAGGCGAATCAATCCCAAATTTGAAGTATAACTGGTATGACCGGATTCCAAACTGTAAATCGCAGCTTCCCGAATATGCCAAGGTGTCACAAAATCCGGTTCACCAATTCCCAGTGAGATGATTCCCGGTATGC
>JAEEGK010006423.1_pt1 | contig 28318 bp, 21 predicted proteins | sample 8958771 | NCBI WGS metagenome assembly JAEEGK01 (sample SAMN16246547, study PRJNA631951) | gut metagenome | biome: gut microbiome; feature: rumen; material: SC-attached | host: Bos | place: Iran: Karaj | collected 2018-10 | reverse complement strand
TTCTTGCGGAGGTCATCGACCTGTCCGTAATAGACGGCCTTCTCGCGCTCAAGCAGTTGCAGGCCCATATAGGCAGCACCGAGGTCACCGCTGACGCAGATGAGGTCGGTATCACGGGCACCATTGCGATAGACGATGTCCTCCTTGCGGGCCTCGCCGATGCAGGTGATGCTGATGGCTAGTCCGGTAAAGCTCGAGGTGGTATCGCCACCGACAATATCGACGCCCCATTTGTCGCAGGCCAGTCGCAGACCGCTGTAGAACGCATCCATATCCTCGACGGTGAAGCGCTTGCTGAGAGCCAGCGAAACGGTTATCTGGCGCGGTGTGCCATTCATGGCGAACACGTCGCTGATATTCACCATTGCCGACTTGTAGCCGAGGTGTTTCAGGTCGATATAAGTGAGGTCGAAATGCACACCTTCCATCAGCAGGTCGGTGGTGACAAGCACTTCCTTGTCGGGATAGTGGAGTACGGCACAGTCGTCGCCCACGCCGTATCTGGTGGACTCGTTCTTGATCTCTATGTCTTTGGTAAGACGGTCAATCAGACCGAACTCACCTAATTTGGCTATTTCCATCCTTCTGTCGGGTGATTTGTATTAAACGATGCTTTCCTTTCGTATTCGAATTTCTGCGCCCAGATAATCATCTCTTTCATGATTTTTGTCATAAATGGCTGAGCCTTGTTGGCGGCTTCCTGTACTTCCTCGTGGCTGACCTCTACAGGGGTATCAAAGCCGCCCAGGTCGGTAATCACGGAGACACCGAAGGTGCGGATGCCGCAATGGTGGGCTACAATGACCTCGGGGACGGTGGACATACCGACGGCATCGCCGCCCAGGATGCGATACATCCGATATTCTGCTGGTGTCTCGAATGTCGGTCCCTGTACACCTACATATACGCCGTGCTTAACGGGAATACCTTCTCTGTGGGCAATATCATCGGCCATCTTGATGAGCATCGGGTCATAAGGCTCATGCATGTCGGGAAAACGCGGACCTGTGGGTAGGTTCTTACCGCGCAGCGGGTGCTCGGGGAAGAAGTTGATATGATCGGTGATGACCATCAGGTCGCCAATCTTGAATTTCGGATTCATGCCGCCAGCCGCGTTCGATACGAAAAGGGTCTTGACACCTAATTCATACATGACGCGCACGGGGAAGGTCACTTCTTTCATCGAATAGCCTTCGTAGAAGTGGAATCGGCCCTTCATCGCGAGAATATCGACGCCACCGAGCTTGCCGAAGATCAGTTTGCCGCTATGCCCTTCGACGGTGGATACGGGAAAATTCGGGATATCCTGATAGGCGAACTCGTAAGTGTCAGTAATTTCGGAAGCTAATTGTCCGAGGCCCGTCCCCAGTATGATCGCTGTCTTTGGGCTTGTGTTCATCCTTGCCTTTAGCCAGGATGCTGTTTCTTGAATTCTTGCGTACATATCCTATAATGCTTTGGTTGAATTGCTCTTCCTGATCGAGCAGGAACTTAATGCGGATGGGGAGGGCGAAGAGGTGTTTCTTCACTTCGTCGCTAAGGCCATCTACCTCCTTCAGTCTTGAAGCGTCCTTCTCGGTGGTGATAATCAGACGTGGTGACGACAGGGCACTGAAAGCCTCATTGATGCGGCTGATGTCCTTGGCCTTGAAGTCGTGATGGTCGCCAAAGGCAAGCAGTTGCAGACTCGCAGTACGGGACTGGAGGTCGTTTTGCACTTGCTCAGGCGATGCGATACCTGTCAACAGGAGTACATTAGTATCCTTCAGCGTGTCGAGACTGCCATCACCGATGGCGTTAGCCTGCTTAGGGAAGAGCGGTTGTAGGTGCTCGTAGGCGTGGGTGGAGAAATAGAGCTGCTGGTAGGCGTAGAGATTCATAGCCTTGGTGAGCACGCGGAACTCCATCGGTTTGAGGTCTTCTGGACATTTCGTCACGATGACGATGTCTGCACGGTCTTTGCTTTTCACCGGTTCGCGGAGTCGTCCTGAAGGCAGGAGCTCGTCGTAGATGATGAGGCGATGATAGTCCACCAGTAGGATGTTGATGCCTGGCTTTACATATCGGTGCTGGAAGGCGTCGTCGAGGATGATGGCGTCGATATCTTTTCCAGCCTCTCCGCCCGTCAGCTTCTCAATGCCTCGGGTACGCTTCTTATCGACAGCCACCGTGATGCCGGGGAACTTGCGATGTATCTGGTAGGGCTCGTCACCGATATCACTACAGCTGGAGTTGTTGTCGGCAAGTACGAAACCCTTAGTCTTTCGCTTGTAGCCGCGACTGAGCATGGCTACGTTCATCTTGTCTTTCAAGAGGCCGATGAGGTATTCGACGTGAGGCGTCTTGCCCGTTCCTCCAACCGTGATGTTACCTACGGAAATGACAGGTGTGGCGTAGGCACGGCTCTTCAGGATGCCAGTCTCGAAGAGCATGTTCCTGATTCCGACGCCTATGCCGTAAAACCAGCTCAATGGCCGCAGGTACTTGTTGATGGTGATGAGGTCGCCTTCCATGAACGTTTATTTTACGCTAATATCATCCAGCATGCGGGCCTGAATGCGACTGCCATCCTTGATGGTCTTGCGAATCTCCATAAGCGGTTCATAGAGTTCGCCGAGCAGCATACGGAGCTCACCGTCAAGATATGAACCCTTCTTCTCTTTCGGGAAGAACGTATCCATCCAGCTGCTCTCGCCAGGATAAGTTGTGGTATAATAATCGCTGACCTTTGCCAGTTCTGCAGCCTTCTTCACGGCATCGTCGAGGCTGCCGAGTTTATCGACAAGCTTGATCTTCACAGCATCGGTGGCCAGCCATACACGGCCTTGCGCAATGGAGTCGACCTGTGCGGGCTTCATGCCGCGACCTTCTGACACGATGTTGAGGAAGCTGATATAACCACGGTCGACGTGTCCCTGCAGGTATTTCATCTCCTCAGCGTTGTCCTTAGCTAAGACCAGATTCATTTCGGCATCAGAGAACTTATTGGTCGTCACGCCGTCGAAGGTGATGCCGAGTTTGTCGGTTACCAGTCCGCTGAAGTTGGGAATCAGTCCAAAGATACCGATGCTACCGGTAATGGTGGTTGGTTCGGCGAAGATATAGTTGGCCGGTGAACTGATCCAGTAACCACCGGATGCAGCTGCACCACCCATCGATACAACCACGGGTTTTTTGGCTTTCAGCAGTTTTACGGCATGGCGGATCTGTTCAGAAGCAACAGCACTACCACCACCAGAATTGATGCGGAAGACAACGGCCTTCACGTCATCGTCGTCGGCCAGTTTGCGAAGGTCTTCAGCCGTGCGCTTGCCGACAATGTTATGGCCGCCGCCCGACATGTAGTCAAGAGCCTCGTTGTCAACGATGGAACCATAGGCATAATAGATGGCAATCTTCTCGCCCTCCTCGTCTTTGTCAGTCTTTACGTTGAGCATGTCGGAGAGCGTCAGCTGAGGAATCTCGTCATCCTTGTCAAGTTTCAGACGGTTCTTGATTTCTGCTTTGATTTCCTCTGGGAACATCACCTTGTCGATGAGCTTGGACTTGACATAGTCCTTGGTATCGGCAAACATGATGATGCTGTCGTTGGCCAGCTGGTTGAGGTCCTCGGGCTTTACTTTGCGACCCTCTGCCATCTCCTTGAGCCAGTAGTTCCATATCCCGTTCAGGTAGGCGGTACGCTGTTCGCGGTCGTATTCGCTCATGCCTGTCTGGGTATTACGCTCCACATAACTCTTATACTTTCCGACCTTGGCAGCCTGGTACTTGATGCCCAGTTTGTCGTAGAGCCCTTTCATATATTCACTCTTGCCGCCGAGTCCCGAAAAATTGATCATGCCCTCACCATTGAGGTAAATCTTGTCGGCAACGGTAGCCACGTAGTAGCTGCCCTGCATATACTGATCGGCGTAGGCTACGATCCACTTGCCACTTTTCTTGAAGTCCTTCAGCGCATCACGCAACTGCTGGGCAGTAGCTGGAGAGTCGAAGCTGGCAACACCGCCTTCCAGATAGATCCCCTTGATATCGTCATTGTCCTTGGCCTTGCGGATACTGCTGATGATATCGTCGAGACCCATGGCGCTCATATCACCCATGTCAAGCAGGGCGTCGAGGGGTGAACCCGCTTCTGCGCGCTCGTCGATGACACCGTCGAGCTTAAGTACGAAGACAGAGTTTTCCTTTACTTTGGTTGAGGCTGAATCGCTGGCAACCATACCCAATAATGAGATGACCATGAAAAATCCCATGATTACCATAAAGATGACTATACCACATATCGTGGCAAGCGTCATTTTAAAGAATTGTTTCATAATAAGATGTTAATTGTTACGTAACTGAGCGCAAAGGTACAAAAATAATTTTAAGAAAAGCATAAGTTGGGAAAAAATTTTGGCGTATTCGGATTTTACTTGTATCTTTGCAGCCGTTAAACTACTTGCTAATCGATTCAGACAATGAAGAAAATTGCTTTTTTCCTTTTAGTGTTTTCCCTGACGGTCGTAACGGCTGTCGGTAAGACGAAGCGTTCCCCGTTGCAACTATGGCCCGACGGTACGGAAATTTCGGCCTGGTTTGCCGATACTTCTCGTGTGGATGTCTCTGGGCTGAAACATTATGATGTGACCGATTACGGCGTGGACCGCTATGCCGACGGTGTGCAGACCAAGGAACTGCAGGCTGTGATTGACCGGTGTGCCTCTGAAGGCGGTGGTGTCATCGTGATTCCAAGAGGTACTTTCCTGAGTGGTTCTTTATTCTTTAAGCCCGGAACACATCTCTTGATAGAGGAAGGTGGGGAACTGAAGGGCTCTGACCGTATCCGAGACTTTAAGATTGTGAAGACCCGTATGGAAGGTCAGACGCTCGACTATTTTGCAGCACTGGTGAATGCCGATGGTGTCGATGGCTTCACGATTACGGGGCCAGGTACCATCAACGGCAACGGACAGAAATACTGGGAGGAATTCTGGATTCGCCGTAAGTATAATCCCCAGTGCACCAATATGGAGGCGATGCGCCCGCGTAATGTCTATATCTCGAATTCGCAGAATGTGACGGTTCAGGATGTGAAGATTATCAACTCGCCGTTCTGGACGAATCATCTCTACCGTTGTGAGAATGTACGTTATCTGGGGTGTTTCATTTTTGCGCCGACAGAGAATGTAACCCCTGTTGATCCCCGTCGCGGCGGGCCCAGCACGGATGCCATCGACCTGGATGTGTGCAGTAATGTGCTCATTCATGGCTGTTATATGCATGTGAACGATGATGCCGTCGTGCTGAAAGGCGGTAAGGGCACCTGGGCAGACAAGGACCCCAATAACGGTCCCTGCCGTAACATCATCATCGAGGACTGCATCTATGGTAAGGTGCATGGCTGTCTGACCCTTGGATCGGAGAGTCTCGACGACCGTAACGTGATTCTGCGACGCATCCATGTGAAGTCCGCCACCCGTGTGCTGTGGCTGAAGATGCGCCCTGACACCCCTCAGCACTATGAATATGTCACTGTGGAGGATATTACGGGCAAGTGTGGCTCCTTCTTGGTGGTCCGTCCGTGGACACAGTTCTTCAAGCCTGAGGCGCGTGAGGATATGCCACTCTCTCAATGTAATAACATCGTGATGCGGAATATCAAGATGGACTGCAAGAATTTCTTCGATGTGGGTACGTCCGACAAATATCGTCTGAAAGACTTTACTTTCGAGAATATCAACGTGGGTGACGAGACTGACGCCTTCGACAAGGCGATGATAGAGAACACCACGGTGAAGAATGTCATCATCAATGGCAAAAGTCGCTGACAAGTTGTCATACCTGTAAAGGTTGGCACAGTTTTGGCTGATGATTAGGCGGATTGGGTGAGCAACCCTATCCGCCTAATATATTATAATAAGGTATAACTCAAAAATATTAAGTATTATGAACATTAAACCATTAGCAGACCGCGTGCTGGTATTGCCGGCACCTGCAGAAGAGAAAATCGGTGGCATTATCATTCCTGACACAGCCAAGGAGAAGCCCTTGCATGGAAAGATTGTTGCCACGGGTAAAGGAACCAAAGACGAGGAGATGATCCTCAAGGAAGGCGATGAAGTGCTTTATGGCAAGTATAGCGGCACAGAGCTCGAGTTCGAAGGAACCAAGTACCTGATGATGCGTCAGAGTGATGTGCTTGCAGTTATAGAGAAGTAATTATCTGATTATTACAATTTTTTAATTATTACATTTTTACACTATGGCAAAAGATATTAAATTCAATATTGAGGCTCGCGACCTGCTGAAGCAGGGTGTTGATCAGTTGGCTAACGCAGTCAAAGTGACTCTCGGTCCGAAGGGACGTAACGTCGTAATCGAGAAGAAATTCGGTGCACCCCAGATTACCAAGGACGGTGTGACCGTAGCAAAAGAGATTGAGCTTGAGGACAAGTTTGAGAATACGGGCGCTCAGCTCGTGAAGAGCGTGGCTTCGAAGACTGGCGATGATGCCGGTGACGGTACGACGACTGCTACCATCTTGACCCAGGCCATCGTGACAGAGGGCCTGAAGAATGTGACCGCTGGCGCAAACCCAATGGATCTGAAGCGTGGTATCGACAAGGCTGTGAAGGCCGTGACAGAACACATCGCCAAGAGCGCTGAGCAGGTAGGTGACAATTACGACAAGATTGAACAGGTGGCTACCGTCAGCGCCAACAACGATAAGGAGATTGGTGAGCTGCTGGCAGAGGCTATGCGCAAAGTGTCTAAGGATGGCGTTATCACCATTGAGGAGTCAAAGAGCCGTGATACCCACATCGGCGTTGTTGAGGGTATGCAGTTTGATCGTGGTTATCTGTCTGCTTATTTTATCACCGACAGTGACAAGATGGAGTGCGTGATGGAGAATCCGTACATCCTGATTTACGATAAGAAGATATCCAACATCAAGGATTTCCTGCCTATCCTTCAGCCTGCTGCTGAGAGCGGACGCCCCTTGCTCGTAATTGCCGAGGATGTTGACTCTGAAGCTCTCACTACGCTGGTTGTCAACCGTCTGCGTGGTGGTCTTAAGATATGTGCAGTGAAGGCCCCTGGCTTCGGCGATCGTCGTAAGGCTATGCTTGAGGATATTGCCACGCTGACTGGTGGTGTTGTTATTAGTGAGGAGAAGGGCTTGAAGCTGGAGCAGGCTACGCTGGAGATGCTCGGTACCTGTGACAAGGTGACTGTATCTAAGGATAATACGACCATTGTGAACGGTGCCGGTGACAAGCAGGCTATTCAGGATCGTATTGCCCAGATTAAGAAGGAGATTGAGGTGACCACGAGTTCTTACGATAAGGAGAAACTGCAGGAGCGTCTGGCCAAGCTCGCCGGTGGTGTGGCTGTGCTCTATGTAGGTGCCAACTCTGAGGTAGAGATGAAGGAGAAGAAGGATCGTGTTGACGATGCTCTTTGCGCTACCCGTGCTGCCATTGAGGAAGGTGTCGTTGCTGGTGGTGGTACTACATACATTCGTGCTCAGGAGGCTCTTGTTGGCCTGAAGGGTGATAATGCTGATGAGCAGACCGGTATCAACATCATTTGTCGTGCTATTGAGGAACCGCTGCGCCAGATTGCTTTCAATGGTGGTCAGGAAGGTGCTGTAGTCGTTCAGAAGGTGCGTGAGGGCAAGGGTGACTATGGCTTCAATGCCCGTACCGATGTGTATGAGGATCTGCGTGAGGCCGGCGTCATCGATCCTGCCAAGGTAGCTCGTGTGGCTCTTGAGAATGCAGCTTCAATTGCCGGAATGTTCCTTACCACAGAGTGCCTCATTGTTGACAAGCCAGAGAAGGAACCCGCTATGCCGATGGGCGGTGCTCCGGGTATGGGCGGTATGATGTAATCTGAAAGTATTGAAAGAGTTAGCTGGAATAACACTATTTTGCTAACCCAACATAACAAATTTGGGGGTGGATTTAGGAATCCATCCCCTTTTTTGATGATTTTGTGCGCACACAACTTAGTTTTTTGATGTTTTTTTTGCAGATGATTCAAAAACGTCGTACCTTTGCAGCGTGAACGAGAATTGTCTTCGTTTGCAAGATAGTATTGAAACCATAGAGGTAAAAGATATTTTTTTGATTTGTTTTAGTAGATTAGTTTTTAAGTAGTTTGTTTTTGGAACCGATTGTCGTGAGACACTCGGTTTTTTTGTGCATTAATTTGCGTGGTAAATTGTTTTTTCTGCTGATTTCTTTTTGTTTTCGTAGAAATTTGTTATCTTTGCCCTCAATATGAAAAGACTCCTAGAACTATACAAGCATTGGAAAGGTTCAGAACCGGCCAACATACAGCAGATTCCAGGCGGCGGTAGTAACCGTACTTATTTCCGTTTGACAGATAATGAAGGACAGACGGTTATCGGTGTTATTGGTACCAGCCGGGACGAAGATCACGCGTTTATCTATCTGACCGAGCACTTTTCTCGTCGTAAATTACCCGTGCCAACGATTCTGGCTGTGAGCGATGACCAGTTGCGCTATCTCCAGACAGATCTGGGCAGCATGTCGCTCTTCGACGCGATTCGTGGGGGACGTGAGGCCGGCGGTCGATATACCTTAAAGGAACAGGAACTGCTGAAGCGTACAATCCGTGAACTGCCTAATGTACAAATCCGAGGTGCCCGTGAATTGGATTTCTCGAATTGCTATCCACAGGCAGAGTTTGACCAGAACAGCGTGCTTTTTGACCTCAATTATTTTAAGTATTGTTTCCTGAAAGCTACCGAACTTGATTTCCATGAATTGAAGTTGGAGGCAGACTTCCGTCTTCTGGCAAAGGACTTAACCAACGATGCGGAGAACCCTGTACCAGAAGTGGAATGTTTCCTTTACCGCGACTTTCAGGCTCGCAACGTGATGCTTGATCATGATGGTAATCCTTGGTTTATCGACTATCAGGGTGGACGCAAGGGTCCGTACTATTATGACCTTGCCTCTTTCCTTTGGCAGGCCAGCGCTAAATATCCCCATAAACTCCGTCGTGAACTGGTTTACGAATACTACAACTCTCTTAAGAACTATACAGAGGTGCCTCCGGTGCGCCATTTTGCCAACCGTCTGTCACTCTTTGTACTTTTCCGTACGCTGCAGGTTCTTGGTGCCTATGGCTTCCGTGGTTATTTCGAGCAGAAAAAACATTTTCTGGAGTCGATACCGCCAGCCATTCAGAATCTTCGTGAACTGCTTGCCAGTTCCACGCGTTTCCATTATCCCTACCTCATGGATATCCTGCGCCAGTTGACAGAGCTGCCACAGTACCAGCAGGTAGAGGCAACGGCCAAGCGTGCTGATGGTTATAAGACCACAGATTTGAACCCATACAAAGCTCATCCTCAGGACGGACCAGCTACCTTCTCGAAGTACGATGCGCAAGGTCCATTGGTGGTCAGAGTCTTTAGCTTCTCTTTCGGCAAAGGCATTCCTGCAGATGAAAGCGGCAATGGCGGAGGTTATGTGTTTGATTGTCGAAGCACCCATAACCCTGGGCGTTACGAACCTTATAAGAAACTGACAGGACTTGACGAGCCGGTGGTTCGTTTCTTGGAGGATGACGGTGAGATCCTGACCTTCCTGGATTCGGTTTATAAGCTTGCCGATGCCCATGTACGTCGCTATATCCAGCGTGGCTTTACTTCCTTGATGTTCTCGTTTGGTTGTACGGGCGGTCAGCACCGTAGTGTCTATTCTGCCCAGCATCTGGCGGAGCATATTCATGAGAAATTTGGCATTGAAGTACGTATCTGTCATAGGGAACAGAATATCAGGCAGACGCTTGAGGCGCGACAGAATTAAGAACGGGACGGGACGCTTGTCGCAATACGTCCTCTGCGTCGCAACAACTTTTGCAATTATTTGAAACAATTCTTTTTTGTATTAGGTAAAAATCCTATTTTTGCATCAAAATAATTAAATAGATAAAGATATGGCATTAATAGCAGTTTTAGAATTTGGTGACAATAACATCAAGCGTTACTCCAAACAATACTTGGTGTCAAACTGTCGGTTTTTGTTTAATCGCCCCTACAATGCGTTCCGCCCAGATCAGAATGCAAAATGCAATCGGGTAGAGGTTGATGTCGTGGCTCCTGGCAAAGAAGATCTTGGGCTTTTCGAGTGGTTTGCCAGTCAGGGCGTTCGTGACGGACGTATTTTGATCAGTCTGGCGAACGAAGGTAAAGTGGTGGATGGTGATGCACAGGTGCTCTATTTTAACGATGCCAAGTGTTTCACACTGTCCGAGTTCTATGATATCGATGCTTCCAGGCGTCGCATTCTGAAACTCGGTATTACAGCTTCAGAGTTAACTATTGATGATGTGGTATTTTATAATAGATAGGGTATGGCAAAATTATATTCCAACGAATTAAGGGCAGTTGTATATCCGAGCAATTTCCAGGAGAGCGCTGCCGGTGTGCTGAAGGAGAATTGTCTGACAGTTCAGCATTTTGACTATCAGTGTGAGCACAAACGCAACGAGTCTGGTGAAGTTTATGGTGCTACCGAACCAGTAATACTCAAGTTTACGATTCGTGTCAATTCACCCCATCATGCCAAGGTGTTCTATCAGCGTCTCATGCTGAGTGGGCATTACGAGTACTCTTTGCTCTTCAATGTGACCTATGATGCCAATCAACGTCTGTCGGATTATGAGGATGGAATGATCGTGGATGGTTATGTGGTTGGTGTGGAGGAACGTTATACCAGCCAGACAGGAAACGCAGGCTCTGATAAGCAGATGCTGCTTGACATAGAAATGCTGGTGCGCTCTACGATGTATCTGGGACGGGAAGAGCAGAACAATTATAAGAACGTATTTATTCATTAAAATGTAAGGCTATGTCTAAATTGGAGTTGACTATCCTTGATGCTTTGTCAGGCACGAAAAAGGATATAGTAGAAGGAAAGAAAACGACAGATATCAAGATGGTTACCGGTGCGGTCCATTCTGAAGGCCATTGCTCTTATGAAGTGACATACACCCGTACTACCATCACCACGAATGAAGATGGCCTCCCCAAAAAGGAGAAGGATACTTCTACTGGCCTTCTGAGCTTTGCATTTAGTCTTCAGAATATACGTTTCGTGAAGCAAATGTATAGCCCTAATGAAATATACGCAGAGATTCAGATTGCACCAGGAACAGTCAAATCGGGTGATCCTGACACTACTATTACCTATAACGCAAGTGTCGATTGGGATATTCTACAAAAATCGTTAATCAACAAGCGACTGAATCTTGACTGTGATGGTTATGAGGTTTGTAACGACTACTATATCCACGAGCTTATTCCAGAGTATAAGAAAGATGCTATGTATGTCACTTTAAAGATGTACAGTCCAGATAAAATGTTGACTATTAAAGAGTCCTGCCGTTCGTATGTGAGTAAGAAGTTGTGGTCGGAAATTGTTACAAAAGAGGTTGAACAATATCATTTACCTTATTCTACTGATACTCATTTGGAATGCTTTGATAGTAGCGTGAATATTAGGAAAAAGGTGAATAATACATATCAGGAGCACATTTTCCCCTATCTGGTGCAGTATAATGAAAGTTTTTATGATTTTCTGAAGCGTACTGCCAACAGGTGGGGGGAGTTTCTTTATTATGAAGATAATAGTTTGATAATCGGTTATGACGGTGGTGCTAACTCTACGGAATTGAAGGACATGATATCTTCTCGAACTTATCGTGACCTGACGTCCGATCTGTTGCGACCAAATGCCAGCGGACATACTGGAGAGGCTCAGGCACAGGAACAGATTCTGAACAATGTGCTCAATAAAGGAAAATATGATGTGGTCAAAGGTGAAATCAATAGTTTAGGCGATACATCGATTGATGGTGATAAATATCTATTTAAGAAACTGAGTAACTTTTTGCTTTTTGACAAGACAATTTATCAATTTATTGTGAATGACGGTGTAGATGATCTCATTTCATATAAAATGGCTTCTACTTACAGTAATAAGCTGAACAAGACATTTGATGATGCTTATTTCAATAGTAAGAATAAGAGCTATGTCAGATATGATAAGGAGCAGTTTAAAAATGAAAATGCGTATAATGAGTTTTCTGAAATCGATCCTATTCTGACTAGTAAAGTATATCTCGACATCGTAAAAAAAGAGGTTGCTTCAGGGCGACAAGCTGTTGTCCTCGATTTTGATACGTCATATCCCGATGTGAAACTTGGTTCGATAATAACAGTCTATGGTAAAAAGTACCTTGTTGTTCATGTGGAAGGCTATCAGCCAGAAAAAATAGCGATAGATAAAAACAAGTATTTAAAACGTGTGGTCGATACGGAGACAGTCAAATATAAGGTGATTGCCATACCCGAATACAAGGAATCGGACAAACAGGAAGAGAATACAACGGACGTTGCGCAAAATGCTGTTTTTTATCCACCATTGTTGCCGACGGGACATGTTAGGCGCTCTGGACCGCAGTTGGCTAAGGTTGTAGATGCTGATGATCCTTTGCGGCAGAATCGTGTGCGAGTTAAGTTCTCTTGGCAGACGACTGGAGATATGCAGACCCCATGGCTGGTCTATATTACACCAGCATCAACAAAACGAGCGGGTATTCATGGTCGGCATTATGTTGGTGAGCCGGTGTTAGTTGACTATGAAAATGGCAATATTGAGAGTCCCTATGTAATGGGTTCTATGGAATCGGAGCATCCAAGTGTGTTTAATACAAATTCGATTGTCCATATGACTCCTGCTGGACAGCGTATTGTGATGGGTGATGGTACAGGTTCGGGACTGACAGCCTTTTTGGCTTCAATGCATCCGGCAACAAAAGTGGTTAATGGCGCCTATCCTGGTGATAAGTTTAAATTTGATGCGAGCGAACGTTTTGAAGGCGGTATTGAACTAAGTGATTATTATGGTATATGGAGTATCAAAGGGAGTACCAATGACCGAAATATCTCCATCAAGTCTCCTTGGGGGGATGTGAAAATTAATGCCTTTACTGGTATTACGATTGGCGCCCCAAATGGTAATGTGAAGATTCAGGGCAAGAATGTATCGATAGAGGCTGGCTGTAACCTGACACTGAAATCTGGCATAAATATTAAACAGAAATGGTTTATGGACGGCGAGAATGCAAGCATGGCGACGCTCGGGACTACGATAGCCAAAACAGTTACAGCAAAACTGGCGTCTCTACTCATAGACTGTGCCGATTTGTCAATGCTACGCCATCTTATGGAGATTGCCATTAAGCCAGTGGAGGGAAAGATAAAAATAACGGCTGGTCGTTATCTGATGCTTGAGGCTGGCGGTAAAGAAGTTGCCTATCCGATTGATGCTTATGGGGATAGTGCGAAGAGAACTAAAGTTAACAAGGATTCTAAACCTGAGGAGATCAGAAAAGATATCAATTGTGCAGAGTCGTTTGAAAGGCTAAAATCAACAATCGATTTTAACTATTCCCGTATGGAGGCTTTTTATAATGACGTCCGTCAGAGAAAGGGCGAATTGGAAAATTTGATTAATGATTGTAAGAATGCCAAGCAGGAGCTACAATGCAAGAGTGCGGAGAATATTATTGCTGCTCTTTGGGATAATCCACGTTATGACCAGAAAGCGCTATTGGAATTCAAGGGCATATTAAAGGATGTGAGCGCTGATGGTGATATTGATGATGATATTATGAAGAAATTCCTTCCTGCATTAGGAGTAATGGCTCATCAGAGGATGATAGACGATCCAGACTTCAGGAGACGAAGATGGAGGGATGCTGTCGGCCGACAGAAAGCGAAGAAGGAGAGAATCCTTAATATTGTCAAGCAGATAAGCGATTTAATTCGGACTCTAAAGGAATTCAATGTGATAAGTAACGTGGGCCATAGGTATGGGACGTTTAATCGTGTAGTGACAAATCCTGCTAATCTTACGGATGATTGTCTGTTTAAGACACTTAAAGATAAGGATGATTATAAAAAACTGACTGCTCAATTCCAGGTTTCTCCGGAAGAGAAGAAGAAGCTTTATCGAAAAATGTTCATAGCTTTGGTAAACGGATTCGGTATTCCTCGTGCTGCCACGGAAAGTTCCGGTCTCGCAAAGCCAACTGTGTTCCCAGAGCCTCAACCCAACTGTTCGGATGCTGATTGGACTAAGTATTGTAATAGTATACAATACCTAAGGAAAAAGAAAGAAAAGAAAGACGGCTTTTGGTCAGCAGCTGGCAATGCCTTTCTTGATCCATTTAAGAATGTGATAAAAAATGGTGACGCTGGATCTGATGAAAAATCTTTTGGCTCCAGTAAAAAAGGTGAGATTCTTTTTGCAAGCGAGGATGGTACGATGGTTCTCGACAGGGGAATCTACCGAGCCAATGTAGGTGGCACAGAAGATTATTATGATGATAACCGGCGACCTCTAGGAAATGGTAATGTCTCGAGAGTGAGAAATGCCATGTTGGACGTTTGATTTTGATATAAGGAGAACGACTATGGATTATATATTCGACGATTGGAAGAAAATTTTGAGTGACTTCCAGAATAGTGTGGAGAAGGATCTTGAAGAGATTCATAAGCAGAAGATGGCTGTGCAACAGATGAAAACCGATATTTTCGAGCGCTTGGATCAGGGCCAGTATATCTATGACGAAAAACGTATCGTGCTCTCTGCACCAGAGATTATCATCGGGCATGTTGATAGAAGCGGTGACCTGAAAGGAAGTGGAAAGGTGATTATCCGCGGATCAGAAGTCGGTGTCGAGGGTGTTGGTAAGACAGGCTCAATCATCAGCCGAGCCCCTATCATCCAACAGACGGCTGTGGATCCTGGTATTGATGGTCAGGAGGCAGTGGTCTATCCTCATTCTGCTGTCTTGACTCAGGCTCGTTCGGTGGTACTTCAAAGTAATGATGCTACAGACGCCTTCTCCTGTCCAGTTGCCATACCTGGTAGTAGTGGTATTTCCATCCATGCTGATCAGGTGCTGGATATCGATGCTTCTGTATCAAGTGAAACTCGTAAGACTGCTATCGAGGCCAATGTGTCTGCACTGAAGAAACAGAAGAGTGATTTGAAGACTGTTACTGCCAATCAAAAGAAGAGTATTGAGTCTTTCTTCACTGACATTCAGAAGATAGTGGATGACGATGATAAGAAAAACGATGGTTTTATGAATACCCGTGTGAACATGGTGGATATCGAGAGGAATCGGGCCAAGGTGGAGAGTATGACTTCCACACTATATCGCCAGACCATTGAATTTATTCATAGCGTTTCGAAAATGGCTGAATTAAATCGTCAGATTAAGGCCTTGGAGGCAGAGAAGCAAGCCATCAAGTCGGGAGATGAATTCAAGAAGAATACAACTGGAGCCCAACTGTCGCTTAACGCTGAAAACATCAGTGTGACAACGGTGGATGGCGATAGTAAATTTCGTTCGAATGACGGGGCGGGTATCAATGTCTGGACTCCCCAGATGGCTGTCAGTATGAACCAGCCAGATGGTACGCTCGTGGATAAGAGTGCGTTCTGTGTGACATCTGAAAATGTGCTGATTTCCACTGGCAATCCGAAAGCTGACGGTAGTGAGATCTTGGCTTCTGGTCAGGTAAGCATTTCGTCCAAATCTGTCAACATAGAGGCGATGGATTACCAAAAGAAGGATAAAAACTTTACGGAGAAAGGATTGGCCGCTGATGGTAAGGTAAATATCACCGCCAAAACCATTGAGGTGGCCACGACGAATCCAAAGGACATTACCCGTGACGATAAGGGTAAGGTAACCAAAGGTGAATATAAGGCAGAAGGTGATGTTGTCATCCGTTCGAAGACGGTAGCCGTAGAGACGCTTGACTACGAGGTGGCCGACGGCAAGTTGAAGGCCAAGACACTGACTAAGGATAGTAAGATCGAGATGCGCTCAGAGAAGATGAGCCTGCTGGCGGCTGATACAGAAGGCAAAGCCACGGGTAGCATCAGCCTGAATGCTAAGGCAGTAGCCGTGAAGTCGATGGATGTCGATAAGGAGAAACTCACTGACGACAAACTTGCTGCAGGCAGTACGATGACGCTTGTTTCAGAGAAGATGTATGTAGGCTCGAAGTCAAAGGATGTCAAGAGCAAGAAGATTCAGGCTGTGAGTGAAGAGATTGGAGCCTTCGCTGATAAGACCTTGGAAATACAGCAAGGCGATGGCAAGGCTGTGGTACAGCTCGATGGCGGCAATGCTTCTGTCGGCGGTAGCAAGACCGGAATCTTTGGTGCTACAACCATTAATGATAAGACAGAAGTCAAAGGCGAACTTAAGGCACCTAAAGCAACGATTGACAATCTGGAAGCGAAATCCTCGTTTAAGTCGCCTAATATCAGTGACGGTATGGGCGTAGGTGGTGCCGGAGGCGGTGGTAGCCTTAGTGCAAAACTCAAGACCGAGGATGCACCAAAATAATAACGGGTGAGTTGTGAAACATTAAAATTGAAACGATTAATTAGTAAAGATATGAAACGTTCTCTTATAAATCAGTTAAATCAACTGTCAGAACAACTTAAAGGCTATGTTGCGGCTTTGAATTATCGCTATCTGAATCTCTGCGTCAAAGCAGAAGAAGTCTCATTGCTGCCAGTACAAGTGGCCATAGAGGGGGAGGTGAAAAATTTAGAAGATGTGGCTTATGCCGGTAAGAAGGGTGGGGATGACTATTCTCTCTTTATTGTGCCAAAGTATGAGGAAGACTTACAGCCTATATCTGAGGCAGTCATGCATTTCCATCCGGAGTTTATCCAAAAGGTTGAAAAAGAAACGGTGGATCCTGGTGATGGTAGTGGCAGTCAGGAGATACCATTGCTAAAATTGACTGTTCCCGAAGTGAATGATGATCGTTACGACGTATTGAAACAGGCTGCAAAGACCTTCTATGATATGTGCAAGGCCGATATGGAGGCTGCTGGCATTGAAACGGAAAGTCAACTCGCTGTTTTGGGGTTAGAAGAGAAACCCGAAGATATGGATAATCTAAAAAAAGCGATAGACGAGGTTAGCGATATCTGGAAAAAGAAGAGGGATGAATTGTATGATGAAAAACTCAAGGAGATTGAGGAGGGGCATGACAAATGGAAGGCCGAACAGGCCGGTAAGATGGAAAAAGAGCAGAAAGCTGCTAATGAGAATCGCGTTGCAACCTCAATGCGGCTTACTCCAGATAATGATGAACAATAACATACAATGAAACAATATGAAAAAACATTTGTTTAACATGATGGCTTCGGCCGTTTGTGTGCTGACGATATTTGGTTGCTCAAAGTCTTCTGATCCTTATACGCCTGGACAGTCTGATATTGATATTTATAACATGCGTTTTATGTCGTATGTCGGGTGGTCAATCAATGATAATCAGGATTGGGGCTTCGATGTTTCTAATAAGACTAAAAGTGCTACACGTGGTGAAGAAAACGGATATTTCATCACAGACAAATACGAAAAAGAATACACAAAATCTTATTTTAAGCAGGCACTTGATAGCCTTCCCGAAGGCCAAAAGGTCGCTGAGAAAATCAGGAAGAACTTTGAGTTCATCTCCAGAGGTCCATTCCGATTCGATATCGTGTTCTCCTCTACTAAGGAAGAGTTTGAGATAGGCTACTATTATTACAATCCCAAAACACAAACTGCTGCTGATCGTAAAGAAGTGAAATTTGTCAGCCAGTTTGTAACCGACTTGGGGAAGAATAACTATTTTCAATATACTACAAAGTCTAGTCCTTCAATTTCTGATTGGGAAACACCAAAAGCATCATGGGGCTACACGATATGGACAACCCTTGAAGCTAAGATGCTGCATGCCAAGATGATAACGTTGAAGACAGAAGATGTGCCAGTTGGCTATAGGGTTGGCTTCTATGTCAAGAATCCTAAAGATCCGGGCCAGACAGTCTATACCAACCGTTTCTTGAACAAGGATGAGCAGTACTTCTTTGCTGTCCTAGCCAGTAAGGATGGCGATTTGTCACATTCTTATGTGGTGGGTATGGAAGACCGTGCCTCTGCTGAAGCCTGTGATTTTGACTGTAACGACGTGATGCTCGCTGTGCATAAGGATTTGGAAGATACGTTCCCATTGCTGGTTGAACCTGCCAAACCGACACCTGTTCAGACTACATGGCGTGTCATCGCAGAAGATTTGTCTGTGCAGGATAATACAGACTTTGATTTCAATGACATTGTACTGGATGTGACATTAACCAATTTTGGTGCAGACTGTGTGCTCCAAGCTGCTGGTGGTACTTTGCCGATACGTATCAATGGCGATAACAATCTGGAGGTTCACAAATTATTCGGCGTGAACCAGGATGCGCTGGTGAATACTAAGGCTGAAAAAAAAGGTTTGAAAGGTGCAACTAGGGATCCTGTAAAGTTCTCAATAACGGGTTCTTTCTCCTCGGTCAAGGATGTTAAGATTGAGGTGAACAAGGGTAAACCCAATGAGCCTAAGTGGATTGAACTCTATGCAGGAAAGGGGGAACCTGCTTGTAAGATACTTGTAAAGAATACCTTCCTTTGGCCCGATGAGCGTGAGAGTATCAAGGATGTCTATCCGAAGTTCATCAATTGGGTGAAAGATCCATCCGTTGTCTGGTATCCCTGATTCAGACAGTTTTGAATGTGACCATCAGCACATCATCTGACTGATCGGCACTGCCACGATAACTCTCCAAGGCTTCTTGCATCTTGGAGAGTATATTTTGTGGGCTATCACTGGCAAGGGCACAGTTCTTCAGGCGTGTCAACATGCGCTTTTGTCCATAAGGTTCGTGAAAATTATTCTCTGTCTCATAAAGGCCATCGTTATAGATAAAGAGTGTGAAATCATCGATAAGCGTGATGCTTTGTTCCATGTATTCATAATCTTCCATGATGCCAACGGGGATATTCGGATTTGTATCTAATAGGTTGGCACCTGTAGCTGGACTGAGTACGACAGGTGCAGGATTTCCTGCATTGCAATAGGTCAGCTTTGCTGTATCGAGGTTGAGCACACCGACGAGAAGCGTGGCAAACATCTGATTATGATTAATGGTGCAGAGCGTATTGTTCATTGATGTGACAATGGCAGCAGGTGAGGGCGTCGCCCCTTCTTTGCATTGCATGGTGGCAGATGTACGGAAGATACTGCGGGTAACAGACATCATCAAGGCTGCTTTTACATTGCTGCCGGGCACATCGCCAATACAAAAAACGAGATTTTTACCTGTGTAGAAGTAGTCATAGAAATCAGCACTCACATCAGGAGCGGGAATAAGACACTCTTCCACATTAAGGTGGTGACGTGCGTTCTCAGCTTCAGAATCTTTTGGGAGCATGGCCGCCTGAATATCGCTGGCAATCTGGAGTTCCTTGCCTAGCAAGTCTTGTTCGGCAATAAGCCAGTTTACCTGCTTAATCTTCTTTCCAAAGCGCCAAACAATCCAGATGATTAATATCAGGGCAAGCAACTGCAGGATGAAACCGATAATGTTAACCCTGTCGAGCGCACTATAGACGGTATCTTCCTTTTGGGCAAGATCTTTGAAGTGTACGTCTGCTGTTAAAATACCAATGACATTTCCTTGACTATTATGGATGGGTTGCCCGTAGGTGTGAATCAGCAGACCAGAACCTCCTGTATCGGTATATGGTTCACTCCATATGGCAGAATCTGCCTTGAGAGGCTGAATATACCAATCTTGTTCTGTGTAATCATAAGGGAGGAGCTTGGTGCGAGGCTGATACTTTCCGTTCTTTGACTCTGGGTATGCAAATGGGGCAAAAAGACTATCTTTCTCTGGGTAGTAGCCTGGTTTCATCGCGATGGCACAACCCACAATGTGCTCATTGCGTGCTACTAGCCGTGAAGCTATTCCATAGAATTTGTCTGGTTCTTGCAAATTGATAAGTACATCACCCATTGCATTTTGTACAGCCGTCTCTACGTTTGTCTTCAAGTTTACAATGCGTTGAATCTCGCGAAGATCACGGTAGGCCTCTTCTGATGTCTGTCGTTTGACGTTAGAACGTGTGTAAGCGTATTGGGCGATATTGAATACCTGCGAAAGAACGGCGGCTACGATAACCAAAATAAAACTGGTTCGTGTACGCTTTATGATTTGCTTGACTTGTATCTTGTTCATTCTTGTTGCAAATTATTCGTTTTCAGGCGCAAAATTACAATTTTTTTTGGTTCAAACAAATTTATGACTACCAAAAGTTCAAAAAACATCTCCAAAAGGCCTTTTTCTCATCGAAAAGTACTAACTTTGCAGGCATGAAACAGGCAATGATATTTGCTGCGGGTCTTGGAACCCGGTTGAAACCGCTGACAGACTCGATGCCCAAGGCTCTTGTTCAAGTAGGAGGAGAGCCTCTCTTGTGGCATGTCGTCATGAAGCTGAAGGCTGCAGGCTATGAGCGCATTGTAGTGAATGTGCATCACTTTGCTCAGCAGATTGTTGATTATCTGCAGCAGAATGGTAATTTTGGCATAGATATTCGTATCAGTGATGAGACCAGTGGGCTATTGGAAACTGGTGGCGGGATTCGCAAGGCCTTACCGTTGTTTGATGCTGATTCGCCTGTACTTATCCATAACGTGGATATCTTAAGCAATCTTGATCTTAGTGAACTTACTCAATTGGAACAAGCGCCTGATGCGTTGCTTGTTGTGAGTCGTAGACAGACAAAACGGTATCTGCTTTTTGACGAAGAAACCATTCTTGATGGATGGACAAATATAGAAACTGGCGAGGTGAAGAGTCCTTATAAGGGACTGGATCCTTCGGCCATGAGACAATTGGCTTTCAGTGGAATCCATGTTATTTGGCCTCGTGTTTTCCCGTTGCTTGAATCGATGCCGGAACGTTTTGGTATTATTGATTTCTATTTGAAATACTGCCATCAGTGTGCATTCCTTGGTTATGAGAAGAAAGACTTGCAGTTGATGGATGTCGGGAAACTCGAGACCCTTGATCAGGCAGAGACATTTATTAAACAAATATAAGTAAAAATGACACAGAAGATTATTATTTTGGATTTCGGTTCGCAGACGACCCAACTTATTGGTAGACGTGTGCGTGAACTGGATACCTTCTGCGAGATTATGCCTTACAACAAGTTCCCTAAGGACGACCCAAGTGTGATAGGCGTCATCCTGAGTGGTTCGCCTTTTAGCGTTCACGACCCAGAGGCGTTTAAAGTGGATTTGTCACAGTTCATAGGTAAGATACCTGTATTGGGAATCTGCTATGGGGCGCAGTTTATTTCACATACTCTGGGCGGTAAGGTGGAAAAAGCAGATTCCCGGGAGTATGGTCGTGCCAATTTGCAGACGGTCGACACGGATAATCCGCTCTTCAAAGGCTTTGAACAGCATTCTCAAGTGTGGATGAGTCATGGTGATACCATTACGGCTATCCCTCAGGATTTCAAGGTAATTGGCTCGACGGCTGATGTGGTCAATGCTGCGTTTGCCTCAACAAAACAACCTGTATGGGCTGTGCAATTCCATCCGGAGGTGTTTCATACTCTTCAGGGTAAGGATCTGTTGAAAAATTTCGTAGTTGATATTTGCGGGTCTAGGCAAGAGTGGAGTGCTGCTTCATTTGTTGATTCTACAGTAGCCGAGTTGAAGGAACAATTAGGAAACGATCGCGTCATCCTCGGTCTTTCTGGCGGCGTTGACTCTTCTGTAGCTGCGGTTCTTTTGAATCGTGCTATCGGCTCGCGTCTTACTTGTATTTTCGTTGATCATGGCATGCTCCGTAAAAACGAATTTAGTCAGGTGATGAATGACTATAGGGTCCTTGGCCTAAACGTAATAGGTGTTGATGCGTCAGAAAAATTCTTCAAAGATCTTGAAGGTGTGACGGATCCGGAACAGAAACGTAAGATTATAGGTCGAGACTTTGTTGAGGTCTTTAACACAGAGGCAAAGAAAATCACAGATGCCAAGTGGCTTGCACAAGGTACGATTTATCCCGACAGAATAGAGTCCTTGAACATCACCGGTAAGGTCATTAAAAGCCATCATAACGTGGGCGGTCTGCCTAAGGAAATGCATTTGCAGTTGTGTGAGCCGCTGAAATGGCTCTTTAAAGACGAAGTGCGTCGTGTTGGGCGTCAGCTCGGTATGCCAGAGCATCTTATTACCCGTCATCCTTTTCCAGGTCCTGGTCTGGCAGTGCGTATTCTTGGTGACATTACGCTCGAAAAAGTTCGTATTCTTCAAGACGCTGATGATATTTATATTCGTGGTCTGCGTGAATACAAAGTAAAACTGTCAGGCGAGGAGGCCCGAAAAGTTCTGGCTGCAGGTGTGCCTGCCGAGTTGCAAGATGGAGAAGTCGAAGTGTCGCTTTACGATCAAATTTGGCAGGCTGGTGCCATTCTCCTCTCTACGGTTCGAAGCGTAGGCGTGATGGGTGACGAACGGACTTATGAACATCCTGTGGCTCTGCGGGCTGTTACTTCTACAGATGCGATGACGGCCGATTGGGCTCATCTTCCATATGATTTCATGGCAAAAGTATCGAATGAAATCATTAACAAAGTGCGTGGCGTTAATCGTGTTTGTTATGACATCTCGTCAAAGCCGCCCGCAACTATTGAGTGGGAATAGTTTTTTTGATGCGAATCTCGGCCCACGTACCTTGATTATTTCGAGGTACGTGGGCCGTTGTTTTTGAGAGACATGGCGCAAAGGCTTGCAAACACGTGTATTGTCAAGCTCCTTTTTTTCTGATAAATGGCGCCTTTGAAGCCCTTGAGTTTCTTGCTTGTGTTAAATAATGTAAATCTTTAATGTTTTGTGTTGTGTTACTTATTCTTTTTCTTGTTTTTTTCCTATTTTTGTAGCCAAATTAAACGTGTAACTTTTGATATGAATTCAAAACTTAAAACTATTGCAAACTCTTTTGCGGAAGAATATTGTAGCGATGCAATTTATCCAGCGCATCTTTTTAAGGCTATCCTTCATAAGGAAATTGGCCTGGTGAATTTTATTGAGAGCGAACTGGACAAGGATTATTATTATTTGCAAGACTGGGCTGACGTTCAGATGCAACTTGCTCCACGTGCAGTGCGTCCGATGCGTGATTTGGAATTTAGTGAGGAGTCCCAGGCCGTTATCGAGGAGGCTGAGAATTATCAAGTTAAATTTAATCTCGATGAGTGCACAGATGTTTGTGTATTGGCTTCATTGGTAACGCCAGGTGTTGGTTTTACGTTCGATCAGTTGAAGACTTTGCCCCTTACCCCCTCGGATATAAGTGCAAAGATGGCTGGTGGTGCGAATGTAGAAGCCCCTTATATGGAAGGCGCGGAGCTGACAAAGCATATGACTGCAGTAGGTGGAAAAGGTTCCTTGGCCAAATATTGCATTGACAAAACTGCAGTAGCCCGTGCTGGTAAGCTCGACAATGTGATTGGCTTTGAAAAGGAAATCTCTGTAATTTATGAAATCCTCGGCCGTAAGACTAAGGCTAATCTTTTGATTACAGGAGAATCCGGTGTTGGAAAGACATCACTCGTCAATGGCTTTGTCCGTGAGTTAGCTGCCGATCATGTGCCCGGTTTCCTGAGTGGTGCTGTGGCCTATGAATTGGATACTGCAATCCTTGGAGGAGATGCCCAGTATAAAGGGGAAGTGGAAGACCGATTCAAGAATGTTATCATGGAAATTGAGGCGCTCCCCAATGCTGTACTGATTATTGAGTCTATTGACAAACTATTCGATAAACAAGGCTCGTTGTTTGGCGCGTCGGCTATTTTAAAGAATGAGCTAAGCAAGGGGCGTTTGCAATTACTTGCCACTTCAAGCATTGATGGATACACAAAAAATATTGAGACCGATAAGGAGATGGTCTCAAAATTAGAGAAAATAACTATTGAAGAGCCGACAGCAGATCTTTCACTTCGTATTCTGAAAGGAGCCATTGCTGCATACGAGGACTATCATAAACTAACTGTTGACGAGACGGTCATGAGTGATGCTATCCGCTTGGCCAAGCGCTATCTGACGGAGAAATCGCTACCTGACTCAGCTTTTGATCTGATTGACCGTACGATGGCCCAAGTGAAGACGATGAATGATCTGACTGGTAGCATTATTGAGGACCTTCGTGGTAAACTAGAAAATATCAAGGGACGGGCAGATAGCAAGGACACTGCAGATGAAGCTTTAATGAAAGAGCTTGACTGGCTCAATTACGAATTGTTCAATAAAGTCAGTTGTATTCTTCTTGCTGGTGTCGATTCTGATACTGATTTCAGTAAGATTGCAACCGTCCAGGAACGTTTGGATTTCTTGTCGGGAATACTTGATAAGTTATCAGAATTGAGCGCTGAGAAACGTACGGAACTGAAAAGTGATGACTTAAGTGCAGTTGTTGCTAAGCAGACAGGTATCCCTCTTGGAAAGGTTCAGACTAAAGAGCGCGATCGCTTGATGGGTGCAGAGGAGACCCTGAAGAAACGTGTTGTCGGTCAGGACCATGCCGTAAAGAAAGTGCTAGATGCTGTATATGAGGCGCGCTCGGGCTTGAGTAAGAAGGGTCAGCCTATGGGCTCGTTCTTCTTCCTTGGTCCGACAGGTACAGGTAAGACAGAGTTGGCAACAGCCCTTGCCACTTTCCTCTTTGGTGACGAAAGTGCGCTTATCCGCTTTGATATGTCTGAATTCAAGGAGGAACATTCTGTTGCCCTGCTTTATGGTGCACCTCCGGGCTATGTGGGATATGAAGAAGGTGGATTGTTGGTCAACAAGATTCGACAGAATCCATATAGTGTCGTGTTGTTTGATGAGATTGAGAAGGCTCATAAGTCGGTGTTCGACCTGTTCCTCCAGATTCTGGACGAAGGCAAACTTCACGACCGTCTAGGCCGTGTGGGTGACTTTTCGAATGCTCTTATCCTGTTTACCTCGAATATTGGAGCCCAGACCATTGTGGAAAAGTTCAACAGTGGTATCATTCCCGAGAATAACGAGCTCATGGATATCATGCAGGGATTCTTCCGTCCGGAGTTCTTGGCACGTCTGACGGAAATCGTACCTTTCTCACCGATTACGGATAAGATTGTCGTTTCTATTTTTGATATTCATTTAAAGGGTCTCTTGAAGTTGCTTGAGGAACAGAATATAACTCTTACCTTGACCCCTGAGGCTCGTCAGGCAATCGCTTTGCGTGGTTATAACCAGCAGTATGGTGCTCGACCTGTACTTGGCGTCATTCGAAAGGAACTCCGTCATCCAATCTCTAAGATGATGATAGCCGGCAAGGTGAAGCCAGGAGACAATATTGAAGTACAGTTGGACAAAGAAAGTCAGGCTGTATTTGTCATCAATGGCAAAACAGAATCCATGCCAGAGAAACCTAAGAAGGATAAAAAGTAACTAAATATTTATTAATTTCTAAATTTGTATAATTATGGCAATGAAGGAGAATTTCATTTCGATGGCTCCAGATGAGGAGTCCAATGCGAAAGTCAGTTTGATTGATCAAAACAAAACCCTGATGATTGATCAGTACACAACCGATGTAGAGGCAGGTGCCCCTGAGTTTGTTGAGGATATCCATAATATTGACGATGCTTTCGCTCACTTCAAGCCGAAAGTGGAAGTTAGCTTCACAGATGCTGAGGGTGGTTCGGTCAACGAGACTCTGCAGTTTGGTGAGCTTCGTGATTTTGAGGCACAGGGCGGTAAGGGCAAGTTAGTGCAGAACAGTCCGTTCCTGTCTGGTGTAAAGGAGAATATTGATACGAATCAGAAAATCCGTAAGAGCATTGAACAGAATCGTAAGCTTCGTGATATCCTGAAAGAGGCTGGCAGTCGTGAGGAACTGAAAGAGATGCTTCAGTCTATGCTGTCTGAACTGGAAGGTGCTGATAAATAATTTGGCATTGACTCATTATGGCAAAGAAAATTGAAGAGTTGGAAAAAGAGATAGCCCGTTTGGAACAGGAAAACGAGCGGCTTGATATGGAGAATGTACGCCTAATGGGGCGCAATCTCCTAATGAGTGAACAATTGAATTCCTGGTATGAGCTGAAACAGCGCGTCAGTTGGCTGAAGGCGGAGATGCAACGTGGACAACGTTTGATGGCAAAAGCTGATATGGTTGATGACGCAGAGCTGTTAGCCATGCTGGAAAATAGATTGGAGCAAGAGCCTGGTTTGGTGACTCCTGAATTTGGAATGAAAGAATTGGCTGAGTTGATAGGCGTGTCGCAGGCACGACTGATACGTCTTTTTCGTAATTCGACAATTTTCAGATCGCCAGATGAGTATTTGGAAAACCTCCGTTTGGTGCGGGCCTTACAGTTGCTTAGGGATCACCCTGAGTATGGTATAGCCGCTATCAGTGCTGAGGCAGGCTATAACTCTGTTCGTACCTTGCAGCGACGCATGAGTGAGGTTATAGGTATGACACCTGTTGAATTCCGTATGATGACAGAGAAAGTATAGCTTCTAAGCGACAGAACGGAGGTTGGCTTTGGCGTTTTGTCGCCAATCAATTAAGCTGTCGCTACATAATCATAAAAATCCAGAAGAATTCTGGGACTTAATTAAAAATAAGGTATTAATTTTGCAATAGAAAAAGTTTAAATATTATGGCTGATACAGAAATGCAGAAAGCACAGGCCGCTCAACAGGCGGGTGCAGAACTTCAGGAGAAAGGTAAAGATGTCTCCAAGCTTTTATCCGCTTTTGGCGGATTCAATGCCATTCGTGGTTTTATGCCTGATGCGGATAATATGAATCCCGCGCGTAAGGCTGCCAAACAAGTGTTCTTGACAGATAAGCGCTTTAAAGATAAGAGAGAAGGACTCAAACGCGACATTACTCGTTGGCTTGAGTTGCTTGAGGATTCTAGCCTCGAGAGTGCAACAGGTTTCGCTGATGCCTGTAAGCAGGATGAGGAGAAATATACAACTTTATTGAAGCAGGGCATAACTGACGCTCTCTACGCTACCCAGAATTTGGAGCGTAGCTATCGTGAGCTCGACTCTTTCTTTAAGACTTGTGGAACCGATAAGGTGAAGAACCTTCGTATCATTAACGTTGTGAAAGAAGATATTGCCGATGCCGATTCTGGTTTCTCACAAGAGGTGGAGAATATTCTGCGTAATGGCTTTGACCGTCTGAGTTTGAAGGATGCCTATAGTCTCGTATGTATTCCTGGCGCTGTGCTGACAGATAAGGTTGATCTGCTCCGTTGGGCAAAGATGGCCTTTAAGTATAAGGTAATGTTAATTACTGACCATGCTGATGAGTATTCGTTCGATGATCTTCAGGCAAATACCGAAGGTTATCGCGATAGCGATCAGGAACTGATGAATGTTGTGATGACGGCAAACTGGATTGTAGGTCGCGAGGCTGAGAAAATGTCGTCTGATGAAGAAGACTCTAAGGCTTTCTATATCGCTCCTGCTGCAGCACTTTGTGGAAAATTGTATGACGAGACTGCAAACATGGCTCAGGGCGCTGGTGGTAAGAAGTATGGTACGCTTGATGGCGTAAAGGGCGTGAAGAGTGATTTGCTGAAGTCTGAGATTGCTTCACTGATGGATAATCAAGTTATCCCAATGGTTTATAGTGAGGGACGCGTGATGGCATTCAATAATACTACGCTTTACAATGGTGACCTTGATGCGATGAAGGAATATCCTATTGTTCGTGTATTTGACTGGGTGAAGAAAGTCCTAATGAATTTCGTGCATGAGGTGGCACTTGAGAACTGGGATCCGTACAATTCGCCAAAGAACCTGAAAAGCAAGATTCAGGAGTTCCTCAATATGTATAAGGGCTACGGAAACCTTTTCCAGAATTATGAAATTGGTGAGCCGAGACAAGATCCTGTTACTAAGCAGATTACTTGTGATATAACCTTGACTCCTTTCTATGCAGCCAAGAACTTTATTATCAAGGTTGCTGCAGATAAGAAAGCTAAAGAGGCAGCATTGGCAAGCGAATAATTTTGAATTCTTTCAATATTAATAAACTAAATTTGACGAATTATGGCAAAGACTCCAGTAACAATGAAGGTTGACGGTTACAAGGACCGTGAAGTAATGATGGTAAACTACGAGTTTGAGCAGGAGACAGATGTAGAGGGACAGATGAGTGGTATTCCCCGTGGTGGTAAGATCACTGTCCGTGTGAAGGCCATGAACGACGGTACCCCTGATCTACTGGCTTGGATGACAGAGCGCAACCTGCCGAAGAACGGAAGCATCGAGTTCCTCGAGACGAAGACTGGCAAGGCAATGAAGACTATCA
>JAEEGK010006422.1_pt1 | contig 28320 bp, 23 predicted proteins | sample 8958771 | NCBI WGS metagenome assembly JAEEGK01 (sample SAMN16246547, study PRJNA631951) | gut metagenome | biome: gut microbiome; feature: rumen; material: SC-attached | host: Bos | place: Iran: Karaj | collected 2018-10 | reverse complement strand
GTGCTCTTCCGATCTTGAGACACATATAAACATCATTCCATTTACGGATGTTCAGATGCGCATAAAAGAAATTACGCGCACTCATGCCCCAGTAAACGGAATAAAGGCGGACGCATACAGCACTATCCTTTTGCGAATGTGCATGATGAAAGCCGCAAACCTAGTCGCTCGCTTTATAAAATGCGGTTGTCTTATTACGGGCGAAAGTCTTGGTCAGGTTGCAAGCCAGACACTTGAGAACATGGAAGTCACAGAAAGCTGCTGCGATTTTCCGCTGTTGCGTCCGCTTGTCGGCATGGATAAAGAAGAGATTGTCGAAGTTTCTAAAAAAATCGGCACATACGATATTTCGATTTTACCATATGAAGACTGCTGCGTTCTTTTCTCGCCGGAGCATCCTGTTTTACGAGCACGTGTCGAGGATGCTATGGAGCTTTACAACGCTCTTGACTGCGAGGCTCTTATTCAAGAGGCTTTTGAGAAGAGAGAGATAAAGATGTTCAACGCACGGAACACAATCTGGGAAATGTTCAAGGAATAAGGAAGATACCAGAAATAGCTGATCTCACAACTATTTACTCAGACTCAAACAGCATATCTACTGTTTTGCCTGTATCAAACGAGATAGGAATATGCGAAAGCCTGCTTTCTAAAGCAGGTCGCCGTTTGTCATCAGCAATTAGATAGTCGACCGCATCGCAAATATCAGACGGCTTTCTGTAAAACTTTCCAAGACCGTTATCAACAGCAAACTGTACGTTACCAAGCTCCTGCCCGTAAATAAACTCACAGATTACGACAGGCTTTCGCGCCGCAAGAGTCTCCATAAGGGAAGCCGGTCCTGCCTTTATGACAGCACAATCACAAATCTGGGTGAGCTCGTCCATAAAATCTACAAAACCAAAAACTTTCAAATCAATCGGAAGCTTAATTTTTGTCAATATATCAAGATAAGCTTTTAGCGACTTATTCCTTCCGCAAGCGGCTATAACTGCATAATCGGATTTACGGAGAATCATTTCTTTTACGACTTTCTTGATAATCGGAAGTCCTTCCCCACCGCCAGCAAGAAGCACGACTTTTTTTCCAAGCGGAATACCATGCTTTTCCTTAAGCTTTAACAGCACATCATTCTCAACATGAACCAAAGCTTTTTGATTAATTATGAAAGGAACAACTTTTACTTGCTCAAGCGGTATTCCGCACTCCTGAAACGCATACTGGCGAACTCTTTCAGAAAACACATAATATTTGCCTTTTTTGTCATAGAACCAGGAAGAATGTACAGTGAACGGATCAAGGACGATTGTAACCGTGTTTATTTCAGGATGTTCACGCTGCATATAATGAAGCGGAGATTCCAACGCGAAATGAAGATTTATTATATCAGTCGGTTTTTCCTCTTCGAAAACCTTTCTGATATACGGTATTGTATATGTCTGCAAAAGAAGATGCGAAATGCGCACGAATAACGGATTGTTGCCGAACCTGTAAACGAAGCTGTAAAGGGATGAAAAAAAGTTCATGGAGATATGATAAAAATCAACGAAGCACAGTTTTGGAAGACGACTTTTGGCTGAGAATCCATTCACAATTTTCGCTTCTGAACCAGGATACCGCTCTTCTATCATCGTTTTAAGAACGTTGGCGGCGGCTTTATGACCTCCGCCTGTATCGAGGAAAAGAATAAGAAACTTACGTTTTTTCATATCAATATGTATATTTTACACCTATACTAAAGAAATTCGACAGTTTGTTCGTCAAATTATCTCTCCAATTGGTAAGCCGTTGTGCTGCTACTGCTTCTGTTGCCCCCGATTCGCTAAGTTCGCCAGAATAAATATTGCGATCAACTCCAGCATTTTTTTCATACTGGTAAAGCCACTCTAAATACGCTGTGATAGTATGTCGTTTTCCAAGCTCCCATGTATACTCGAATCTCATTGCGTTTTGTATGCAGATATACTTTGTAGGCTGACACAAAAACATAAAATGATTGTTGCAATAATCAAAATATCCGTTTCCAGCATCCGGATAGTCGAAAATTCCACCAGAAGTGTCCACTCCGTTTTCATTTTCCATCAAATACTGCTGTACTACGTTGAATGGCAATCCCTCGTTTACATTGCAGTGCCGGATCAAAGTCGCCGTCATATTGAATTTCAATCTGCCGATTAAACTAAGCTTGAATTCAAGGTTTACTTTATCTGAGTTCGGCGGAATCTGAGAACCAAGGCTTCTTCCGTTTGTAGTATGATTCTGATAGTTTGTTCCGTATGAAATTGTTCCGTTGTTTTTTTGCGAATGCGTGTACATATACGGCATGACAAGCGTATAGTCAAGCGCGAACATCTTCAGCATATTATCCCCGGACGGAGCATACTGAAAACCAAGCTGAGCAGCGAATTTCATTTTTGTATCGAAATTAAACTTCAAAAGCTCATTGAAATTCACGTCATCTACACAAATATCACCTGTAAGACGGAGCGAGTTGGTGATTGTATACGCCATCTGAATGCCCATCATCAGATTCTCGCTGTCATATCCGATTAGCTGTTGTATCGGCATATACAAGGCGGCTGGCAAAAGATACGTTAAATCGAATCGTGGACCGGTGACAGCAGTCTCGTACAAAGTGAAGTCTAAAGAAGGAATAGGAGAATAACGCAATGAATGGAAATACAAATACTTCTGCGGATTGGTATGCACGCCTCTAACATCTGTTGCTGTAAGCATGAGCATTCCAAGTGAGTAGCTTAATTTCTCCTTATTTATTGTGAAAGAGATATGTCCAGCCTGATTTGCATTAGCATTAAGCATAACGCCATCACTGTAGAAATTACCAAAATTTGAACGAGTCATTCCCGCCTGCATATAAACATCAGGCGTTCCATAAGCAACTAAGGATGAGGAGCTTATAAAAACATTATTAGAATTCATCCTATCAGTTTCATAATCGTAATTAGACGTTCTTCCGACAGGAATTACTTCTTCCCTTCTTCTTACATTTGTAAAAATAGGAGTAACTCCGAATGAAACCGTGCATTTATCAAGAACTTCCGCATTTATGCATAAAAAAGGATTCACATCGAGCTGCTTGTTGTTGCCGCTGTAATCTCCTAAAACCATGATTCCATTTGATGCTGCACCTACACGGAGCGTTCCGTCACCAAAAAGCTGGCGGTAATAGTACGAAGCTTTTTCTGCTGCGAAAGCATCGTCGCACTCCATTACTTTAAGCAGAACATCTTTTATCAAACTAAGGGGATATGGGCGAATCATCGGCAGTTTCTGGATTTTCCCGGATATCTCCCACTGTACCATATCTTCGTATAAGTCATCATTTATTTCAGTTGCAATCTGAGGGAAAGCGCAATTTATCGTTAAAAACAAAAAAACGAAGGCTAGAACTCCGTTCCTGAATACTTTCATATTTCATCCTTTTGGCGCTTAAGGTTTAAGCTTTTAAATCATATATATATTTTCAGCAGGTGTCAATTAAACATATCTGAACGAAAATATATCAGTTTTCTGTCATTTTACTGCGTAAAAAAGTGTATCATTCGCTTTTTTGATGGGTTTAATTTAAAACATTAATGAGGTATGATAAAGAATATGAATATAGCCCTTTTTTCTGATTGCTATCTTCCATCTAAAAACGGTGTTGTAACCGTCGTTGAGCAGCTCCGTGAAAGTCTCACTCTAAAGGGTCATAACGTTGTTGTTATAACAGTAGAAAACGAACAAAAAGAAGAAGAAGCCCCTTATATATACAGGGCAGTATCTGTTCCTGCTGGTATGGGGATGAAAGACCAGTTCTTTGGTTTTCCATGGCTGCCAAAAGTTTTGAAATATCTAAAAAAGAACAACATTGAGTTAATTCACTGTCACACAGAATTCATAATGGGCATTACAGGTTTTCAAGCAGCACAAAGACTTCATATACCATGTGTAGCAACTATGCATACAATGTGGGATGATTATTACCGGTTTTATCTTCCGGGAGCTGCGATTATTCCTGTATCTCTTATACATATAATTTTACGGTCGTACTACAAAAAATTCCATGCAATAGTAGGGGTCTCTGTAAAAACATATAAATATTGCAAAGAAACTATTTCTTCAAAATCAACAACAGTAGTCATTCCGAACGCAATGGACGCATCAAAATTCTCCGCTAGACCTTGTACACAAGCTGAAAAAGCTGAGACCAGAGCTAAACTCGGTATAAAAGATTCTGATTTCGTCTGTCTTTTCGTAGGTCGCATCGGAGAAGAAAAAAGGATATTTGAACTTATTCGAGCTGCAGGAAATGCTGTACTCAAAAACAAAAACATTAAACTGCTTTTTATAGGAGACGGTCCTGCAATGACAGCCTGCAAAGAGATCGTCGAACAAAATGGAATAAAGGAAAACGTAGTTTTCACAGGCTTCCTGGATTGGAGTCTGCTTCACTCTTATTACAGCATCGCGAATCTATTCATGACCGCATCGCTTTCAGAAATGCATTCAATGACGATTCTTGAAGCCCTTATTTCAGGACTCCCAATCGTTGCAAGAGATGATTTAAGCTTTTACGACACAATACATCATGGAGAGAACGGATATCTTGCTTCGACAGATGAAGAACTGACAGACTATATAGTAAAGCTTGCAGATGACGAAAACCTTTGTAAGAAGTTCTGTCAGAAAAGCCTTGAAATCTCAAAAGGATATACTCATGAGCTTTTCACAGAAAGATATCTTGCTTTATATAAATATGTTTTGACACATAGAAAGAAAAGAGTCGATGAAAAAGAACTCAAGGAAATAATAGCATCTATAGGAAACTAATTATAAAATGATATCTGAAAAAGATTTAGAAAATATTTCATCAGCTGTCTCTTTGGCAGATGCATATTTTTCATGCAGACCAGAAAAACCGTGCGTAATAGCAGAAGATTTTTTTCGTGGCGATGCGGTAAATGTGCAAAACGAGCAGAATGCGCCAGTTCCCGGCGCAGCGCAATCTGATGCGCGAACAATAACGGCGCAGACTGACACATTACAATCGCCAACAGCTGTACAAACTGTCACACGAACAGATGAGCCAGAAACTAACAATGAGACTGCACTACAGAACATAGCACGTAAGATTGCCGCATGTAACCGCTGCCGTCTTTGCGGCGGACGAACTAACACTGTTCCAGGCATTGGTGTGCCCAACCCGCTTGTCCTTGTTATAGGCGAAGGGCCGGGCGCGGATGAAGACGCAAAAGGCGAACCTTTCGTAGGAAAAGCCGGACAGCTTCTTGATAAAATGCTTGCTGCAATTAACTTGAGCCGCCATACAAACTGCTTTATCGCAAATATTGTTAAGTGCCGTCCGCCGAACAACCGTGACCCCATGCCGGACGAGGCAGAAGCGTGCCGTTCTTTTCTTGACGCACAGATTGGCATACTCAAACCGCGGCTTATCCTTGCTGTCGGAAGAATAGCCGCACAAAATATACTTAACACGACAACAGGCATAAATAAACTGCGCGGACAGTTCTTTGAATACAGGGGTATTCCGCTTCTTCCGACATACCACCCTAGTGCGCTCTTACGAAACGAAGACTTAAAAAGACCGGCATGGGAAGACTTAAAAAAGTTCCGCGCCCGGCTTGAGGAAATTACAGGGCTCTCGTTCAGTACGCCAACACAGACACAGTCCGGCTCAACCGCACAAAACAGGAATCAAAACTGATGAAGTATGCCGAGATTGTTCTAAATGTTCCTGTTCCCGGCACATTCACATATATTTCAGACGATGACAATGTTTCTCTTGGTTTTAGGGCTTCCGTTCTGTTCGGCCGCCGCAAAATGACTGGCTTCATTGTCGCCGTATCTGATTCGATTCCAAAAAATTGCACAATAGAAGCAGATAAACTTAAAAAGATCGACAGAATCATCGACAAAGAACCCGTTTTTACAGAAGAGCAAATACATCTTGCTGAATGGATTTCACACTACTATCTTTGCTCATTCGGCGAAGCTCTTTCAATTATGATTCCATCTGGCAGACGCGAATCTGAACCGCTTCTTACTGGTTTTGACGAAGAGGCTTCGTCTTACATATCAAAAGAGCTTTCAGATGAGCAAAAGAAAGCGATAGACGGCATTCTTTCCAGTTACGGGGCGGCTTCTGGCAACACACCGAGCGACACCACGATCAAAGAGAACAAGGCGAACCATATACTCCACTATCTTTATGGAAAAACAGGCTCCGGCAAGACAGAAGTTTTTCTGGGTGCGGCAGAAAGGGTGCTCGCACAGGGAAAAGGCGTAATTTATCTAGTGCCTGAAATTGCCCTTACATCCCAAGTTGTAGAAACTGTTGCCGCCCGTTTTGGAAAAACCGCTGCCGTCATTCATTCAGGACTTACAGGCAGCCAAAAACTAGCCGAATGGCGGCGTATCCTGAAAAAAGAAGCACGCGTTATTGTCGGCGCAAGAAGCGCGATTTTTGCGCCTGTTCCCGATTTGGGGCTCATAATCATAGACGAGGAGCACGACAACTCCTATAAATCAGACAATACGCCAAGATACCACGCCCGCCAAGTCGCAATACGCCGCGCAATGCTCGGCAAATTCCCGGTGATAATGGGAAGCGCAACGCCGTCATCAGAAGCATGGAAACTGATGCACGACGGTACAATAATAAAGCATACTCTTACAAAAAGGCTTGCGGGCGGCAAAGAGCCGGATATTGAAATCATTGACCTTAACAACCCGGAATCTTTCAACAGCAAGAATCCGAACACACCCAAGCTTGCGACTATGGCGGGCTGTATTTCGCCACGCCTTGCGGACGAGATCCGGGAGACTCACAGCCAGAAACGGCAGACAATTCTTTTTTTGAACAGGCGCGGGTTCACGCATTTTTTCAGATGCAACACATGTGGTTTTGAGCTTAAATGTAAAAACTGCTCCGTTTCACTTACATACCACAAAAACTTGGGCAGGCTTGTCTGTCATTACTGTGGCTGGTCAGTGCCCGCGCCGACGGCTTGTCCGGAATGCGGCTCCCTTGATGTTGGATACAACGGCTTTGGAACTGAGTTTATTGAATCAGAAGTCAGCTCTAAGTTTCCTGACTGCACAATAGATAGAATTGATACTGACACCGTTTCTAAAAAAGGAGTTCTTCAGGAAAAGCTTGAAGCATTCCGGACAGGAAAGACAGATATTCTGCTAGGTACGCAGATGGTCGCGAAAGGCCTTAATTTTACAGGCTTAAAGCTTGTTGGCGTTATTCTTGCGGACTCAGGCCTGCACATGCCTGACTTCAGGGCGGCAGAAAGGACGTTCTCGCTTATAGTACAAGTGGCAGGAAGAGCCGGTCGCTTTTTCCCGGACGGAAAGGTCCTTGTTCAGACATACAGTCCGGAAACCCCGGCAGTTTCATACGCCTGCCGTAGCGACATAGAAGGCTTTTATAGCCAGGAGCTTGATATCCGCCAGATGACTGGGTTTCCGCCATACACGCGTCTTTTGCGGCTTGTGTTCCGTTCTGCAGACAACGAATGCGCCATAAACGCTTCTGTGAGCGCTACAGAGATTCTTCACTGTATTTATGAAAAGTACAAAAAAAACATGCCGCCCGTGGAAATACTCGGACCTTCAGAATGTCCGCTCGGCATGATATCGTCTAACTACAGAAGGCAGCTCCTTCTCCGCTCGGAATCGATGCAGCCGCTTCTAAAGATAGTTTATGAGTTTATGAGCAATTATAAAAATCCGTCCGGGGTTTATACAGAAATAGACGTGGATCCAGTTTCGCTTTTATAGACAACTAAAGCATCTTAGCTGTCAATTTCTGCTGCGGCGGGGCCTCTACGGATTCCGTCGAAAGATACATTCCACAAAAAAAGACCTGTTGCCGGCGCGGTCGGTCCGGCGAGCTTACGGTTCTTTGCTTCAAGAATCTCCGCAATGTAATTATCCGGCATATTTTTTTGCTCTGCCTGAATAAGCGTTCCTGTAATAGAGCGTACCATACGCCACAAAAATGCGTTTGCGGCTATCTCGAAAACGAGCTTCTCGCCTTCCATAAAGAACCGCGCCGTCTCTAGATAACGGCATTTCGAAGGGCTTAAATCCCCCGCCGCAGAAAAAGTCGTGCAATCAATTTCTCCGTGAAGGCACTCGCACATCCTGTTTAGTTTATCTACATCGGGATATCTGAATATCGGCCATACAAAGCGCATATCGCTTGCTGGCGGAGTTTTGCCGCAGTATATAAAATATCGGTATGAACGGCTTGTCGCACTGAAACGCGCATGAAAATCATCAGGAACTTGTTTCGCGCTCATAACGCGGATATCGTGTGGAAGAAGGCTGTTCAAAGCCGGAATATATTTTTCTGTTGGAATTGAGTCAATCGGCGAAACAAAAGTGACAGCTTGTCCCATAGCGTGAACGCCGGAATCTGTCCTTCCAGAACCGCATGCTGTAACATTTTTTTTAAGAACTACGGCAAGAACTTTCTCAAGCTCTTCCTGAACCGTTCTGACATGACCGGTGAGGCAATCGCCCTGACGCTGCCATCCGCAAAAATCGGTTCCATCGTAAGAAACAGTAAGAAGAATTGTCTTCATGCTCTAAATATCTTATTCCATATCATCATCATCGATGATGTTTGCTTCTTTCAAAGTTTCAGTTATACTGTCGTACAACTGTCGTGAATGCTCCAAAAGTGGTCCCGGCTTGTTTTTCGACGATTTTCCAAGACCAAAAATTCTTGCTATAGAACGCTTGTTTTGCTCCAGCTTCTGCAAACGTTCCTGTATGTTTTCTGTCTGTCCGTATTTATATTCCAAAAGACTGCAAAGATAGATAACGCCATCATATCCATAGTTTTTATCTATATCTGGACCAAAATTCGATATACCGGCGATGCTTTCTACATGAGAAGTCTCAAACTCAAGAGCTTCCTGATAAAAAAACAGAGCCTTTCGATAAAATCTCTGCTGTATATAGTTGAAATTATAACCTGGGCACAATCCTTCCAAATCGCCGCAAAGCCATGCAAGGCGCAGACTTATCTGAGCTTTCTTTATCGTTGGAGAGAACTGTTTAGGCATATGCTCATAGCAAAGAAGAGCAAGATAATATGACGCAGCGCCGTCAAGAAGCGTTTTTTCCCGTTTCAAATCGTAATGCGGGAAAATTGTTTCTACCGACTTTTTTCTTTCAGCTTCTGTATCCAAAAGTTTTGAGATAGTTCCCGGATCCTGAAGGAGCGGAAAATCGTTCCAAAGGAACGCTACATGGCAATTAGGGCAAGCACCTACCGAATAAATCATTGGATATACGACACCATATTTTGCGGACGGCTCGAAATTACGCCTGAGCTCATCGGTGAGCTGACCGGCAATCATTCGTCCGCCACCAGAAAGAAGTTCCTCTTTGGCAAAGTCTTTTTTGCATACAGGGCAAAGAACTTTTTGTTTTGAGTAGAATGATATGGAAAGTTTTTTATCTGGATTTTTTTTGTTCATATCCGAAGTCTTTCGGTAGTATGCCATATATATGAATCCTCCATTCTTTGCTACAGTTTTTCAAGAGTAACCATTGCTACAGTATACTCCCTTTCGTGCGAAATTGACAAATGCACAGAATTCGCTCCCGAAAGACTAAGTTTTTCAGCCGCCGTGCCTTCGAGCTTAAGGACAGGTTTTCCCGACGGCTCGTTACTAACGCATATATCTTTCAGGTTTATACCGCTAAAACCTGTTCCCAAAGCTTTTACGAACGCTTCTTTCGAAGCAAAACGCGCCGCAAGGTGCTGGGATGCGGCACCTTTTCGGCTTATAGAATACTCCACTTCTACCGGATGAAAAAATCGTTCTAGAAGTTTTTGATTTTGAAGCCACTTCTCAAAACGTTTATTTTTTACAATATCAATTCCGGTGCCAACAATCATTCAGCTTCACCCTGCACTACTGTCTCTTCAGCTTCTTCTTGCTCCGGTTCCGGCTCCTCTTCTTGTTCCACGACAGGCTCCTGAACAAGTTTTTTCACTGTCACTTTGAATTCATCAGGATAGATGCTTACAACCTCACCGTTACGGATTCTTGAGTTCTTTACGGGAAGGATATAAGTTCCTTCTTTTGTTATAGCAGAACAGTCAACAAAGAATGTGTTGCGCGGAATGACATATTTATCAAGGTTAAGGACAGTACCTTCCAGCGTGATTTTTGAATAAAGCTCCGAAACTTCTACATAATACGGTTCGGCAGGCTTTTGGACAGTAACCGGAACATCTTCATATACTTTGCGTGTCGTAGTTTGCACAAGCCCTGCAGAAACAGAAACCTGACGTATCTCCGGGAACTCAATCATATCATTGTCATTGACGATTGCTGTTTCAAGGACGAACGGCTCTGAACGCTCGTTAAGCGAAATCTGGTCAGTTATAAGATGATCAATAGACTCGACAATATCCTTAGGACCGTAAATTCTTATTGAAGGCGGAGTTACAAGAACATCCCCAAGCTCGTAGCCTTTTGCAGGAGAACCTGATAAAGATGGAGAAACAGGCACATACGCCGAAGCATACTCTGCGACTGTGACTTTTACTTTTGAAGGACGGACCTGAACCTCAAGATTCTCAATAACCGTTGCGTTATCGGAAAGCTGAACTTTTACAGGTACTTCGTATTCTCCTTCCTCTGCGAATGAGTTTATGTCTATATATGTCTTAAAATCAACGGCTTCAAGGGTGACAATATTATCACGCATACCCTTAACGGTAATGTGGACTGTTTTCTCAGGCATCGATATTACGCGCATGCTTCCATTCTCGTATACATAAAGCGGAACTGCGATATTCTTTGTTTCGAGTATGCTTATCTGATAAAAAATGTAGATAAGGATTGCCGCAACGAGCGATATTAGCTTTGCCGGCCAGTTTTCTAACAGCTTGCTAAGCCTTTGAGGTAACATCATTTGCGGGATCCTCCTCTGTATATGAATCAGCCGTAAGCTCCAGCTGATCTTCGAGCGTCTTTGTAAGCTGCTCCATCGTCATGTCGTAGTAAAGTTTTGAGTCGTATGCAAGACTTATCGCACCTGTCTCCTCAGAAACGACAAGAACTATAGCATCGGTTTCCTCTGAAACGCCCAATGCTGCCCTGTGTCGTGTACCGAACGTCTTTTTAATGTCGTACTGCTCAGAAAGCGGCAAGAAGCAGCCTGCAGCAATGACTTTTCCGCTTTGAACGATACATGCGCCGTCATGAAGCGGTGTGTCATGGCCAAAAATCGTGACAAGCAGGCTCGATGTAAGGTCTGCATTGAGGCGTGTACCTGTATCGATTATATCTTTAAGGCCTGTTTTTCTTACAAAGACGACAAGCATACCGCGCTTTTGCTTAGAAAGCATATCGGCCGCAATAAGAACTGAATCTACATACGTGTGTTTTGTGCGTGTTCCGAGCTTGAACCAGTCGCCCTGCCCCAATTTTAGGAATATTTTTCGTAGCTCTGGCTGGAAAACGATTGCTACACAAACGATGAGCCAAGGAGCTATTGTGTTAAGGAGCCACAGCATTGTCGTAAGGTTAAGGACGAATGCAACCGTATATGCAAGGCCAAGAGCAAGGAGTCCTTTGACTATCTGCATTCCGTGTGTTTTTACGATGATATTGTACGCCTTGTATATTACGAATGCCAGAAGACATATATCAATGACAGGTCGTATCTGGTTATAAACTAACTCAAGTCTGTCAAATGAGTTCACACGTCACTCCTTTACTTTACTTCATTCATAGCGCGGTAAACCGCGAGAGAATCCCTTGCGGCAGATACATCATGCACCCTAAGCATTGTCGCTCCGTACTGAACCGCAAGAAGGTCTGCGGCAACAGTTCCGAAAAGCCTGTCCGACGTTTCTTTGCCTGTTATCTGCCCGATAAAACTTTTTCTGGAAAGCCCGGCAAGAACGTGCAGAAACTTGCAGTCCGCACCTTCCTCATTAAGAGTTTTCCGCACTTTGTCCGCAACAACTTCGGACGCTTTCACAAGCTTAAGGTTTCCCTCAAGATTCTTTCCGAAGCCTATTCCGCAGTCAAGAATTATCTTATCAGGTTCGATGCCGGCTTTCCATGCATACACGGCTCTTTCCGCAAGGTATGATGCCACTTCGTCAACGATATTTCCGTAAGCGGTGTTGCTCTGCATATCTGACGGGATGCCGCGCTTATGCATAAGGATGACAGGGATTTTCCGCTCAGAGACAAGCGACACCATATCAGCGTCGTCTTCCATCGCAGAAACGTCATTCAGTATGTCCGCGCCCTCGTCAACTGCAGCCCTCATAACAGCGGCTTTCCTTGTGTCTATAGAAACTGGAATGTCCGTCTTTTTGCGAAGAGCTTTTAGAACAGGAACAACGCGCGAAAGCTCCTCGTCCACTGTTATATAACTCGAGCCGGGGCGCGTAGATTCGCCGCCAATGTCGATAATGTCCGCACCTTCGTCAATCATTTTAAGCGCGGCTTCAACAGAGGCATCAACACTCCGGTCGGCGCGGTTGCTGCCTTCCCAAAATGAATCACCGGACACGTTCAGTATGCCCATTATATATGCAGGAAATTCCGTCGTTATTTCTTTTTCGGCAAGTTTTAGAGATGGAAGCACCATGAGTTCTATTTTACAGTGACAACATTTTTCGTGCAAGATGAGACGGAGAAAGATGAGCTTCTTCCAGTATCTCAGCGCGCTTTCCCTGCGCGATGAACCTGTCCGGGAAACCGCAAACGGCGGTCTTTTTGCCTTCCAGGGTGCGCTGCAAAAGCGACTCCAAATACGTTCCAATACCGCCTATTCGTATTCCGTCCTCAACGAACACAATACAGTCATAGCGCGAGGCAACTTCAATAAAATACTGCTTGTCGAGCGGCTTCAAAAAGCGAAGGTTGTATATATCAACGATAACATCGCGTTTTTCAAGAACGTCTACAGCTTCTTTTACTTCCGGGTAGATGCCGCCGGTGCAGACAAAAAGCCGCCTTACACGCTCTCCACTATCGCGTTTTTTAAGACGATTTTCCAAAAGCACACCGCGCCCGCATACGACAGGCTCCGAAAACTCGTCCATTTCCGGCGGACAAGACGCTTTTGGATAGCGGATAATTACAGGAAGCTGCTGCGATGTTGACCAACGCAGGAAAATCTTAAGCTCTTCGGCAGAAGCTGGTGCAAGCAACGTTACGCCCGGAACTGGACGCAGCAGAGAGATGTCAAAAATGCCCTGATGCGTCTCGCCATCGTCGGGAACGGCACCGGACCTGTCGAGCACGAAAACTGATGGAACTTTCTGTAGCGCGATGTCGTGTATAAGCTGGTCAACGCCGCGCTGCATGAAAGTGGAATATATTGCGACTACAGGCATAAGCCCTGCTCTTGCAAGTCCACCCGCAAAAGTAACCGCATGCTCTTCTGCAATTCCAGCGTCAAAAAAGCGGTCCGGGAAACGGTGAGCGAATTTCGTAAGACCAGTTCCCTTCATCATCGCAGCTGTTATAGCAGCAATCTTAGGATTAGCCGCACCCAGCTCTATTATCTCTTCTGAAAAAACTTCAGTAAAACTAAGCTTGTCGAATTTTTCTGCCGTTCCGTCTGAAATACAGAACGGACCAATGCCGTGGAAAGTTGTGGGGTCATTTTCAGCCGGGCTGTATCCCTTCCCCTTTTGAGTAATTACATGAACGACGACAGGTCTGTTTATTTCCTTAACTTTCTTGAAGACTTTCTCCATCTCCTCAATGTTGTGTCCGTTAAGGGGACCTACGTACTCGAATCCAAAATCAGAGAAAATATTGTTATGAAAGAAAATACCTTTAAGACCGCGCTTCAATCTGAATACAAGCTTTCTAAGGAACCGCGATGAAAACGGCATTTTTTCAAAAAAGTTGTCTATTCCTGTTCGGATTTTCTGATAATTCGGAGCTGTTGAAAGACGGCTTAGATATTTTGAGACAGAACCAGTATTCTTGCTTATCGACATTTTGTTGTCGTTAAGGACGATAATCAGATTCTTGGCTATTTGCCCAGCATGAGAAAGCGCCTCAAAAGCCATTCCACCTGTAAGCGCGCCATCTCCTATAATCGCAATTACTTTTCCGGGTGTTTCAAGGAGCTGTCTACCTTGTATCAGTCCCAACGCTGATGAAATTGACGTTGAGGCGTGTCCGGCATCAAACCAGTCATGTGCGCTTTCGTTCCGCTTAGTAAAGCCTGATATTCCATCTTTTTTGCGGATCGTATCGAACTGAGCATTACGTCCTGTAAGGATTTTATGAGTATACGCCTGATGGCTCACATCCCAGATAAGCGCATCTTCCGGGCTATTGAAAACACGATGCAGCGCGATTGTAAGCTCTACAACGCCAAGATTGCTCGCAAGATGTCCACCGTTGCTTCCCACAACTTCGATGATTCGTTCACGTATCTGAGACGCTAAATCTTTTAGTTCTTCGTATGAGAGATTTTTTATATCTTCAGGAGAGGATATTTCATCTAACTGCAAAATACATTCTCCAGTTCAAATCCATTGGGTTAAAAAAAGACCGCAGTTCTAGTTGATTACAACCGAAAGCTGCGGTCATTACAAAGCATAGTAAAAACAGTAAGATTTACTTACTCTTATGCCGATTACGTCTGAGCATCTTCTTTCGCTTATGTGTAGCGATCTTCTGACGCTTTCTTTTCTTACCACAGGGCACAATAGCACTCCTTATTGAAACTTAATCGTATTATCTAATAAATCTTTCATTACGTCAAGTAGTTATTATATCCAGAAAGGAAATCCGATATGTACTGAGCAATTTCTGCTCTGTCATCGGCGGAAAAAGCGCATCCGTCCGGCAGAGAGCGGAAAAAAGTCTGCTGTTTTTTTGCATAATGGTGGGTGTCTTTTTTTATCAGTTCCCGTACTTCCTCAAGATATTTCTCACGGTAAGCGGTTTCGTTGACCATAAAAAACTCCCGGTAACCAATTGCCTGTAATCCAGGATCTTCCTTTTTGTAGCCACATGCGCGAACATGCTCGAATTCGTCAACAAGACCGAGCGAAAACATCTCATCAACACGGCAGTCAATACGCTCGTACAAGATTTCGCGCGGCCGCTCAAGCTTGATTATACAATAGCGGAAACCAGAGCGCAGTTTTGACGGAACTTCAAAATCGCTTCTTTTTTTGCCAGTCGAAAGGCAAACTTCAAGCGCTCTTTTAATACGATATTCATCGTTAACGTGGATTTTTGCCGCGCTTTCTGGATCTAGACCGCACAATTCCTGCCACAAGACAGAAGCGCCCTCTGTCTTCATACGCCTATCAAGTTCCTCGCGGACGGCTGTATTGCATTCCGGGGTCGGGGGCAGTCCGTAAAGGAAGTTTTTTATGTAAAAAGTAGTTCCGCCACAAACAACAGGCAGTTTGCCCCTCTCCCATATTTCGCGGCAAAGCTCGTCGGCGGCATAGACGAATTCTCCCGCTCCAAACTGATGATCAGGCGTGCATATATCTATAAGATGATGAGGAAGTTTTTCGCAAAAAGATATGTCCGGCTTGGCAGTCCCGATATCAAGCATTTTGTACACTTGCATGGAGTCCGCGCTTATAATCTCTGCTTTTCCTGCGAAAGCTGACAAAGAATCAGACGCGAACAGGCTTTCAAGGAGCGCGGTTTTGCCGGTGGCGGTTGGTGCCGTAATAACAAGAACGGGAATGCTTTCCGATTTTTTACCGGATTGCACTCCCGCTTTCTCAATGATATTCATTCGTAACTTAATTACTGATGTTACAGAAAATTACAAATATCCAACAAGTTTACTGTTCGATTCTGTACTCGACTTCGTGTGTAAAAAGCTGACGAGCAGCTGTAGAAACGACCTTTCCGTCATTCTTCTCGATTATAGGATCTTTAACCATCGAAAGCTGATAAGCTCTGCGGCTTGCAGCTGTTGTTATCTCATAAATATTATCCTTGAATTTAACAAGTTCCTCTAATGGAAATATCATAACACACCTCGCTTCACTAAATGGCTTATATAGGAAAACGCTGGATTTATAATTTATCCGGCGGCTACATAGCATTTTTTCTTTAATCTATAATATAACAATAAATCAAAAAAGTGTAAATGGTCTTGTTTTTTACTTTTTTTCTGAGGTTGTATTTTTTTGTGAACACTTTATAATAGATTTAATCTAAATATGGAACGGAATTTTTACACAGACGCGCTTATATTGTCCTCGCGGATATTCGGGGAAACAAACAGAATTCTCACTTTGCTCACTCCGGATAAGGGCATATTCGACGCGATTCTTTACGGCGGCCGCAAAAGTAAACTGCGCTCGCTCGCCTCTCCGTTTCACACTGGCAGAATCTGGCTTTACAACGATGAAGCAAAACATTCCGTCAAAATCACTGACTTCGACGTTCAGAAATTCCGCCCCGCGCTCCACGAGAACTTATACAAATCCATGGCAGCCGCATTTTGCTCGGAACTTCTTATAAAAACACGGGGCGGCAACGAGGACAGCCAGTACAGCGTCCTTTGGGTTCTTACGAACGGCTTTCTCGACGGTCTTGAGCTTATAGACGAAAAAGGCGCGGAGCTTGGGCTTCTTCGTTTCATCTGGCGTTTTCTCGCCGTTCAGGGAGAACAGCCTGATATCAGCTCATGCTGCGTATGCGACACTCCTTTTTGTAGCGACGATATAATTGGCAACAGTGAAAAAAATATGCTATCATATACGGCATATTACGATGAGTCAAAACAAGGCTTTTTGTGCAATGACTGCTCAGCCGGTATGCAGTCTGCTTCTTTCAGGTTTCCTCTTTCTGCGGAAGCTTGTTCGTATCTTTGGGCGATTAACGAGCTTACCCCAAAAGAGACAAGACAGATAATGCTTCACACAGAAAGCGTCCATCAGATGCACGATATACTGATGTATCTTGCTGAGAAATGTACCGGTTCAAAATTACAGACTTTGGAGTCTGCAAAAGGAATACTTTAGAAATAAAAATAACTTTTCGTGCGCGATTCGCGTACAGTTGCTTAGTTAAAATGGGAGGGAATATAAAATGTCTGAATGGAATAAAAAATCTGTTGCTAAAGAGATAATTCACGAACTTAACGAACACTACGGCTGCGACCCGCTTACAGCATCAATTCTTGCTAGGCGGCAAGTTACAAAAGGCAAAGATATCCTTTATTACATGGAAGATGACAAGCGTTTCCTTCATAATCCGTTCCTTTTCACACAGATGGAGGATGCCGTAGACCGCATTCTTGATGCGGCTGAGGAAAAAGAGAAAGTTCTTGTTTTCGGCGACCGTGACGTTGATGGAATTACAAGCACTACATTACTTTACGAACATCTTGTATCACTTGGAATAGACGCGAGCTGGAAAGTTCCTTCTGGCGATGAGCAGTACGGACTTACGATAAAAGCCGTGGAAGATTTTGCGGCTGCATACGGTACGCTCATAATAACAGTTGACTGCGGTATACGGAACAACGCAGAGATTGCGAAAGCTGCCGAACTTGGCATCGATGTTATAGTTCTTGACCACCACGAGCCGCCCGAAGAGATTCCGTCACCAGCAATTATTATCGATCCAAAAACAGAAGACTCCGGCTATCCGTTTGACGGAATATCAGGCTGTGCTGTCGTTTATAAACTGCTTACGGCGCTTCGTTTCGCACGGACAGAGCTGTATAAGCAGGAAATCTGCCTTTTGAATGTGCGGCCTGTAAACGATGCGTTTATCGTTGACTGCATTAAAACGCAGAACATGGCTGAAAAAGAGCGTCTTTCAGAGACATTCGTGCCGGGCATCGTTAAGATAACGCAGACACGGCTTCCTGATTTTCTTAGAGGACAGCAGATATTCACATGGGATGCCCCGCTCCAGAAAAAACTTCTTGCAAAGATTTTCGGAAATGGTGCTGAATTCAACTTTCTTGATTTACGCACTGAATTCGGAACGATAATGCCTTCCGCGGCTTCCGCAAGCTTGCTTCGTCTTGCAGGAACCTCGAAAATCGCGCGTTATAAAGACGAGCCTTCTTCCGAAATCGACACATTCTTCAACCTGTATGTGACTTTCGTACAAATCAAGACAAACGACAAAAAGAATGCCATTAGGGATGAACACGAACTTCAGCTTGTCGCGCTTGCGGCCATTGCAGATATTATGCCGTTACGCGATGAAAACCGCATCCTTGTTCGTCAGGGACTTGCCTCAATAAACAAGGGGAATATCCGTCCGGGACTGATGGAACTGCTTAGCAAAAACAACATGCTCGGTAAAAAAATCAGCTCTTACGACCTTTCGTGGAACGTCACCCCGATACTGAACTCGGCAGGACGAAAAGGCGAGCCGGAAACCGCAATCAAGCTTTTTACGGCAAAAGATGCGAATGAACGCAATGCTGCAGCGGACAGGCTTCTAGAACTTAACAAGGAGCGACGTGCGAAAACTGATGAAGCCACTTCTATAGCAAAAGTCATTGCTCAAAACAATTTTGAGCGGTTTTCCGAAAAACTCGCCGTCGCATACGACGAGCGCCTCGACAGGGGCGTTACAGGTCTTACTGCAGGAAAGCTCACGGGCATTTTCAAAACACCCGCCATCGTAATAGCGAAACTCGGTGACGACAAGGTTATTGGCTCAATCCGCTCTCCAAGCAGCAGCGACGGCGAAAAAGGATATGACGTAACTTCTTTCTTTGACATGCTCGACGATTTAACGGAATTGTATGGCGGTCACAAATTCGCCGCAGGATTCACATTGCAGAAAAAAGATTTGGACACGTTCCTTTCACGTCTCGAAAACTTTTCAAAAGCTATGGAACTCCCCGATTTAATGCATGAAACAATAAACATAGACGCGGAACTTCCCGAAAAATATATTAACCCGGATCTTCTGAAACTTGTTGACCGTCTTGAACCATACGGCGAAGCAAACCCGCAGCTCATTTTTATGTCAAAAGGTTTGCGGATTCTCCAGGCTGATGTTATGGGCAGGACGGAACGGATGCATCTTAAGCTTACACTAGGCGTAGGAAGAACAAAGTGGCCGGCTATTTATTGGGGAGCTTCAGAGCGTTTGAAACGCGATTTTGATACTGGAGACAGGATAGATATCTTGTATCAGATTAACCGCAACACTTTCAACGGCGTAGAAACACCTCAAATGATTATAGTCGATGCTCACAAATCGGAATAAAACTTAAAACAGATGGCGTTTATCAGGCAGCAACGATGGTTTAGAACTTAGTTTCGCCATACATAATAGGAGAGATGTTATGCATTTAAAAAATAGCTTGAAAAAGTCCGTTGCTTTTATTTTATTTACGACATTGCTTTCTATATGCGCCGCAAATGTTAAAGTGTCAAAAGGCCCGGAGTTTTACTTTATGGCGGAATACCAAGAAGAGTCCGCTCCGGGCGACATCGTTTATCTTACGGTAACAGTCGGAAAGCTTTCTGACGGCACTTTGAAACTGCCTGTAGCTCCACACATAAAGCTCATTCGTAACTCGACCGGTAAAACTCCGGGAGAAACTGATATGTACTTGGTGAACGAGACTTCAGGCATTTTTTTCGGCGCCATTCCGCTTTCGACATGGCTTGAAAAAGGCGAATTCACTCTGATTTACACATATAAAAACACAGACGGTGTTACATACGAAGAGAACTATCCTATCGTTGTTAATCCAAAAGAGTTCATTAATGAGGATATCCCGCTTAACGCTGCTAACACAGCGATTCGTACTGACACATCCGAGAAAAAAGTTGCGCAGATAGACAGACTCAACGAAGTTCTTGGAAAAGTTAACGTAGACACAAATTATTACGACGGATGTTTCATTCAGCCTGTTGATTCACAGCGACGAACGTCTTTTTTCGGAGACAGGCGCACATACGTTTACAACACAGGAACAAGATCAGTTTCTGAGCATTATGGTATAGACTTTGGAGTTCCAACTGGTACGCCTGTTAAAGCATGCGGAAGCGGAAAAGTCGTTCTTGCTGAGGACCGCGTTTCAACAGGATGGTCTATCGTTATAGAGCATTTGCCAGGACTTTACAGCTTGTACTATCACATGGATTCCCTGATAGCGAAAGAAGGCGATATCGTTAAGCAAGGTGATTTAATTGGAAAATCAGGAGCTACGGGTCTTGCGACAGGACCACATCTTCATTGGGAGATACGGCTCAGAGGCTTAGCGGTCAATCCTGATTTTTTCAAAGAGATTCAGCTTTTCCGCCCGTAAAGTGGTGTTAATCCGTATTTTTTTTCATACAAATTCAGAACTAGCTGCTCTCGCCAACATCCCTACAAGCTCAGCCAGTTCAGCACTCCGTGCTTCAATGCTGGCTTGTAGGGGACTCTGTTGGCTACGCAGCTATTTCTATTAATTACATAAAATAACAATTCTATATAACACCACTATTCGGTTTCTTCGTTAATCATCTTAAGGAATGTCTTTTCATCAATTACAGGTATTCCAAGCTGAGCTGCTTTCTTGTTTTTTGATGATCCGGACGATGTGTCGTTCGTTACGAGATAACTTAAATCCTTTACTACAGACGATTTAGCTGAACCACCCAAAGCCTTAACTTTTGCTTCTGCCTCACTTCGCTTCATCGTGTACAATTCGCCTGTAAAGCAGAACGATTTTCCAGCGAGAATGCCCTTTTCTGCTGAAATCTGCTCTATCTCGATGATTTTTCCGCCTATCAGCTTGTTTATCTCCGCTTCGTTTTCCTTAAGACCGTTTACAAGCGTTCTAGCAGTAATTTCCGCAAACATGTACACGGACGCAATATCTTCTTCAGAAGCAGCAAGCAGTTTTTCTATCGAATTGTATCCGGCATCTACGAGCTTTTCTATCATCGTTTCACCGATGCCCTCAATATCAAGTCCGGCGATAAACTGCGCCAAAGTCATTTTCCGGCTTTTTTCTATTGATGCGAGAACTTTCCGCGCTCCAAGAGACACTTTCTCTTTCTCGATGCTATCATCATTAAGGAAATACCGTGTAAGTTTTTCTTCCGTAAGACTATATATGTCACTAATAGACTTAAGCTCGCCAGAATCGAACAAGTTTTTTATGAGCGTACTGCCAAAATCGCGTATGTCGATTACAGAAATCCACTTTTCAAGCTGATGATGAAGCCTCTTCGGGCATTCTGGATTCGGACAATAAAGCCTAGAACCATCATTTTTAAGCGGAGTGCCGCATGTGCCGCATTTTTCGGGCATGGCAACATCGCGTAAGTTTACATCAGCAAAAAGCTCTCCAAGCGAACTATCCTGCTCTCCATCCTCGTGAATTACGTACTCAATCTTCGGGATTATCTCGCCACGCTTTGTAACGACGACTTTGCTCCCGATTTTTAGTCCAAGATTTTTTATCGTATCAGGATTTGCAAGGCTTGCGCGCGAAACTTTAGTTCCTGCAAGTTCAACTGTATCAAACTCGGCTATCGGAGTGTACGTTACGCCATTTTCGTTCCAAATAACGTTTCTTACGGTTGAAACAGCTTCTTCCAAACTGAACTTAAACGCAATCTGCTTGTCCGGACGGTTCCGACGAGCATCCTCCAAATCAATCTCACGATTTTTTATTACGAGCCCATCAATGTCGTAATCAAGTGACGGACGAATCTCCATAACTTTTGCACGATAATCAATCACATCATTCGGAGATTTACAGAACTCGACAGGAACTGTGTTAAACCCGGCTGAATCTAGCCACTCCATCTTTTCTTTTTCGTCGTTAAAAGGATACGGAAGTCCCATTGTGTTCGTGAAAAAAGCGTCGTAACAGATAACTTCAAGATGCTCACTGCCCTCGCCATTCTTACGCTTCATAAGGCCGTTCGCCGCATTTCGGCAATTCGCCTTGTCGCTGAAAAGTGTTTTGTGAACTTCATGAGACATTATGACTTCACCACGAACTCCGCCGGTGAACGGAGCCGGAAGATAGTTAACGATGCCTTTCATCTTTCGCACATTGCGAGTTATATCATCACCAATATGACCATCGCCGCGCGTAACAGCTTTTGTGAAAATTCCCGACTCATACTGAAGCTCCAAACTCGCGCCATCAAGCTTATACTCAACAAGATATTCGGGATATACGTGTTTTTCAGCCCATTCAAGGAATTGCTCAGGATTTGCGGCTTTTTCCTGGCTTCCCATAGGGATAAGATGCTCAGATTTGTCGAAAATGCCGCCATCGGATGATTCGTCGGAAAGATCAGAGCCAACTTTTTTAAGTACAGGGTTCTCCGGGTCAAGCGATTTAAGTTCATCCCAAAGCGCGTCGAATTCTGCGTCAGAAATTTCGCCTTCGCCCTGATAATAAGATTTTTGGTATTTCTTTATTTTCTCAGCAAGTTCGTCTATATATGCTTTTTTTGAGTCGTCTTTCATACCGTAATTATATCAGATTCACGAGGAAAAGCAACTTGAGGCAGATTTTTGGCTTTTGGCAGATTTGTGGCAGCTGGCGCTTTTTGCAATTTTTTTACTAGAACAAGAGCCTTTGTCCGCCGTCCGAGCTTCCCGAAGATGCGCCACCATTAGAAGCTCCGTCCGTGTCATTACGTTGTAGAGCAGCCTTGTGGGGCAAGCCTAAATGCTCGTATGCGCGTTCCGTTACGACACGGCCTCTTGGCGTACGCTGAATAAGCCCAGACTGTATCAGATACGGCTCATAGTAGTCTTCAAGCGTGTCCATCGACTCCCCGATAGAGATTGCAAGCGTTTCTGCGCCTACCGGACCGCCGCCGTAATTCTGTATTATTGATAGCAGGATTTCCCTGTCGTAACGCTCCAGTCCAAGAGAGTCTATTTCAAGACGCTTAAGACCGTCGGCGACAATTTTTTTTGTGATGCGTCCACTACCAGAAACTTGCGCAAAGTCGCGCATGCGGCGGAGAATGCGGTTTGCGACACGCGGCGTTCCACGTGCGCACGAAGCCATAAGCAAAGCGGCGTCCTCATCCACTGCGACGTTAAGGATGCCCGCGCTTCTTTTTATAATTAAAGCAAGCTCTTCTTTTTCGTAGAAACTGAACCGCTGTACAATACCGAAACGGCTGATAAGCGGGCTTGAAACCATGCCGGCTTTTGTTGTCGCGCCGACAAGTGTGAACTTCGGGATTGGGATACGAACCGTACGAGCCGCCGCCCCCTGCCCGATTATCCAGTCAAGCTCGTAATCTTCCATCGCAATGTAAAGCATTTCTTCAATTGCGGGCTTAAGACGGTGAATCTCGTCAATAAAAAAGACGGTGCGCTCAGTTATGGTCGAAAGAATACCAGCCAAATCTTTTGGTTTTTCGAGCGCGGGCGCAGATGTAACCTTAAAATCAACGCCAAGCTCATGGGCGGTAATCTGTGCGAGTGTCGTTTTTCCAAGACCGGGCGGTCCTATCAAAAAAAGATGGTCCATGTTCTCGCCGCGATTTCTGGCGGCTTCTATAAAAACAGAAAGGTTGTCTTTAACTTTTGACTGTCCAAGGAAATCGCTTAAAAGCTGAGGGCGAAGGCTTCCCTCGCGTTCGTCATCTGTAAAATGCGCATCGGGTCTAACGATATTGCTTCCGAAAGGAACGCCTGGCTCACCGAACTCGCTGTCATCTATCATCTAAAACCACCTGTTTTTACGTATTGTTTTAACGTTCTGCGGAAGCTCACGCCATCTCGACAATGGCACGACGGAAAATAATCTCTTCTTTTTCTTTGTCCGTCTTTCCGGCAAAAGAACCGTCTTTTTCGAGCGACTCCGCAATGGAAGAAACTTTCTGCTCCGCAAGAGATTTGTCATAGCCCATGCTCGCAAGCGAAAGCACAAGATCGTTGTATGGAGAAGTCTTCTTAGTCTTCGTACTGCCGGTATTTTCTGAAAGTGTAAGCTTTCCTTTTAGGGCGAGCATCATCTTTTGGGCTGTCTTTTTGCCGACGCCGGGAACTTTCTCAAGCCGTCCTACATCACCACCGTCAAGAACGTTAACAAGCTCATTTGAAGACACCGATGAAAGGATTTTGAGCGCTCCCTTTGGACCTACGCCGTCAACTTTAAGAAGGTCGAGGAACAAAGCGCGGTCTTCTGCGGAGGCAAAACCGAAGAGCTTCATTGAGTCTTCGCGGTGAAGGAGCCATGTATAAACGCGGCCTTGTTCGCCAACGTGAGGAAGAGTGTCTACGGAAGTGTCGGGAACGGAAAGCTCCCATTCGATACCGTTCGTTTCGAGATATACGGTTTGCGGGAATTTCGCGGTTATCGTACCAAAAAGACTGTTGAACATGAATCTATTATACATAGTATTGCTCTCGCTGTCATCCTGTGTGCGAAAGCCAGTATAGAATCATCCCCCACATATGGGTCGCTGACGAAAAATCCACTACTGTAAAACGATGTTATCGTTTGTCAGCGACTGGTTCTTTATCTTCCTGAAGCGATCTGCTAAATCTTCAAGCGTAAGGCTCTGTTTTTCCTCGCCGCTTATGTCCATGATTATCTCGCCGCCGTCCATCATCAGGATACGGTTGCCGTAATCCAAAGCCTGTTGCATGTTGTGCGTAATCATCATAACAGTAAGGTTGTATTCCTTGGCGAACTTCTTTGTAAGCTCCATAATCAATGCGGCGTTCGACGGATCAAGTGCGGCGGTATGCTCGTCCAAAAGAAGAATTGCCGGCTTAGAGAGAACTGCCATCAAAAGCGTAAGAGCCTGACGCTGGCCACCAGAAAGAAGCTCTACGTTGTCGTTAAGACGCTCCTCAAGCCCCATGTTAAGCTGTTTCAGCTGTTCTTTGAATTCCTCACGTTTCTTTTTGTTCAGGCTGATTCTTAGGCCATGCCATCCCTTTTTGCTGCAGATAATCATATTGTCTTCAAGCGACATTTTTCCAGCCGTTCCAAGAAGCGGATTCTGGAAAATACGCCCGATATATGCGGCGCGCTTGTATTCCGCGTCGTTCGTTATCTCTTTTTGAGTGACACTTCCATCTTCTTTTATTTCATCAAGATAGATATTACCAACAGTCGGTGTCAAAGTACCTGCGATTATGTTGTACAAAGTCGATTTTCCGGCTCCGTTAGAACCGATAACAGTGATAAAATCGCCTTGGTTTATTTTGAGGTTTATATTTTTTAACGCGGTGTTCTCATCAGGTGTTCCTGCATGAAAAGTTATTCCGATATCTTTAAGCTCTATCATTTTCTTTTCTCCGTTATATTCCGTTATGAGTTTTTCGCAGGGCGTTTAAGATGCTTTGAGAATTTTCCGCCATCTTTTATATTCGCTACAATAAGACAAATGATAATCAAAAGGCCTGTGATAAGCTTCAAATCGTTTGCAGTAAGATTGATAACATAACCATAGCGGCGGGCAAGGAACATCAATCCGCGGTAAATTATAGAACCGATTATTACACGGAGCGTCTGCAAACCGATTTTGTTCGAGCGGATTATAAACTCACCGAGCATCAAAGATGCAAGACCACTTACGATAACACCAGTTCCACTTCCAACATCGGCGAAACCGTTGTACATACTGGCAAAAGCACCGGAAAGAGCTGCAAGACCGTCACCGAAACAAACTCCGATACCTCTTACAATCTGAGTATTTACACCCTGAGAAATAACCATCTGCTGGTTCGAGCCGAGCGCACCCATCGTAAGTCCCAAATCTGTATGGAAAAACAAATCCAAAACAATCTTGAAAATCACGATGAATAAAACCAAAAACAAAAGGATTCCCGTTTCGCCAGGAATTGAGCCAAAATGAGTTTCTGTGAATTCTATGATTTTTGAAAAAGTTGTAGGAATGCGCAAAAAAGAAACGTTCGCACGGTTTGACATTATCCTAAGATTGATAGAATAAAGCATCGTCATCATAAGGATTCCGGCGAGCAAATCTGGAACACGGAGTTTTGTGTAAAGCATTGTCGTACAAAGACCAGCGATACAGCCGCCAAAAAAGGCAAGAGTTATTCCACATATAGGCGAAAGGCCATGAGTAAGACATGCGGCAAGGATACACCCACCCAGAGGGAAAGCGCCATCCACAGTCATATCGCAGAAATTCAAAGTACGGTAACTTATGAACAAGCCCAAAACCATTATGCTGTAAATAAGACCTTCAATCAGAATCGTTTCTATCATAGTTCATTCCTAACATAAAAAAATCACGGCAAAACGGAACACAAGAGTTCCGCCTGCCGTATTTTATTAAATCTGATGTTAAACATCAATAAAAGTTTTATTTCTGAATCAGTTTACCGTTCTCAATAAGATAGGATGCCTGGTTCAAATATGACTCAGGGATAGTGATTCCACAAGCTTTTGCAACATCCAAATCGAAAAGAAGGTCTGAATCTTCTGGTTTTGTCATGAATCTTACAGGGATGTCAGCCGGCTTTTTACCGTTGAGAATATCAACTACGAGCTCGCCTGTTGCATATCCAGCCTTGTAATAATTGAATCCAGATGCCATGAAACATCCGCCTTCCATAGCACCTGTAACATCGCCTGAGAAAACAGGTTTGTTTGCCTTATTGAAAACTGAAACCAAGCTTGGAAGAGCTGAGAACACTGTGTTATCAGTTGTAAGATAGATTCCGTCACAGCGGTCAACGATAGCTTCTGCAGCTTGTTTTACTTCTGATGAAGTAGAAATAGCCTGAACTACAAGTTCAAGACCAGCTTCTGCACAACCAGCTTTTACAAGCTCCAACGCAGAAAGTGAGTTGTCCTCGTTTGACGTGTAAATATATCCGAGAGTTTTAATTCCAGCAAGTTCCTTAAAAAGTTTAATGTGGTCTTTTGAAGGAAGCTCATCTGACATTCCTGTTACGTTTGCATCGCCGTGAGCTACGGTTTTTACGAGTCCAGCTCCAACAGGGTCTGTTACAGCGCCGAAAACAATCGGTACATTTTTCATTGTGTTTGCAAGAGCGATAGCAACTGGAGTTGCGATACCTACAGCTACATCAACACCTTCGTCCTTGAACTGAGCTGCAATCTGATTTGCAGTATTTACATCACCATTTGCGTTCTGGCAGTCAAAAACAGCTTTGAAACCAGCGGCTTCAACTGCATCAATAACACCCTGCTCTACAGCATCCAGTGCAGCATGCTGAACAATCTTCGCAATACCGATTTTTACAGTCTTCGGGCCATCTTTTTTTCCGCCTGCGAATACTACAGAGAAGCACAACATCAAAATCAATGCGATTCCTAAAAGTTTTTTCATATCAATTATCCTCCAAATAAAGCCGGATTTTATCAGTTTATTTGTTTGAAACCGGCTCGTGTTTCTGTTTATAGAAACTTTATAGCATATATTTTTGTTTCTGTAAATAGTATCACGCAATTTTTTTTCATTTTTTTTGCGGACAATGCATGGGGCGCTATCCTTCGAGCATAGCTCTCCGGTAGTTCGCTGAAAACAGTTCACCGGACTGTTTTCTCTCATGCATTGAAACGCTTCGCTGACAATGCATGAGCCGCTCACTACTTGTTTTAGTTTCAACCGTATGATATGTATTTACTTATGAAATACACTCTTGACTGGAATAAATATATTGAAAAAGCTCGTGAAGTCGTATCTGAAGGATGCGTTCTTCTTGAGAACAAAAAAAACACGCTGCCTCTGAAAAAAGGCGCAAAAATTGCGATTTTTGGGCGTGCTCAACTTAATTACTATAAAAGCGGCACAGGTTCCGGCGGAATGGTAAACGTCTCTGGTGTCGTGGATATACCAGAAGGATTAAAAGCATCCGGCGCTGTCGAAATTGATGAAACAATCGATTCTATGTACAAAGACTGGGGAAAAGATAATCCCTACGAAATAGGTATGGGCTGGGGCGCAGAACCTGATTCACAAAAAGAGATGCCTATCGATGACGACGCGATAAAACAGGCTGCCGCAAGAAACGACGTGGCGCTCGTAATCTTTGGGCGTACAGCCGGAGAAGACCGTGATATAGCACCGGAAGAAGGCTCGTGGAAACTTACGAAAGACGAGCTTTCCATACTGCGCCGCGTAAAAGAACATTTCAAAGATACGGTTGTTATTCTTAACGTCGGAAACGTGATAGACATGAGTTTCGTCAAAGAATACGGCGTAGACACGCTTATGTACGTATGGCAGGGCGGGCAGGCTGGCGGACTTGGAACCGCAGACGTTCTTACAGGAAAAGCCTCTCCATCTGGAAAACTTACGGACACTATCGCACGCGCTTTGGAAGATTA
>JAEEGK010006420.1_pt1 | contig 28321 bp, 20 predicted proteins | sample 8958771 | NCBI WGS metagenome assembly JAEEGK01 (sample SAMN16246547, study PRJNA631951) | gut metagenome | biome: gut microbiome; feature: rumen; material: SC-attached | host: Bos | place: Iran: Karaj | collected 2018-10 | reverse complement strand
ATTCAGTTTTAACTGTTTTATATCATTTATTATTAATATCATTTAAAAATTCTTCATTTAAATTTTTACCTTTTAATTTATTATTTTTTAATGTATTTTCTAATGAAATTTCTTCAAATTTAGAATAAATTTCTTCTAAATCTTCTTCATCTAAATATTTTTTATTTGCATCATTTATTATTAAATCTTTATTATTATTTTTTAAAAAAGAAATTTTATTCTTTTTATCAGGAGAAATTCTTATTGGATTTCCTTTTGATTTATAAAAAAATATTGATTTTCTACTTGAAACAATTTTAGGAATAATATTTTTCGATGGTTTATTTTTTCCTATTATTATTCTATTTCCATTTAAATTTGAAGAAAAATAAAAATTAGGATCACTGAAAACTTTATGAATTTGTTGCTTTATATCATTATGTTCATTTAAGTTTATTTTATGAGTTATTAATTCTTTAGAATATTTTTTATTCATTTTATTTATAAATTAAATTCAATTAAAAAATATTATTAAATATTATTTATTATTATTTAATAAAGAACACAAATACAAAATTATTTAATTTTTTTCTTTTTTTTCTTTAATTTCATTAATTTTGAAGGAGAAAGAATATTATTCATTTTCATTTTATTTTGTACAAAAATACTCATTTACTTTTTCCCCCAGAATTATTTAGAAAATAAATTTAATTGTTCTTCATTTAATAACTTTTTATCTAATTTTAAAATTGAACTTCTTTTAATATTTTTTTCTGAATTTTTTATACTTTTATATCCTTTTAATGAATAAAAACTTTCTGAACTTGAATCTAAATCATTGATTAAAAAATTTAAATCTTCAGATAAATTTTTTTCATAAGTATTTGAATAATTCTTTAATATTGGTAAATTTCTTGAAATATTTAAAACTTTATTTTTTTTATTAAATAATATTTCTTCAAAGTCTTTTTCATTAAAAGAAGTATTAAAATTTTTTTTATAATAATTTTCTAAATTAAAATTTTTTTTCTGAGTTTCAATTAAATCTTCTAATTCATTAATAAAATTAAAAAAATTGTTTCTTTTTTCTTCCCATAAATTGTTTAATTCTTCAGATAAATTTTTTAATTTATCTAAATAACTTTCTAATATTTTTATAAATAAATCTTGTAAATTATATTTTTTTTCTATTGATTTAATATCTTTTCTTAAATTATCAATAATAAAATCTTCTTTTTGTAAATTTAAAAAAAATTCTTTTTTATCTTTATAATTAAATTTATCTTTAGAATTATTTTCAATAGAATAAATTTTTTTTTTCATTTCTTTAAAATTTGTATTAATAATATTTTCTAAAGGAATACAAGGATAAAATTCTAAAAAATTTTTTTCTTGATTTAAAACTTTATTTAAAATTTTATATAATTCATCAATTAATTTATTAATTTCAATTCTTTTATGTTTTTTAATTAAAATTCTTAAATTTTCTTCTTCAATTTCTAATTCATTAATTAATAGTTTTTTATATAAATTTCCTAATTGTTCAAAATTATTATTTTTAATTTCTAAAAATTTAAAATCTTTATATTTTTTTTTACAATTAGAACAAATAAATTTAATATTTTCTCTACAAAAATATTCTATTATATTTTCATTACAAATATTACATTTTCCTATTTTTTTTTCTTTAATAAAATTATTTAAATATTTTTTCCTAATTAAATCTTTATCAATTAATTTATTAAAATTATCAGTTTTAAAACTAGAATAATTATTTTCAATTACATTAATTTTTATTTTTGATTTATAATTATTAAAATAATCTTTTAAATAAGTTTCATTATATTTTTTTTCAATAATCATTCCATTAAATTTTAATTCAATTAAATTTTCTGGAATTTTAAAACTTTTAATTGCAATTCTTCTTAAATAAGCAATTGGCATTAAAGGAGAAATATTAAATTCAAATGATTTTTCCTTATAATTTAATTCTATATTCATATTTATTTTAATAATTATATAATTAATTTAAATTAGGTTTTGGATTAATATTATTTGGATTAATTTGTAGTTTTTCATCAATTTTTGAAATTTCATTAAAAGTTTTTTGATAAAATCTTATTTCTTCAGGTTCAGTTAATAAAATTTTTTGATTTTTTACTTTAAAATATAATTCTAAATTTATTTCACATCTATTTTTTAAATATAATAATTTCTCAAATTCTTTTTTATATTCTCCATATTCATTTATTCCTTCTTCAAATTTATCTAATAATTCTTCTATATCTTTAAATTTATTTATTTTATCTGGATCTTTTGTATATTCTCTTACTTTTATTTTTCCACAATCACATCCCATTATTTTTTTAATTAAAAATAATTTATTAAATATTATTTATTTATTCAAAAATATTTTTTTCATTATTATCTAAATTAATATTATTTTCTTTCTCTTTCATTTTTTCTTCATTTTTTTCTCTTTCATCTTTTAATTTAAATCTTTTTCCAAATAATCCATTTTCATATTGAATATGTTCATTTAAATTTTTTGTTATTTCATTATAAAGAGGAATAATATCAATTTCTTTAATTTGTCTATTTCTCTTTTTAGATAAATCATAATATTCATTACTACTAATAATATTTTCTAAATCTTTTTTTTCTATCTTTTTAATTTCATTATTTCTTTTTTTAAACTTTTGATTTTTCTCAATAATATTTTCTGAGCTTCTTAAAGTAAATTCTCTTGGAAAATATCTTAAATTTTTAGGAATAGCATCTAATAATTTTTTTGGTATAATATAACTTTTAGGAACATTAATACAATTTAATTGTTTTAATAAAGAAAATCTTTCTTTTTTTTCTAATTCAATTATATTATTAATTTCAATTTTTTTTATTTCTTTTATATTTGAATTTGTTATATAAGTAATAATTGAATTTTGAGTTATATTATTTTGAATTAAACTATATAATAAATCTATCATATTTGTTTCCATTCTTCCACTTAATTCTGTATATTTTTTTGATTTTATTGTTATTATTTCTATAAATGTTGTTATTGCTCCTGATAAAAGTAATAAAGTACTTTTATTTATTTTTTCAAAACCAAATTGCTTTAATATCATACATATATTTTTACTTAAAATATAATCATTGTAACAATTAAAATCTTTTAATGTTATCATTTCCTTTTTTAACATTTTTAAGGTTATATATTTTTAACAAAATAATTGTTAAGTGGATAAATTATTGAAATTTAAAAAATATATTTTTTTAAAAAAATGAAAAATGATTTATACAATCTATATTAAAAACAAACTGAATAAATAAAAGAAATAAATGATTAAACAAAATTAAAAAATGAAAATTCAATTTAAATACAAAATAAAGTACATAATAAAAAATAAAGAATTACTAAAAGAAAAAAAAATGATAAATACTTTAAAAAGAGAATATAAAGACATTAAGAAAGACAAAAATATTGGAAAGAGAAATTAAGAAATTAAAAAGTAATAATAAAAAATTTAAATTTTTAAAGGATATCAAAAATATAATAGATAAAGATCAAATGATATTATGATATTATCAAAAGAATTCAATTTATTTTTTTTTTTTTATTTTTGAATTCTTCTTAAAAAAAGTTAAAATTCAAATAATTTTAATTTTATTATCAAAAAAATAAATTTCAATTGTTTAAATTGTTGATTTTTTCTTCAATTCGTTTAAATGATTTGTTCTTTTTATTTCCATCTAATTCTTTTCTTATTCTTTAAAAATATGAATACCATCAAAAAAAATACTCGTGTTTCATTTTTTTCTAAAAACATTCATAAAACAAATTTCCTCATTGAAAAAAAAGTAAAATAAATAATTTAAAACCTTAAAGAATAAAACCAAATAAAAATAAAAAAAAGATAAATCCCAAAAATAAACAATTTAAAAATATAAAAAAAATGGAATCAAACAACAAATCAGAATCTCCATTAACAAAAAAGGAAGAAAAGAAAGATTTTAGCACAGCAATCCTAGATCCGAAAAAAGCTCCATATCGATTATTAGCTGAAGAAGGAATAGGAACATCAGAAGATAACTCAGTAATACAACTGACTCAAAAAAAGATGGATGAGCTTAAAATATATAAAGCAGAGACAGTATTATTAAAAGGGAAAAAGAGGAAAGAAACAATATGTGTAGCATTACCAGATGACACAGGAAGATTAACAGATGATAGAATTCGTTTAAATAAAGTAGTAAGAAATAATTTACGTGTTCGTTTAGGAGATGTTGTCTCTGTTCATAAATACCCAACAGTTCCAGTAGGTAATCGAGTTCATATTTTACCTTTTGAAGATTCAATTGAAGGTATTACTGGAAATCTTACTCAAACTTATTTAATTCCTTATTTTAAAGATGCTTATAGACCTGTTCATAAAGGAGATACTTTCCTTTGTCGAGGAGGATTCAAAAGTGTTGAATTTAAAGTAGTTGAAACTGATCCTGATAAATGTTGTATTGTTGGACCACAAACTGTTATCTTCGATGAAGGTGAACCTATTAAAAGAGAAGACGAAGAAAGAGCTGATGGTGTCGGGTATGATGATATTGGAGGATGTAGAAAACAATTAGCTGCTATTAGAGAAATGATTGAATTACCTCTTAGACATCCTCAATTATTTAAAAATCTTGGTATTAAACCTCCTCGAGGTGTCTTACTTTATGGTCCTCCTGGTAGTGGGAAGACTCTACTAGCCAGAGCTATTGCAAATGAAACTGGAGCTTTCTTCTTTTTAATCAATGGACCTGAAATCATGTCTAAAATGGCAGGAGAAGCTGAAGGGAATTTGAGGAAGGCTTTCGAGGAAGCAGAGAAAAATTCACCTGCTATTATTTTCATTGATGAAATTGATTCAATTGCTCCTAAGAGAGATAAAGTTCAAGGAGAAGTTGAAAGAAGAATCGTTTCACAATTACTTACTTTAATGGATGGTCTTAAAGCAAGAGGACAAGTCATTGTTATTGGAGCTACTAATAGACCTAATGCTCTTGATACTGCTTTAAGACGTTTTGGACGTTTTGATAGAGAATTAGATATTGGTGTTCCTGATGAAACAGGTAGATTGGAAATATTACGTATTCATACTAAAAATATGAAATTATCAGAAGATTGTGATTTAACAAAAATTGCTCATGATACACATGGTTACGTTGGTGCTGATTTAGCTCAATTATGTACTGAAGCTGGATTACAATGTATAAGAGAGAAAATGGATATAATTGATATAGAAGATGAAAAAATTGATGCTGCAATTCTTGACTCAATGGCTGTAACAAATGATCACTTTGTTCATGCATTAGGACAAACAAATCCTTCAAGTTTAAGAGAAACTGTAGTAGAAGTTCCAAATGTTCAATGGGAAGATATAGGAGGACTTGAAGATGTGAAAAGATCACTTCAAGAAATGATTTTATATCCACTTGACCATCCAGATAAATATATTAAATTCGGATTAAATCCAAGTCATGGTGTTTTATTCTATGGTCCTCCTGGATGTGGTAAGACTTTAATGGCTAAGGCAATAGCAACAGAATGTTCATCAAATTTCATTTCAGTTAAAGGTCCTGAATTACTGACAATGTGGTTTGGAGAATCAGAAGCAAACGTACGTGAAGTATTTGATAAAGCTCGTCAAAGTGCTCCATGTGTGCTATTCTTTGATGAATTAGATTCTATAGGTATCTCACGTGGTTCTGGTATTGGAAGTGGAGGAGAGGCAGCAGACCGTGTAATAAACCAACTCTTGACAGAGATGGATGGAATAGGTGTGAAAAAGAATGTATTTATAGTAGGTGCAACAAACAGACCAGATATTCTAGATGAAGCTTTACTAAGACCAGGTCGTTTAGATCAATTAATATACATTCCATTACCAGATTTAAAAAGTAGAATTGCAATAATTAAAGCAATTTTAAGAAAAACTCCAGTTGATCCAAATATACCTCTTGAATTCATAGCAAAATTAACAGAAGGTTTCTCTGGAGCAGATATGAAAGAATTATGTAATCAAGTTTGTAAAAGTGCAATTAAGGAAGCAATTCAATTTGAAGAAGAAAAGAAAGCTCTTCAAAAAGAAAGACCAGGACAAGATATAGAAATGAGTGATGATCCTGTTCCAATGTTAATGAGAAGACACTTTGAATATGGTTTAGCTCATTGTGTTAAATCAGTTCATGATGTTGATTTACAAAGATATGAAGATTTTAAAGCTAAGTATGATCCTAATTTTACTTTCGATAAAAAAGGAGGTTCTGGAGGAAATAAAATTCAGTGGCCTGATGGAAAAAGTGATTCAGGAGCTCAAGATATTTCTACAGGAAAAAAAAATGATGATGATTTGGATTTGTATTCTTAAAGTTATAATTTATTTTTTAATTAAGTGAAAAAATTTTTTTATTTTTCTTTTTTTTAATGTTTATTAATGATTATTATTTATTATTTAATATATAATGAAAAATTTGGATTTAAAATTTAAAAAAAATTATTTTTTTTCAAAAAAAAAGAAAAATAAATTTATTAAATAAATAAAAAAAAAAAATTAATCAAAAAAAATATTTAATTTCTTTATATTAAGTAATTGGTTGATATTTAACATTAGTTTCAATCATATCTTTAGTAATTCTTTTAGTAGCTCTTTGTTTATTTAAATAACAGAAACTTCCACAAATTAATGCAATGAAAATTAACATAGTAATTGCAATAGTAACAGTTTCAGTTAATTTTCTAATATAAACATTTTGTTGTTTTTGTTCAACTTTATATTTATTTTTAAACAATGTTACCATTTTATTATCTTTATCAAATAAAATTGCATGTGATTCTAAAAATGGAATTCCTAATATAAAATTATTGTCTGTTGAATTTACAAAGTATAATTTTAATGTATTATCTTCTTTATTAACTAAATAATTTAAAGATAAATTAATTGAATTATTCAAAAAATAAAAAGTTATATTATTTGATAAAAAAGTATTATTAGATATTATTTTTTTATTATCACATTGAAAATGAGAAATATTTTTTTCTACAATAACATTACATAAATTATTAAATAAATGATTTTTGAAAGAATCAATAAATTTTAAAGGAAAAAATAAACCATCAATTAAACTATTAATAATAAAATCTTGTTCATTTTGTTTTTGAGAAATATTTAAATAAATAGATTGATTATTAAAAGAAATTTTATTAAAAGAAACAATCCAATCATTATTTAATTTATTATTTCCATAAACTATTCTTTCACTTTTAATTAAATGATTTGGAATTTCTCCAATATACATTTTTCCTGTATTAATAATATCAATTAAAAAAATTCTTTTCTTTATTTTTCTTTTATCAATTAATTGATCTATAAAAGAACAAGAATAATGATCTTTATCAATTAATTTATTAAATCCAATAATACCATCAATTTTGTTTTTAATAGTAGAATTATTAATTAATAGAAATTTAAAACTTAAAATTTTATTTTTTTCAAATTCTAAAGTTTCTGAATTTACAATTCCTTTAATTTCATTTGAAAAATATTTTAATTCTTTTTTAAATGTTCCATTTTTAAAAGATGAAGAAATATTTTTTTTAAAACTATTATTATAATTACATGTTTTACAATTAAAATCATAAACCCAAAAATTTGAAGAACTTGTATCAAATATTAAATTAAAATATTGATTTGGTGTTCCTAAACTTAAATTTAAATTATATAAATTTGATGTTAATTTATATAATAATGTTTCAAAGTTATCATTTAATTTTCTTATATTTTTTCTATTTGAAAATGATTTTATTAAAGGAAATTCTAAATTAAATATTTTTATTATTTGAATTAGGAAAATTACATATTTTAACATTTTTATTATTATTATTTATATAATTATTATTATTAATTAATAATAAAATATTATAAAATAAACAATAAAATATCATCTAATTTATTTTGAATTGTTTCTTTCATATCTTTTTTATTTGAATTAAATTAAAAAATAAAGATACATGAAAAACAAAAAAAGTCTTTTTAAGGCAATTAATGAGAAAAAAAATAACAATTTTAGAAATTTTACCAAATTTAAAAAGAGATTAATATTTAAAAATTATGGATAATTTCCAAGAAATAAAAATTGAGTCATCATATGAAGAAAAAATTGAAAAGCAAGATCACAAAACCAGAATTAAAAATAAAGTACTAATAATATTGAAAAAAATAAAAACAATATTTATAATGATTTCACTTTTTTTAATATCCCATAAAATTCTATTGTCAAATTTATTTGGTTTTTATTGTTACATTTACTCTCTTAATGGATGCGAAGGAACACAAATTCAATGTTTTTCTGAAAATATAGTTCAATTTTTAGTCAAAGTAACTACATATGAAATAATAGGTTTAATTATAATTTCTTTTAATATTTCTTTAATATTAAATAAATTGGGTTCAATTTATCATCTTTTATATATTACTATATTTTATATTTTAATGAGATTTTATGATTATGGCTCTGATTTTAAAAATCATGGATATTATAATTATATGCTTTTAATATTTGGAACAATTGTAATGGTTTCATTCTTTTGTTTTTTATTTTCAATATATAAATGTTTTAAAAATAAAAAAATAATTCAATTAACAATTGTTTTCACATCTATTATATCAATAATAATAGGATGGATGATATTTATTAATGAATCATATAGTTGTAAAGATTGGGATTTAGCATTAAATAATACAAGAATAGATAATAATAAATATGGAGAAATTTGTCATATAATTAAACCTAAATCTTGTGGAATAAATGCTTATAATAATATATTTGATATGACAAGATTATTAAATATTAAATGTGAGAAAAGAAATGTGAAAGATGAAAGAGAAAGATTATTAAAATATTTACCTCATAAAGATAAATTGAAAAATACAAAAATATTTGGTTTTCCAATAACAACATCAATTGATGCTCATGATGAAATAAATGTAATGCATTATAGTCAAATGGTATTATCAAATATAATAGATATGGAAAATGAAGAAATGACAAAAAATTTAACAGAAGAAAACTATCCAGAAGTATTTTTAGAATATAAAGATTTATCAACTCCAGGAGAAATAAAAATAAAAGTAAAATATAATGAAACATTATCAGTAGAAAGAAAGAAATTAGAAAATAAAAATTCTCTTTATAAAAATATATTAATAATATATATAGATGCATTAAGTCGAGCTCACTTTAAGAGAAAATTGGTAAAAACACAGAAATTTTTTGAACAATTTATGAAAAGTGAAAAAATAAAAAGTTTCCAATTTTTAAAATATCAAAATTTTGGTCCATGGACTCAAATAAATGGAATTCCAATGTTTTATGGAGAAAATATAAAAAATATGAATGGAACATCAATAGTGAAATATTTAAAAGAAAATGGATATATAACAGGTCAATCAATGTCAATATGTCAAAGAGAAGTATTTTGGACTGAGCAAAAAAGTATAACAAAGTTAATAACAGAAAATTTTGACAATGAAAATCAATCTTTATTTTGTGATCCTAATTATTTTGATCAAAAATTACCTTGGCCTTTTGATAAAGGAGCTTTTTCAATTTTAAGAAGATGTTTTTATGGGAAAGATTCTTTTGAATATAATTTTGAATATTTTAAACAATTTTGGATTAATTATCAAAATAATAGAAAATATTTCAGATTAGATTTTATTGATGCTCATGAAGGAACTGGAGAAGTTATTAAATATTTAGATCAACCTTTATTTAATTTTCTTAATTTTTTTTATTCTAATGGATTTTTACATGATACTGTTATTTTCTTCTTATCTGATCATGGAAATCATATGCCTGGATTTTATTTTTTTTTCAATTTTAATGATTTTTATTTAGAAAAACTTTTAGGAGTTTTAATTATTCTTTTTCCATATGTAAATAATGAAGAATATTTAATTGAAAATCAACAAATTTTAATTACTCCTTTTGATGTTTATGGGACTTTAATTAATATTATTTTTGGAGATGATTTTAATGCTCCTTATACACAATATAGTAAAAGTCTTTTACATAAAATTAATTCTAATGAAAGGTTTTGTAATAATTATCCACTTGAAAAAAATGAACATTGTAGATGCATTAATGTCACTAAATATATATAAGTTAAAAAATTTATTTTTTTTAAGTAAATAATTAAATATTATTTAATTATTTATTCATTTTCCCTTCTTTTTTCTTTATCTCTTCTTCATTTTTTTTTCAATCAGTTAAAAGCAATAAAGTAGCTTTCAAAGCTTCTAAATTATCTTTACCAACATAAAAAAGATAAGCATATTTAGTAATTAAAATTAGATTTTTTGGGAAAATTTTACTCACAGTATAAATAAAATTTGTTATATTATCATCTTGAGCACTTGCTCCTTCTTGTTTTCCTTTTGAAAAATTAGAATAATAAGCAAAATATGAAAAAAGTTCTTTAATTGCTTTTGCTTTTTGATAAACTCCTTTGGAATGAATATATTTTTTCATACTCATTATCATATTATTAAATATTTTTTGTTCTATATTTGTTTCATTATTCATTAAATTTTGATATTGATCAGTTATTAAACTTTTAAAAATTTTTTTATCTTGTTCATCTGGTTTATGACTAATAATATTATCATAAATTCTAGAACTGATAAAATCTGCAATAATTTTTTTGTATTCTTCTTGAGAACTGATATTAAAAGAATTTAAAAAATTAATTATTTCATTTACCTGTTTTGGATTTTTATTATTTTCTTTCTCATAGTCGAATTCAGGATCAACATCAATTGTTTGTGCATAATATGTTTTTAATTTATTATCTACATCTTCCATATTATAAATTTTTTCTAAAAATTCTTGAATTTTAGGAATTTTTGGATTTAATGTTTGATTAATTGAATCTTTTTGATTAAAATATTTTGATATAACCAAATAAGTATTAGATGATAAATAGTTTTCATTATCTTTAAAAGATTTTTTATCGTTTTCTTCTATTGCTCTTAAATATTCATTTGCTAAATTCATTCTTTTATAAGAATTTTCTAAAAGTTGAGAAGATTCAAAAATTTTTTTTTTTAAATCTTTAAATAATTCTTCATTAAAATTTTGTTTTTCACTATCATTTAAATCTCTATACAATTTTTTTAATAAAATATTTAAAGTTCTTCCAATAATTTCTTCTTTTGAAATATCGATTAATTTTTGAACAATCGAATAAAAATTATTTTCTGAAAAATCATTTTCATTAATATTATTAACTTTCCATAATAATAAGCACAATCGATTTTTCATTTTAATAATTTCATTTTCTTTATATTCTTCCTGACTTTCAATTTCTTGTAAATTTTTTTCAGGAATAGAAAAAACAATTTGAGAGTCATTTTTTTCATTTCCTAAATCAAAATCTTTAGAAATATTTTTATAATATAAATGAAAAATATTAGGATTTTTATTTTGATTTTGATTAGTAAAATTGGTAAATTCTTTATAATCAGAAGAAGAACCAAAATATTGTCTCATATTATTAATACAATTTTTATCTCCTCTTTTATAAAAGTCTTTTCTATCTCTTGAATCAAATGTGTAACTTTTAAATAAAGTTAAAAAAGAATGATAATTATTTATATTAAAACAAATTGACATATTTCTAAAGATATCATCTGGATTTCTTTCAAAAAAATTATATGAAAAATCATATTCTTTTATTTTCCCTGAAATTAATTCTTCTAAATAAGGTGAAAAAGGAATATTTGTTAATGATTTAAAAAAATTATATAATTTAGGTAATAATTCATTAAGAAATAAAGCATTAAAAGGAATTAAATTAGGATGATTATTTAAAGAAAATAAATCTCCATTTTGTAAAAAAGATATAATTGTTTTCATTAAATTTAAATTATTTTTAGCATAAAGAGAAGAAGGATAAAAATCTAACATAACAATAAATCTTTCATCATATAAAAATAATTTAATAATATTATTAAAAAAATATTTTCCAATAAGACTTAAAATATCGAAATTAGAAGTATCTTTAGAATTAAAGGAATTTCTTCCTAAAATTTCTATCATTTTATTATGAATAGAATTTAAAGTTAATTTAAATTGAGGAAATTTAAGGAAATTATCATATAATAATTCTATTTGTTTATTATCAAATAATTTATGATCATTCCATTTACAAATTTGTTTTTCTTTTAAATATAATTTTCTTTTAGGAATTTCACATATTTTTAAAGGAAATTGACTAAAAATATTCAAAGAAAAATTAATTGATATTTCACATTTATTAAAATTATTTTTATCTTTTTTCACAATTACTATTAAAAATTGTTCATCAACTTCACTGGGTTCAAAAAATAAAGTATCACTTGCAATATTTCCTTTTTCTTTTTGATAATTTCTTAAATCATCTTCAGGATAAATTTTAACATAACCATCATATCTAAATAATTTATATGAAATATCATCATTTATATATATACTCTCATGAATAAATTTTTCGATGAAAATTTTAATTTCAATATTTTCATTATGTTTAGGAATTTCTAAAATAAATTGTGGATTATATTCCAAAGAATAATCTTCATTATATGCTTTTGAATAATAAGATGAATTATGAATATAATTACTATTAAATTTATAATGATATTTAAAAATATCTGGATTCCAATTTAAATAAATATGTGAAAATAAAGTACATGCATTAGAAAAATTCAATGAAATAATATCTTTTTCAGAATAAGAATTTTTGTCAATATAACTGGGTTTTATTTTTATTATTTGATTTTCATTATCCATACTAGTAATGATATAATAAACATTTTTATATATTAAATAATTTTTATTTCCAATTTTTTCTTTTTTCAATGATATTTCTTTATTAGAATCTTTACATATTAATGAAAAAATCAAATTTCCATTTGAAAAATTTGAAAATAATGTATTCCAAAAACTTTTTGGTTCAATATTTTCTGTTTTTAAATTAAAATTCTCAGGAATCCATCCTGTTAAATAAAAAATACTATTTGAAAAATTTAAAGATAATTTATTAGATAAGAGAAAAAATAACTTTTCTCCAAAATTTATTATTTTTTGTAAAGATATATTAGAAACAAAAGAAAAAAATAATCGATTATTATTTTTATGAGTATCATTTACATATGGTAATAAATTATCTAAATTTGAATATTTAATAGAACCATTAAGATAAAATTTATAAGAGCAATTTCCATTTTTAAAAAAATGAATAAAGTTAGAAATAAAGTTTGATTGAAATACTAAGTCATGTTTAATTAAAGAAATAAAAGCAGTTAATAATCCTGAATCTTGAAAAATCCCAATAGAAAAAAAAATATTATTTAAATCTGAATCAATATTACTAAAATCAAAATTTTCATTTTTATTTTTTTTCCAATCAATAATTGTTCCATAAAATGAAATCGGATAATTAATATTACTTAATATACTATTTTTATAAGTTGATAATAATAATCCTTTAAAATTTAAATTTTCTTGTTCCAATTTTAATTTTGAATTCTTTTTTAAATAATAATCAATATTTCTTTTTTCAACATTTATAAAAATATTTTCAATATTCATAGAAATATTATCTTGATTTAATGTTGAAGAAATATCAAGACCTTGAGAAAATAATCTTGCATTATCAGTAGATTGTTTAAAAAAATTCTGAATATTAGTTTGCGAATCATTATCAATTTTACTTTTATTAATATTTTTTTTATTGTTTTTATTTGAAAATAAACTTTTATGAATTTGAATATTTTCAGATATACATAAATTATTATTTTCTAATAAAGGTAAATTATCATTTTTAAAATCTAAATTAAGACTATAATGAAGGTTTTTTCTTTTTGAATTTTTAGAAGAAATAACAATTTTAATAGGTTCTTCTGTGAATTTATTATCAATTGGAAATTTATCTTCTAATTCTTCTAAAACATTAAAAAAAGTTGCACTAATAGAATTATTATTTAAATTATTAAAATTAGGAGATTTAACTTTACTATAAAAATCTCTTGTTAAATTAGTTAAATGAATTGTTGAAGTTATTTCACTAAAAGTTTTAATCATATGAATATTTTCTTCGTTAAATGCTTTAGTAATTTCATCTTCATCAAAACTTTCTTCATTTAATGTTTCAATACAATTTAAACTTGTTGCTTTTTTATGAAAATGCTTTGTTTTTTCTACCCAATTTAATATTGCATTGTCTACTTCTTCTGAAGTAATTTTATTTAATTTTGTTTTTATTTGTTTTTTATTAGTGAAATTATATAATGTTTTTGATCTTATATGAACATTATCATTTGCTATATTTTTATAATATTTATTATTACTTCCTCCTGGATTAGAATTACTGTTTAATTCTTTACAACAACAATTTCCCATTTTACTTTCTTTAAATTAAAAAATTTTTTTAATAAATGGAAATTTTATTTATTTTAATTTTATATATTTTTTTCTATTACTTAAAACTTAATTTTTATTTAAATATTTTTTCTTCTAAATACGATTCTTCTATTATTATTATTTTTTTGTTGAATTAAATTAAACCTTGTAAATTTAGGATTTCTATTATTTATTCTGAAATTATTAAATTGTGGATTAAAATTATTTTGAAATCTATCATAATTTACTCTAATAAAATATTTTGCAATTTGGGCTCCATTCAGTTCTTGTACAGCTCTTCTTGCACTTTCAGGATATTTATATTCTACATTTGCTGTTCCAAGAGAATTTCCCATATTATCATAATGAATATAACAATTAACTAACTCTCCTACTACTGAAAATAGTTCATTTAATTGATTATTTGAAATCGAAGGGTCTAAATTTGATATATATAATTTCCTATAAAAAAAATTTCTTCTTTTCCGGAAATTAAAATTATTTCTTGGTAATAATCTATTATTTATTCTATTATTAAAATAATTCCTTCTTGTATAGAATTTTCTTTGGAAAACATTATTATTTACATTATTAATATTTTTTCTTCTTATTATTCTACTATTTGGATTAAAAATTCTGTGATTATTATTAATTTGCATATTTTGCCTATTAACATTTCGTAAAGGAATTCCTCTTCTAATAAATCTTCTTCCTCTTAAAGGAGTTGAATTATCTGTAAAATTGAATCTTCTAATTTGGTTTGACATTTAATCTTTCAATTGAATATTAATTAAATATTCAAAATATTTTATATATATTTATTTAATAATGTTAAATACTATTTCTTGAAAATATTTAGAAAAATAAATAAATAAGAAATTTTTTATTATTTATATTTATCTTCTCATATCTTAAATTGTTTGTAAAAACACAATTATTAATTTTATTAACAATTACTTTCATTTGAGATTTGGATAACTTTTTCCAATATATTCTATTTTTTTTGAGTAATTAATATTACTATTATTATTATTATTAAAAGTTTTTTTATTTGCTTTTGAATTATTTAAATTTTGAAAACTTTTTTGATTAAAAGAAGAATTATTTAAAGGATTATTTAATAAACTTAGAGAATAATTTTTCTCATTTTTTAAAAAATTTCTAGTTTTTGATGAAGTAGAATTTAAAGTTTTTAAAGTTGAATAATTACCTAAATCTGATTTTCTTTTAATTGTATAATAAAATATATTATCATTAATTTTATCTTCTTTTAATTTATTTTGATTATTTTCATTTTCTATTGTTTTTTTATTATCTCTTGAACTATTAGGTAACTCACTTTTTATTTGTTGGAAATAATTATTAAAGCTTTGATTTCCTTTCATTTCTTTTATTAAATCAATACTTTTTATTTTTTGATGTGCACTCTTTTGTTTCAAATTTTGGAAAAGATTTTTTTTTATATCATTTTTTGAATTTTGTTTGATTAATTCAGTTGATTCTTTTTTATTTTCTCCTTTCCCTTTAAATAAAAAATCTAACTGTTCTAAATTAATTTTCGAAGATTTTGTTTTACTAATATAATAATGTCTTAGAGATTTAATATCAATTGGTTTTTTCATTGAATCTACTTTTTTTTCAGATTTTACAGTATATTTATTTTTATCATCTTGCTTCAATATATTTTTTTCTTTCAATATATTAGTTTTATTACTTTTTTCTTGACTATTCATGATATTATTTCTACTTATTTTAATTCTTTCATTGATTTCTCTTTTAACAATCTCTTCTTTCATTTTTTTTTTTTCTTGATATTCCATATATAAATCAAAAATGAATTGGTAAACTTCTTCAAATTCAGAAAAAGTAATATTAAAAACTTTATTAAATGGACCCCATTTATCTAATTGAACCAATTCTCTTGCCATTGCAATACAAGTAAAAGCAATATATAAAGGATGAAATTGTAAGTAATCAGTATTTACAGAAATAATATCATAATATATTTCAATAGGTAAATTATATATTGAACTATTTAATTTAATTTTACTTTCTTCTACATCAGTATTAAATACTATTCCATTCATTAACATTAAATTTATGAAGTTTATTGGTTGAGGAGTGGAAATTTTATAATTTAATTTTTTTAAACATTCAATTTCTAATAACATTAATTCTTTTATACTTATTTTTTGATTGTTTGTAAGAATTTCTAAAAAATTATTAATTGGAGGAATATCACCATCATTATTAATAAATTTAACTGAAATAAATAAACAAGCAATTGCAACTTCAGTAATATTTAACTTTATTTTTTTTGCTAATAATTTATCCATTAAATAAATGGAGTGAAATAAACATAATTCATTTAGTCTATAATTATGTAAAAAATGTCTCATTTGTGAAATAATATCTTTTCTCAGTTTTCTTTCATTTTCGTTTAAATCTACTTTTTTAGGCATTGCAGGAAATATTAAATCAACTTCTTTTATCATGATTTGATATATATCATATATATATAGGTCTTTTTGAATATTATATTTTGGTGGTTTTAATGAGAAAATATTTTGTTGTTTTTTATAGTAAACATTAGGTTTACTTTTTCTCTTTAATTCATTTATAAATTCATAATTTTTATCCAAAGAGTTTGACTGCTTCATATTTAAATAATAACAATTAACAAATATATATATTTAAAAATATTTTGTAGTGATATATTTATATTATGATGACTAATTAATAATAGATTTTTCAAAAATTTTTTGTTACATCTTTATATTTTTAATAAAATATTAATTAAATATTAAAATGAATCACATAAAATAAGTTTTGGTTTAAATAAAGAAAAAAATATCTTAATATTCTTCTAAAATATTATGATTATTTTTCTGTTAAATAATTGTTTTTAATTTTACAAATTTTATTCATTAATTGTCATAAATATATAATAATAAAGAGCCTAATGGAAATATCTGATGTTCCCTATTATTAAACAATAGGAATTATCATTAGGTAAATGATACTATTATAAAAATATTTTCTTAAGAAAATAAAATATTAATTTGTCATAAATCATATGTAAAATCTTTTTGTGAATTAAAAAAAAAAAATAATTGGAAAAGTTTATATAATTTTAGAAATGAAAAAATTCATCATTTCTTACTGTGATTCCTCTCTCATTTTTGGGATATTACAAAATTTAAAATACTTAAAAAAGTATCTGATATTTATGGTTATTCAAATATATCACTAAAAAAAGTTGATAATGATAGATGTATGGTTGGGACAAATGAAGTGTTTTATATTGTTAATAATAATTCTTTTCAAAATAAAAAGAAGATTAAAACTCACATATTTCATAAATATTTTTATTATTTATATCTAATTAAGGATAAAAAATATTATATTCTTTCAGTTTTAGTAGAATATATTTTTGTGAAAAATTAATTTAAATAAAAATTAAAAGTTTAATTTTTAATATCAGCTTTTTTGAAATAATAGAAATTGGCAATGATTTTATAGCTTTAGCAAATGAAACAATTAATAAAATAAAATTATAAATATATATAAAAATATTAAATTTCTTTGTTTTGATGAATAAAAAAATAAAGCTTGCAAAAAATAAAAATACATTTAAATAATTAATAAAAAAAAATAATATAAAATAATTTTTTAATTGATTAAATTTATTTAAAGATATGGGTAAAAAAACTCAAAAAATGGGACAAGCACATCCAACAAAAGAATGGAAAGACATGTTGGGAGTGCAAGTGACAGAAGATTCATTATGGGAATTAACAAAAGACTATAATAGTTACTTAAACCATAATAATGGTTTAACAATATCAACAGATCCTTTAAATCTTTCAGGATTAAATACTAAAAGAGATAGTGGAATTGCAGCTCCAAGAGCTCTTGGAATTTCAACTGAAACAAGAGAAAAAAATGTTAAAGAAAAAAAAGCCAAAAAAAAAGCTAATGTTGTTAGAATTAATTTAAATATTAAAACTAAAAAACAAATTCCTAAAAGTAGATTAGTTGAATTAAAAGCTCCTCCTAAACATAATAATGCTGTTTATTCTAGTAGAAGAAATATTACTATCAGAGCTGCAGTTAAAGCTTTGAAAAGAGATTTAAATAATTATAGAAGAGATCTTGTTCCACTTGCTTTAAAAAGATTAAATGCTTATAGAGTTTATAAAAATAATAATAAGTGGGCTAATAGGAAAGAAGCTAAGAAAATTTTGTAATAAGTTTTTTGTTTTGAATTAGATTTTTTAAAAGGGAAATAAAAAAGAATAAAGGACTTTCATAATTTAATTATTTTTATATTTTTTTATTTAAAGTTTATTTAATTGTTTTTTTATAGTTTCTAATCATGAAAATAAGGTATTATCTTTAGATTACTTGTATTCTTTTCATTTAAATCATTTTCATGTAATTTTCTAAGACAATAATCACATAAGAAAAGAGCATGACTAACATCACCCATTGCAATATCATTAATTGAAATAAATTTTGCATAATAAAACATACAAGCATCACATTTTCTTCTTTTTATTTTTTTTTGAAAAGTAACCATTGCTTTTTCATCTTTATCAAAATTATCATATTTATCCATTACTCTAATATCATTTAATAATATCATATGATCACAATATTCAACATGACGAAATAAATATGGATAACCAATTCTCATTGGAATATCTTTTATATAAATATTCATATCTAAATTTTCATATGAATTTATCTTATTTTTAATTATTATATTTTGAGTACAATAATTTAATTTATCATAATAATTAAATTTTGAATAATCATTTGTTAATTCATTATTTCCTTTTTCATTATTATGTTTCTTTGAAGAAGAAATTTGGTCTTTAAATGTTAAATTTCTTAATCTATTTTCTGATATTTTTTGTGAGAGAAATTCATTAATTCCATCTTTATTTATTATAGATATGTCATTATAAAAAACATTTTCGATAAAAAAAAATGATCTTTGAGGTTCTTTTTGTATTTCATCTAAAACACAATATATTTTATTTTTTAAATCAATTAATTTTCCATCACTTAATATTGATATTTGTTGGGTTTTTATATTTTTCGTAGGATGATATACAGAAAAATCATATATTAAAATTATGTCTTCACTTATTGTTTCTTTTGGTTTGAAAAAATCCTTAAAAAATAATTGGTCAATTTTTGTCATGTCATTTAAAAAATTATCTCTATAATTAAATATATAATTATTTTCTTTTCCAACTTCCTTTTTACAAAAATTTTTAAAAAAATAATAAGAGTTTAAATCACAATCTTTAAATTTTTCATTTTTTATTTCATGATATGTTGGAAGAGATATATCTTTAATTGTATTTTCTAATACTTTTGCTTCATTTCTTAAATAATTTCCTTTTTTTATATTTTCATCATTTAAATCATTTTCTTCTTTTTTATTATCTAAAACAAAGATATTTTTCTTTTTGTTATATATTAATTCCTTTGTTTTAGTATCTATAATATCTTCTACTTCTTTATCTAAATTTTTTATCATTATATCATCAACAGATAAATTATTATTATTTAAATTCATTCCTTTAAATAAATCATTTTCAATTTTATTAAAATCTTCAAAATTTTTTTTAATTGATTCTATATATTTATTTCCTTCAATATATAAATCATTTTCTTCAAAAAATTCACTTTCATTTATATCACCATTTGAAAATGAATCATTATTCATTTATCAATTGGAAAATAATTTAAAAATATAATTATCTTAAAAATTTTAATTGAAATAAGTGAATTGAATAATATTTAATATATTCTTTTATTTTCCTTTTTTTCATTTGTATTTTTAATATGAATGGTTTGTCCCTATTCAAATCTATGAATCTTAAATCTTAATTTCCTTTCCTTTATAATTTATTCTCCGATTCTTGGATTTTTTCATCTAGTAATTTATTTGTTTTCATAATAAAATTAAATACTTAAAAATTAAATTAAAAAATATAATTAGTAAAACCTAATAAATGAATCAAAAAACAAAAAATAAATTTTTAATAAACCTCTTCATAAAAAGTTTTTTTATTTGAATCATCAAATAAATATAATAATAATATTAATTTTTCTATTTGAAAATTAAGATCAAAATAAGTTATAATAATAATCATATTAATTGTTCTCAAGGTAATTTTGTGATATTATTTCAAATGATCAGAATTTATTAAAGCTTATAATGGATTTATAAAAATATTTTTTTTTTAAAAAAATCGATTTCTTATTTGGTTTTTAATAAAAAATATAAAGTAATAATTTTTATTTTTTTTATAATTAACTTTTTCTGTTCTAATACAAAAGAAATATGAGTTCTTAAAGAAAAAGATTTAATGATTTATTAAATAGAACAATTTAAATTTAAAAATGAAGAATAAGAAAATTAAAATGAAATAAACTAAGCTTCTTTAATTAAATTGATGATATTCTTCCTTTAAAAAAATTTTGTAATTGTAATAATAAAAAAAAATCAGATAAAGAAAGTATAATCATTTTATAAATGATAGAAGATATCAGTAAAATGAAAAAATTCAAATTCAATTTATTACATCAATAAATTAAATTTTTTCAATTTTTGATACTATTAGATGGAAATATTATATAAATAAGTCTTTAAAAATCAAAAATATATAAATAAATTTATTTTTAATTGAAATGAAAATAAGTTTGAAATTTTTATATGAAATAAAAAAATGTTGTTTACAAAAGTGTTAATAAATATATTTTAAATCAAGAAAAAAAACATAACAGTTAATTATCAATAAAAAAATACAATAAAAAGATTCAATAATTTTAATATATACAAATTAATAAAAAATTAATTATTATTCTATAAAAATAAATTTAAAAATATTTTTTCAAACAATAAAAAAACATAAAATAAATATATGGATTCATTTCAAGAAAACGGAATTAAATCCTTATATGTAACACAAAGAAATGGAATTACTAGAGGAAGGATAGTAAATTTAGAAGAAATAAATATAATAGAACCTTTAATAAAATGTGCAATATGTTTAGAAATAATAAATAAACCATATGAATGTGGTGTATGTGGTTCTTTATTTTGTGAAGATTGTATAAATGAATGGATAAAAATAAATCCTACATGTCCTATGAAATGTGAAGAATTTAAAATAGAAAAAGCAAGATTAAATACTAAAAAAATGTTAAATATTATTAAATTAAGATGTATTAATTACCCTGAATGTGATTATGAATGTGAATATTGGAATATGTTTGAACATGAAAAAAAATGCCTTTTCCAAAAAATTAAATGCCCTAATGATCCTTGTGATTTTTCCGGTAGTTATAAAGATTTACAAAATCATTTAATTAATTTATGTAATTTTATTCATATTGAATGTGGTTTTTGTGGTTTTAGAATTCAAAGAAATGAATTAGATAATCATTTAGAAGAACATTTTAGAGATAATACTTTTAATATTTCAAATTGTAATATTTGTGATTCTAATGAAGATTTAAGAAGATGTATATGTAAAAAATGCTTTTGTATGAATTGTTTAATATTAAAAAAAAATGTAGATTGTATTAAAAAATGTTATTTATTTCATACAGGCTTAAATTATACTAATAATCAAATTTATAATATATCAAAATATCCTTTACCAAAGAATTTCGAAGCTAAAATTTCATTTTCTTCAGTTGATTGGGTTAGAACTGGTATTACTTTTAATAAAGATATAATTTTAGATCAAATTGATGTTAATTGTCCTAAATTTGATATTTATTGTATTTTAGAAGATTTAACCCAATTTTATACACTTAAAAAAGAATGGAAAAATTGCTTTAAAAAAGGAGGGAGAGGACTAAAAGCAGGTGATAATATTACTATAACTTTAATAAATGGAGAAATGAGATATGCTGTAAATGATGTTGATTTAGGTTCCTTTGTTAAAATTGATATGAATAATAAAAAAGAAATGTATCTTTTTATTCATACTAGAAATTCTAAATCTAAAGCGCAAATTTTATATATCACAGAAATTTTAAATTTAAAAAAATAATAATTCTTAATTATTAATTTAATTTATAATATTAATTATAAATTAAAAAAATTTTTCGGTTAATTAAAATAATAAAAGAAAATATTGTGAAGATGTTTTAATTTAATTTACATTAATTAAAATATAATTTTAAATATATAAGATATAAATGTCATCTAAAAATAAAGCCAATGAAGTAAGAACACATTTATTATTGGAAATAAGTTCTGAAATTCCTTATTTTATATCATTACCAACAAAAATTAATTCAATATCTTCAAAAAAAATTTATGAATCATATAATAACATTGAAATAATTATAGAAAATCCATGTGTTTTTTCTTCAAGTAGGAGAAAATATACAACTTTTATTGATGATAATATTGTAAAAAATGAATTTGAAAATAGTCCTCTTTTAGAACCAGGATTTAAAATAAATAAAATTTTAGTGTCATTTAAAAAAAATAAAAACTTTGAAAAAGATATTGAAAAAGATGAGTATCATAAATTATCAAATGACACAAATGATACATCAATTTTAGATAAAAATATTTCATGTGAATTAATTGAATCTAATAATGAAAATAATAAAATAAATTATTCAATAGAATTTTTAAGAAAAACTGCTAAAACTTTAATATATAGAAAAAGACAGAAAAAAAAGTCAAAATCATTTTATAAATCTGTAGCATTTAAATCACATGGAAATTTATCAGCTTTAGAAAGAAATATTAAAAAATGTAATAATAATGTTTCAAATATAAAAAAAAAAAGTACATTTAAATCATTAAATAAAGAAAATAAAAAACAAAGAATTGAAAAAGATACAATAATTGAAAGTTCACCTGTAATTTATTCTTCAAGTCAATATGCAGCTTCAATTCATTCGGGAGTAAGTTTTTATAAAAATAATATGATTGACAGTAGTCATAATTTATTTTGTAAAAATCAAATTTCTAAAATTTCTTATAATGATAATAATATTTCCACTCAAAGAAGTTTAATTATGAATATTCCTTATGAATATGATGGATTAATAGATGAAAAACAACAAAATTTTGAATTTATTAAACTTCCTCCAAAGCAAACTATGTAAATTATTTTAGGAAATGACTTAAAAATGATTTTATAAATAGAGTTGTTTAGATTATATATAGATTTGTAATAATTTATTTTTATTAAAATATATAATATTTTAATTTATTTTAAGAAGGTGATTTTTAGTTGTGTTATATTCTTTTAAAATTATTAGCATTTATCAAATAATGATTGGAAAAATTATTTTTAAATATTAAATATATATACTTTATTATGAAAATATTCAATTTCTTATTTATTTATATTAAAATAACGAAATATAAAAATTAATTTTGCATAATTTTATGAGAAACCCAACTAATTAATAATTCAACTGATTTAATAGGATAAATAATAAAAAGAAGACTTAAAACTAGAAATACTATATTTAAAATTATTCCACATAATCCAAATATATTTTCTACAAAAGTAATTTTATTAAAAATTTTTCCTATATCATCCATGATAAATACATTTAATAATCTAGTATATTTTCTAAAGGTATAAACCATTTCTTGTGTAATTGCATAAAATTTATCAAATTTTAAATGTTCAACAACTTCGTCTTCGGTTAAATCTTTTTTTGCTTTATATAAATTATTCCAATCTTCTATTAAAACAATTAAAGTCGATAAAACATAGCTTTCGGCGTTTGCTAAACCATTAATATTCATTTGTTCTCCTACAATTAAACATTCTTCTCTTTCTTTATCTACATTATTTTCTTTAAATTCATTATAATATATTTGAGAAAAATAATCACAAAAATTATTATCTCTTAAATTTTTTTCAAATTCATAAGTTTGTTCTAATATTGAAGGATTTTTTTCTGTTTCAAAATGAGTTAATAATCTTCTGTTTTCTTCATATTTCATAATTCCATCTTCTAATTTAATATTATGTTCATCATCTTCTTGATCATGATAATCTCTAATGACATGAAATTGATAATTTAAAATATTTCCCATTAATAATGTTGTTTTATTATATAATAATACAGTATATAATTTTGCATTTTCAATATTTTTATTGAAAATAAAATTCATTATTAAACTAATAACATATAAAATGATAAAAATTCCTAAAGTAATATGCAAAATAACTTTAACTTGGAAATTATTATGAATAATATTATCAATTTTATATTCTATAATTTCTTCTTTTGCATTTATATTCTTTTGATCAGGTTTAAGAGTTTTTTTAACTGTAACAGCTTTTCCTTGGTCAATTAATTGGAATTTATTTATATCATTATAACTACTTTTTTCTTTAATTTCCTTTCCAATTGGAGTTAGATTTTTATCACTTGAAATTAAATTTTTTTTTGAAGCATTACTAGAATTTATTTGAGCAGGTGTAATATTCTTTATACTATTATTATTAGATTTAATTTCATTTAACAAAGGTCTATTATTTATTTTTCCTATTCCACTCATGGCAAGAGAAATTGAAGAAGGTCCTCTTCCTTTATCAGAATTATATTTAACTTTTTTTTTATTATTAGGATTATTTAAACTCGTTTTATATTCTGTTAAATCTTTTCCATTTTCAGAATCATCAATATTTTTATTTTGACTATTTTTAAAATTTTCATCTACTGTTTCATTAACATTTTGACCTGGAGAATAATATCTAACATTTTTTTCTTTGAATTGTACTTTTGTTACTCTATTTTTTTTTTGGCCTGTAGATTGTATTAATCCAATTCCTTCGTCGTTTTTTAAAATATTTATTTTTGAATCTTCAATTTTTTCATTTAAACTGATTTCATTTCCTTCATTTGATTTTATTTTAATTTCTTCTTTCATTCTTATATTTCCTTCTTTTCCTCTAAGAACTGGTTTTATTTCTGAGTTATCTTTATCATTATTACTATTAGAATTAATATTATTATTAGTTTGTTTGTTTTTATTTGAAAAACATGATTTTACTTGGTCTTGATTTAAATTATTATTATAATAATTATTATTTTGAGAATTTTCCATATTTTTTTTTTCTTCATTATCATTTTTTCCAAAAGCATTGTTTTCTCCCATATTTTCATTATTAAATAATTGAGAACTTTCATTACTTATTTTTGAATCTTTAGTTGGTTTTTTCTCATAATTAGGCAAAACTAATAATGCATTTCCACTATTATTATTTGAAATATTATTACTAATATTATTATTATTCCCATTCACATCTTTTGTTTTTTTTATACCTTTAATTTGTTCTAATTTATGCATTACTTTTAATAAATTTTTTTTTCCATCAGGTTCATTCCCAGGAGTTGAATTTCCTAAAGGAGTATTTCCAGGAGTAACTCTATTATCTGTATTATTATTAAAAATTAAATTCGTTGATTTTTGACTATTCATTCCTTTAATTCCATCTCTGATATTATTATTAAAAGAAGATTCATTTCCATTTTCTGTTAAATTTGATTTTTTAACATTATTAGATTGACTAAGGAAAGTTCCCATTCCCATACTACTTGTTCCTATTGTAGTTATATTATTTATTTCTGTATTTTCTACTCTTTTTAAATCTAAATCTGCTATATAATATAGAGAACCTATATTAAAATTATTTGAAAAATGAATAAATTCATCAATTTTTTGTAATGTCATTTCTATATTATTTACTTCTATTTTTTGACGTAAAACAACCATTTTTTTCTTTGATTTTTCATGACCTAAAAAGATAAATACCCATTCAATTGCTATTATTAAACAAATTATTATAAATTCTAATATTTTCATAAATATTATATTTCTCATTGTGGAATTTTGAGCTGATTTTACTTGTTTTCCAAATAATATCATAAGGGAATTTGAATAATCATCAAATTCAGGGAATATGTTGTTTATTAAAAAGAATAAAGCAATATCTTGTTCGTTAAGTAAAATGTCATAGCTTGATATATTGTGTTGAATTTTAAATATTTTATCCAAAAGGAAATAATTATAAATATTTGATTTTTTTATTTCTTTTATTGGAAGAGAAATATTTTGACCCATTGAATATTTATTTGTCATATCTAAAGATAATTTTTTAATTCTTGTTAATTCTTGATAATAAATAGTATCTGTTTTTTTATAAATATATCCTCCATTAAAAACATAAGATAAATCATTAGTAGTACTAACTAAAGCATTATCAATATTCTTTTCAAAATATTTTGCATTAATATAAGAAATATTATATGTTACTTGATCCATTATATCTGTTTCAGTGTTAATTAAATTTAAACATTCAGATAAAGTTGAACTTGTGGATTTACTATCAATAAATCCATCTTCAATAAAAGATAAAGTTAACATTCCTTCAGTGAGTAAAAATATATTATTTTTTAAAACAATACTATCCGCATCAACGACTAAAAATTTTTCTAATTTTTTATAATAATTTTTTTTAATAACTAAAGAAATAATATTATAAATAACATTCACAACACTAATAATTCCAATAGAAATCATTAATATTAAAATATTTTTACTTTTAGGTAAAAATTGAAAAGTATTTTTTTTTTGTTTAAATAATCTAACAGAATTTCTTTCTTTTAATTGAGAAACTGCACTTGAAATTTGACTTTGACTTTCAAATAAATCATCATGAGATTCATTAATTGGAAGTTCAGGTTGTCCTTTTTCAGTTTTACTTTCATAAATTTCTTCTCCTTTATAAAAAGATAATTTTGCCATTTCTCTTTTTGATATTTTCACTGCATGAATTAATGATAAAGTCGTTGAATGAGGTTCAATTGATCTTAATGATAAAGTGATTTTAACTGAATATTTTAAAAAATAAATTTTTTTCTTTCCTAAAACTCTTTGTTTTATATTTAATTCTATATATCTAGTATAATATCTTCCTTTTCTATTCATTTCTTTTAAAACTTCCCATCTTGCATATTTTCTTCTGTATAATAATTCATTTTTTTCTTTTAAAACTTCAAATTCTTCATCAAATAAACTTTGTAGGAATAATTCATAATCAAATTGTTCTTGAAAATCAGTGTTTTCTTCATCTTTAAAAAAATTTCTTATTCTTTCTCCCATATTTTGAAGGATTAATTTTTCAGTATCTATTTTAACATATTCTAATAATTTCATTGATAAAATAAAATAATCTTCATATTCTTTATTCATTGCTAAAACATCACCATGATCTTCTAAACAACAAAAACACATTCTAAAATCTTTATTTGGTTTTTTTAAATTGACAACTGTTAATATTGTTATTTCACCTCTTAAATTTAAAAGGAATTTATATTGAATATCAAATAAAACACAATTTTGCTTTTTTGCAACAAAAAAAATTTCTTTAGCACCTGAAGTACTATTTTTTCCTTTTACTTCATTTATTATCATATGTTTATGTAATCTTCTTAATTTATCTGGCATTAAAATATGAAAATCTTTTTCTTTTAATTCTTCTTCTGAATATTCTAAAACAATTAATAATTCATGAGAAATAAATTTAATCACAAAATCTCCATTTAAATAATTTATTATCATATAATAATTTGAATCTATATAAGAATGAGTTTTATTATTATCATCTGTGTCATGAATTTGAATTATTAATTTATTATGAAGTGTTTCAGGGATATCGAAATGTAAAATTTTAAAAAATAAAATTAATTTAGTACAAACAAAAAGATTATTGATTTTATCATTTTTAAAATAATGACTAATATATCTTGTTACTCCTTTATAATTTGATTTAAATTT
>JAEEGK010006417.1_pt1 | contig 28325 bp, 17 predicted proteins | sample 8958771 | NCBI WGS metagenome assembly JAEEGK01 (sample SAMN16246547, study PRJNA631951) | gut metagenome | biome: gut microbiome; feature: rumen; material: SC-attached | host: Bos | place: Iran: Karaj | collected 2018-10 | reverse complement strand
TATAAATCATTAATCTAAATTTATCTATATTAAAATAAATGGAAGAAAAAAAACCCGAAGTCAAAGAAGAGCCAAAAAAAGATGAACCTAAAAAAGAAGAGCCAAAAAAAGATGAACCTAAAAAAGAAGAGCCAAAAAAAGAAGAGCCAAAAAAAGATGAACCTAAAAAAGAAGAGCCTAAAAAAGATGAAACAAAGAAAGAAGGTGAAGATAAAGAAGAAAATGCAGTAGAAGACAAGGAATTAGGTGATGAATTTGAAATAGTGAAAACAGTCGTAGACAAAGAAATCGGTATAAAAAATATGGCTGGAGATGATGTAACTTTTTCTGAAGCAAAAACCTGGGATAAATTAGGTGTTAAAGAAACTATACAAAAAGGCCTTTTCGAAATGGAATTTTTAAATCCCTCAAAAATTCAAGCAACCACATTTCCTATAATAATGAAAGAACCAAGACTTAATGTTATAGCTCAAGCTAAAAATGGTAGTGGTAAAACCGCTGCTTTCGGTTTAGGTATAATATCTTCAATAGATGAAGAAAACAAAGATATTCAAGCTGTAGTATTTGCTCATACAAGGGAATTAGTTATTCAAGTAAAAGATGTTTTAGCCAAAATAGCAAAGTACACAAAAGTAAAAGTAACTGCGCCATTGAGTCAAGAATCACAAAATACAGAATACGGTCAAATTATTGTTATTACTCCTGGCCATTTTGAGACCTGCTTTTTAAGGAAAAAAAATGATTTATTAAAAAGTTTAAAAATATTATCTTTAGATGAAGCTGATTATATGTTGACAAATGATGTTACATCAAAGGTATGTGAAAAAACATTTAAATTATTCCAAAAAAAAAATATGAACGTGCAAATTTTATTCTTTAGTGCGACATTCGATGTAAACTGTTTCAAATTTATAAAAAAATTTTACGATAATGCCTATATTATCGAATTAAAAAAAGAGGAATTAACTTTAGATAAAGTAAAGCAATTATATCAAGAATGTAATACACCTGATGATAAAGTAAAATTTATAGAGGAATATTTACCTTATAATTCAACATCACAAAGAGTAATTATATTCGCAAACAGAAGAGATAATGTTGTTAATTTGCAAAGAACTTTATTGAGTAGGGGGTACAAAGTATACATTTTGATGGGGGGTGATATGGCGGTAGGAAACAGAGATGAAACAATTAAAAAATTTAGAAATGGTGAAATCCAGATTTTAATTACGACTGATGTGCTTTCAAGAGGATATGATGAAAGATTAGTTAAATTAGTTATTAATTTTGATATGCCCGTGAAAAAATTCAGAGATGGAAGTTATGACGTTGATTATGAAACTTACTTACATAGAATTGGAAGAACTGGCCGTTTTGGTACTAAAGGTATAGGAATTAATTTAATATGCGGAAAAAGAGATATGGAAAATATGCTTAAATTAGAAAAATATTATAATACTAAAATTGAAAAAATGCAATCGATGGATGAATTAGTAAAGGATTTACAAAAATGTATAATCGAAGATTAAGATGAACAATAAATAAATATATATTTAATTATTATTTATTTTAAATTAATTTTAAAATTAAGAATAAATGAGTATAAGATTATTTAATTTTTTATTTTAAACCATCATTTTTGTTCCTCTATTCCCTCAAGATATAAAAATTCTTCTTCTTCCAGATTTTGAAAATTTTCAACTAAATTAGAATTTCCATATATTTCTCCTTTTTCTTCTTTATTTTTATCATAAATCAATTCATTTTCTTTATTTGGCTCCTCATTTAATTGAATCTCTTCTTTTTCAGATTTTTTAATTTCATCATTTTTTTCATTTTCATTTGTAATTTGTTTTTGCTTTTCTAATAATTTTTTATTTTTCTTTAATTCATTTAATTCTAATTCTTCTCTTAATTTCCTTCTATATCTTTTTTCCATTTCTTTCTTTTGTTTCATTTTCTCATTTAATCTTTCTTTCATTCTCATCATAATAATATCAGTACTAACATAATGACTTCTTTTAACTTTATTTGGATCTTGAGTAACATTTAAACCTAATCTATTTAAATTATCTTCATATTTTTCAATTTGATTTTTACAATCTAATGCACTTTTTTTCAATGAATTTAAAGTAGCTTTTGAATAATATAATACTCCTTTATATTCTTGATCTTTTTCCCATTTTTTTAGTTTTCTCATTCTTACCATTGATTGAGTATAACTTTCTATTTGATTTGCTTCTGTAAAACTTATTTCTTTTTTTCTATTATTTTCTAATGAATGAATATCATTATGTTTTTCATCAAAATATTCTAATTCTTTAACACCTTCTTTTATTAATTTATAATCTGTTTTATTTAAATCTAATTTTTTAAATTTTTTTCTTAATGCTAGAAATCTCTTTTCTGTATTATTTAAATTTTCATCTTCTTTTCCTTTTGTTTCTAATTTATTCAAATGATTTTTATAATATTTTTCATTATCATTTTTAAACATTAAACCAGTGTATAAATTATGTATTTCGTTACTTGCTCTAAATCTAAGATTATCATATGAAATTAATTTTTTATCTAGAACTTGTCTTATTTTATATAAATATATTTGTGCTGTATAAGGTGATTTTTTCATAATATTATTTCTACTTATTTCATCTAAAGGTATTTTCATATCTAAAAAATTTTTTGATAAAAAACAGAAATTATGTATAATATCTTTTTCCTGATTTGAATTTTTATAAATAGAAATATTAGGTATTTGCCTAGTTTTATATAATAATTCTGCAAATAAGTAACCATTTTGAAAATCATCACTTATATTTGTTATTTTTTTAGATAATTTTATTTTGTTATTTAACCAATCTAAAATATCATCTGCCATGTAAGAATCAGTTATTTAATATTTATTTAAAAATTATTAATATGGTTTTTGTCAATAATTAAGAAAAAAATATTAAAATAATTTAAAAATAAAACATTAGAAAAAAGAATATATTTAGATATATCAAATCCTATAAACACTTTAATAATCAGAATTATGCCTGTTTTAAAAATATTTATTGAGAAAAATCAAAAAAACTCTTTGTAAATATAAAGTATTTTGATTATTATGATTTTATTAAAGGATTTGATGGAATGATTGGTCATTTTTATTTTTAATTATAATTTATTTTTATTTTGTTTTTATTATATTTATTTAATGATTTAAGAGAAAATAATTTATTATTTTTCTATAAATTTATTTTATTAAATTTAGTTATTTATATATTAATAACTTCAAAACAAATAAAATTAATACTTAATATTATTTAAATCTTTTTAATAATAACTCTTTGAATATGTATTAATTGTTTTATATTTCGTAGAAGTTTTCCCTTTACTTAATGTTCCTTTTCTAGTTCCAACTGTACTTAATTCTTTATATTTCCTAGATAATTCATCAATTTGAGTTAATAAAATATAACTATCATCTGTATTAATTGTTAATTTTTTATTATTTAATCTTTTTTCTTTGTTTTTAATTTCATTATTTTTTAAAATAATTCTACTTTCATTTGAAACATTTGTTGAAGGTTCTGTTTCTTTATAATTTTCCAATTCCATAAAAGTTAATTTCTTTTTCATTTCTTCAAATTCATTTTTTAAAAATTGATATTTTTCTTTATTTAATTTACTTCTATTATTTATTAATTTATTTTGGTCATTTAACTCTTTTCTTAATCTTTCAATTTTTGCATTTGATTCTATAATTTGTTTTTTTTGATTATTAAATAAGTTAATTCTATCATTTATTCTTTTATTTAATTTTTCATTTTCTTTCATAATTTCTTCAATTTTATCATCATATAATTTAGAAGTATTTTCAAATGCTTTTTTTAAATTTGAAATTTCTGTTTTATAATTGTTAATAATTTCATCAGAATGAAAAAAATTATATCTTAATTTATTACAATATTCAGAAACTGATTTTTGTTCTTGTTCATATTGTTTTCTCAATTGAATTTTTTCATTTATTGATTTTTGTAAATTATAATTTTCTATTATTAATTGATGTATTCGATCATTTATTGATGATATTTCATTATCTCTTATTTTATTTTCTTTTAATTTTATAGAATTAACTTTATGAATTTTTTCTGCAAAATCTACTAAATTATGATATTGAGCTTTTAAACTTAATTCTTTTAATATTTTATTTGTTAGTTCATCACTATTGTTTTTCATTCTTCTAGTTCTAGCCCTTCCATTTTTATTCATTTTTATAATTTTTAATATTGGTTTTATTAAGTCATGAGAAAAACTAAAAAAATTATTTTTCAAAAATTTAAAAATTTATGAACTGTTTTTAAATATATTATTTAAGAGGTATAATTAATTAATAATAAAGGTATAAATTTATAAAAGATTAAATAACTTGTTTATTGTATTTTTCCAAAGAAGATTTGTGTTTTCAAATAAAAATGCTTTATTAGAAAAATTATTAAGAATTAAATTTAGATTATATTAATTTCTTTTTAATTGTTATATTTTATTTTTTAACTTTCATAAATTAGTTTTAATTTTTCAATATTTCATATTATAAAACATACATTATTTTATTTAAATATAAATACTTTAAAACTAAAATTTTAAATACCTAATTTACACTAATGCTTTAGGATTAATTGGTAAATACTTTATACTATAAAAATGACATATAATTAATACAAAAAAATACAATTTTAATTCTAATTAATAAATGTTTTAGTTTGATTTACATCTTCTAAAAGAAAATAAAAAATCTATTGATTTATTTGATTTTAAAGCATCACAAACATTTCGGAGAAATAATAATGATGAATTAAAATTATTGAAAAAACTTTCTTTTTCGTTGAAAAGATTGATTTTTAAGGGAGTAATATAATTTGTATCCAATTCATTTATTTGATTTTTTCTTTGATTTAAGTTTTTACTTATAAATCTTTCGTTACAAGAACTTCCATTAAAATATTCTTCAAATTGAATGTGATAATGTTCAATATGGTTTTCATGTTTATACAAGCTTTTAAATACTTTTTTTTTATTATTATTTAACTCATTATTAATTTTTACAAGAAGTTTACTTCTGATTTCGTTTTCTAATTTCATTTTTTATTTGAAAGAAATTTCTTTTTTTTTTATATATCGATGTTTGATTTCTAAAAATATTATAATTATTTTTAACTCATATTTTTTAATTTATTTAATAATTTTAGGATTTTAATAATTGAATTAATTTATTGAAAAATATAAAAAACTTGATGATCAATTCAATGGGTTTTATATTATTAAAATAATTTTTAAAATATTCAATATATAGTAAAAAAATATCCCTCAACTAATTAATATTTATAACTCAAACAAATTTTAAAGCTAAAAATAAAAAAACTATATAAAATTATTACTCTAGCCCAAAAAATTGTGTATCATTTCCTAATATAATATCAAAGCACTTTTTCATTTCTTCCTTTGAACTATATTCAGGTAATAAAATTCTATTAAAACAAGTTTTAGCTTCAATTAATCTAAATTCTTTATTTTTACTTTCATCTAAAATTAAAGATAATTTAGGTTCAATTGTAAATTTTTGTATTTTATTATTGACTCCTTTTAATGAATTAAAACCATCGATAGGGACATGAGAAGAAGAAGTACAAAAATGAAAAAATATAAATAAATCATTTTGAGATAATTCTGATAATATTTCCCAAAAATATTTTATTGTTTGATTATTCTCATTATAATGTCCTTTATAAATAGTATTTTTTTTCCAATCTTCTAAATCAATTGTTTTTTGTCCTGAAAGTTGAAAATTAAATTCTTCTGGATTAAATAATTTAAAAGTTTCTTCTTTGAATAAACTAAAAAATCCTTCTCTAATTTTTTCAATTTGTTCTTCATATCTTACATAAGTTTCATAATAAATTACTTTTTCAATAAATAAATTTTTATTTTCATTATTTAAATTTACATTTTTTCCTCCTTCAATTAATTCTACTTCTTTAATATCTCCATTTTCATCTTTAATATTCCAAACAAATTTTATTTCTTTTAAAAATTCATTAGAATTTATATCTTTAAAATCTCTAATTTCTTTCAAAGAATTATAAATTGATAAATCATAAAATTTTAAATCTTCTAAATTCACAGTTTTCTTTAATATATATTTAGTAATAGTTAAATTTAACAATTCAGAAATATTAACTTTATCAATTAAAGATTTTGCACTTAATTTCCCAAAAAAAACATAATAATCTAAATTCATGTCTTTATATTTAGGATAAATTAAATAATTTCCATTATTCATACATTGATTTTTATTTTCAATAAAAAATTTATTTTTTTCATCAAAAAATTCTTTAAATAAACAAGTATACCATTCTCTATAAACGCCTCCTGCATCATGTGCATTTTCATTTACAAAATGAATTTGAATAGGTTCTCTTAAATTTAATTCTTTAGTTGTCATAAATTGATTAAAAGAATCTTCTAATATATTATTTCGATTAATTACTAAGATTGGATTTTCATTTTTTGAATTTGCAATTTTTTCATTTATATAATTTGAAAACCAAATTCTTTTTTTATATAAACATTCACTTTTTGATATTTCATCAAAAGATAAATTTATTATTGAATTATATAATTCTTCAGTTAAAGGAATTTGACCATAATTTTTCCAATAATAAATTCCTGTATTTTCATTTTTAATAAATTTCCAATCATTTAAAAATTCTGGTTTATATTTTTGAGGATTAATTGTATTATCATCATTAAAATTTCTATTTAGAGAATTTACTAAATGATCAACTAAGAAATTATTATTATTTTTAATTGTTCTTTGTCTAAATTCATTACAATATTTTTGTGATTGTTTTCTTTGAGCTCCTAATGAAATTCCTTTTCTTTTAAAAATTGGACTTTTAGATTTATTATTATCTATAATATTATTTTCTTTAATATCTTCATTTATTGTAGCTTTTATTACTTCACTTTGTTGACGATGATGTGTTCCCTTTGAAATTGGAGATAATTTCTCTAATTCATTGTGATTTGGTTTTATTATTCTATTTGAATTATTGGAAGACTCACATGCTCCCATTTTTTTTTATATATTTTCTGTTTTATGAATTTTATTTTTTATTATTATAAAAAGTTTTTAATTTATATATATTAAAAATTTTTTTTTTGATGTTTAATTCATGAAATAATTTTTTTTATTTTATTTATATTTTTCAATTTAAAAAAATTAAAAAACTATTTAATTATTCTTTAGTTATATTACAATAGAAAAGATTAAAATTTCCTTTGAAAATCATTCCATTATAAATTTTAAAATCTTCTACAGCTAAAAACCAAGTTCCATTAGTACTTTCTTTTCTAATAATATTACCATTAAAATCTCTTATTTCATTTCCATCTTTAATAAACCAACCATTATCATTATCATACTGTATATTACAATTAATTTTTGAAACAAGAGAATCCTCTAATTCAATATCATTATTATGTTTTTTTCTTCCAATTCTTATTATTTTATTGGTGTTTGGAGGAAAAATATATTCTTTATTTTTTTTCCCTTTATTTTTTTCAAATAATTTTATTTTTAAATTTTTTCCTATACCTTGTAATTTACTATCTATAGAATTATTAAAATTATTATTTTGATTATATATTAACTCCTTTTCTTCATTTATATTTTCTAAATTAATCACTAAACAAGAATCACCAATACTAATTAAAAAATTATCTTTTAAAAGAAGTGAATCTTTAATTTTAATAAAAGTTCCTAAACCAAAGCCTAAATCTCTAATATAATAAGATTTAGTATTTAAATTATAACTAATTTGAAAAAACCTTCCTTCATTTTTATCATTATTAAAATATTCATTATCATATTTTTGGGGTAAAATAAAATCTACAATAGTATCTTCATCATAATTATTAATTTTATCAATTTCATTATATCCAAAATAAGTTATATGATCTTTTTTATTTCTCAAAGAACATTCAGTTAAACCATATTTATCTATTTTTAATTTTGTTCCTAAATTCATTACGGTTAATTCTAAAATAAAATCATTTTCTGAATTATTTTTATTTATTTTTGATAATTTTGGAGTTTCTATTATTTTTTGTAAAGGTTCAATTTGATTTAATGATATTTGCTCAATATTATTATTATTTTCATTTTTAGTTATTGCTTTATTATTGTGAGGAATCTTTTCTGGGGCATGATAATTTTCATTTTCATTTGGAAATTTAATTTCATCACTTGCTTGTAAATCTCTTTTACAGCACTATTTTAAATTTGTTTTTTTAATTTTATTTATTTTACGTTTAAATTCCCCATTTTTGCTTTTAATTTAATTTGAAAAAAAATAATTTCTTTAAATATTTTCATTACTTCAATATCTTTATTATTAAAATCATAATTGAATTCAATTTCAACATCTTTTAAACAAATTAAATAAATACTTAATTCATATTGTTTTATAATTATTATATTTTGAAATACTGTTTTAATTTTTTTAGACCATTTCAAAGATTCATTTAAATCATCAAATATTAAATGGAGAATAATAATTCCTTTTTTTTTAATTTTTCTAACAATGAAACAAAATCAGTAAAATTCTGAAATTAAAATCATCAATAATAATAAAATCATAACTATTTTTTATTTCATTCTAATATATTTTTTTAATATTATTTCAATTTCCGAAAGAAAAATATTTTTTGACTTTTTCTCTTACATCTTTTGAATTCTATTTTATTACACAATATAATTCAATCATATTATTTAAATTCCATGAAATAAAAGAAGATAAAAATAAAAAATTATCATATAATAATAATATTTTTAAATTACTTTGTTTTATTATTATTGATAATAAAACAATCATTATAATTTTCAATTTAAAATTTTCAAAATTGGGGAAAATTAGTATAATATTTTATTTAAGAAGGATGAGGTCTGGTTTTTATGAAAATTATGTTTAATTTTTTTTAAGGAGAAATAACATTAAGTGAATGAAGTGTAATTTGGAATATATATTTATATGATATAGATAAAAGCAAATACTTACAATGTGCTCATATTTTTTTCATGATAAATGTATTAAAGAATGGATTATAGTAAATTCACAATGCCCTATTTGTAAATCTCCTATAATAAATAAAAATTGGAATTCATTCTAAATTTTATAATAAACAATTAGATATTCATGATACACAAAAACAAACTAATGAAATATTCAAAAATTTAAATTTTTTCACTAAAGTAATTATTGATATTGAGAAATAGAATTATTATAGGAAATTTATAAACTATTCTAAAAAACTTATTTAAATTATAATAATGATAATTCAAATAGTAATCCAGCTTCTATTTCTTATTCTTTATCTTGTGAAGCTATTTTAATCAAATATTAAAAATGAAATTAAAAGAATTGAAATTGAAGTTTTGAATAAAAAATTAATGAATATTTATTAAAATCAAATTGATATAATTACTAATTTTAAGGAAAAATAATGAGTAAACAAAAATAATAATTATATTAAAATTTTAGTTTTTTAAGATTCAAAGAAATAGTAATATGCCAATAATATTAAGAATTAATTATTTTTTATCTTGTTATAATAGGAATAATGATGAGAGTGAGTGAAGCAATAAAAATTATTATGCTCATAAAATAGAATTGTCCATTTGTTAATTGAAACATTCTTTTCAAATCATTTATTATATTAATAATATAATTTTGAATAAATTTCAAAGGAGAATTGCTATTTTCATTATTAATAGGATTTATATTCATTAATCTTTGTTTTTCAAAAACAGTTTGATAAGCTTTTTCATAAATTTGTTGATTTAATTGTAAATTCATGAAAATTTCTTCACACTTTCTTAATTTAATTTCATCAAATATAGGTTTGAAAATTAATTTAGTTTTAATTAATTCAATGTCATTTTTTTCTAATTTATTTAATTGTTTATAAATATCAGAATCAAGATTTGTAATATCATATTTATAATAATATTCAAAGTCATAAAATCCATCTAAAAAATTATCAAATTCTTTTAAAGCTTTTTTAAACTTTTCCAAATCATTATTTTTCAAGATATGTCTCATGGTATAAAAATAAGTTTCCTTAATTTCCACTAAAACTTTATAATTAAGTTCTACCATTTCAATATTTAAAGTAAGGCAATCAGGAATTTTTAAATTTTTACTGGAAATTTTATCACATGCATATCTAAAATTATGTAAAAATTTTTTGGCAGTCATAATTTCTTTTTTTTGTTTTTCAGAAATCATTTTTTTAATTTTATTATAATGATCTCTAATAATTTCTTCTCCAATAGTGATTTTTTTGCATAAAGCATTAGTAAAATCACCAACAGCTAAATTTAATTCTTTTAAATTTGAAAATTTATTATACATTCTAACTTGACCTCTTCTAAAATAAATATCTGGTAAAGTTTCATTAGCATATTCTAAAGCTTCATTTAAGCATTTCATTGCTTCTTTATAATTTCTTAAATTCATATAACAATAACTTAATCTTTTTAAAATATGTAACATCATACTTAAATAATTTTCTTTTTCATATTGTATTTTTTCATTTATTTTAATTTCTCTTTTTATTATATCATCATCATTAATAGGATTTTCTCTTATTTCTGTTAAATGGTTAAATATTTCTAATTCTCTATTTTTGCTTTTAAATTCAATCCATTTAAATAATGAATATAATAAATTATATCCTTTTAAAGCTTCAAAATAATCTTCTTTTAAATATACTTTTTCTATTTTTTCTTTTAATTCTTCTCCTATTAAAAATGATTGTTGAAATTCCATTTTTCTTATTTTTTTCACTTTTTCATCTCTTATAAATAAAGTATTTCTTAAATGACGGGAATAATTTCTTATTGTTTTTGAATTATCTATTTTTTCTTTTGTATCATAATTTAATTTATCAAATACAAAATCATAAGGATGATATAAGAAATTTATTTGGTAATGAGGTTCAAATTTCATATTAATGTCTTTATGTTGCTTTTTAAAAAATGGACATCTTGAAATATTTGGTTCCTGTTTTTCTAAAGCTTTTTTTTCTATATTATTTAATATTTGTTCCTCTGTATTATTTAAAAGAGGAGTTTTGGAATTTGAATATTTTTTCAATGCACTATCTAATAATTTATCGTTTGAATCTATTAACTCTTTAAAATTTTTTTGTAGGTCATCCATTGACATTTATTTATTTTTTATTATATAGATTTTTTACTAAAGCCTTAATATCAAATTGAGTAAAACTCTTAATTCATTTCATATAATTGGAAATATGATTGAAAAGAAAAAATATTATAATTTTAATCTGTTATAAAAAGATTAATCTGAATTATTTATCATAATAACTTTAATATTTTCTAAAATATTTAATTTCTTGGTGAAATGAAAATTTATTATATTGTAATTTTCTATAACATTTGAAGTATTTTTAACAAGCAAATAATAATTAATACTTTAAAAATATTTATTATTTATTATAAATATAATAATTTTTACAAGATGAAATGAATGAGACAAAAGCTGAAAAATAAAATAATCCAAAAAAACTTATTCTTTAAGTAAAAGAGGTAAATTGGAATTAGTATTAAAGATAATATTGAAAAAGATTTAAAAAAGTTTAATGAAATTTTATTATTTATGTAATTTGAAGTGAAAATAATGTTTTTAATGGAAATAATTTTCTAAATATGATATTAAAAATAAAACACGGAAATAAAGATAGATTTATTCTTTCAGGATTATTTAATCTATAAATAATTATTATTTTTGTTTTTTAAAAACTGAGTATTATTTAAAAAAATAAATATATTTTATTTTTATTAAATATAAAATAATAATAATGATAAATAGACATTATTCAGAAAATTATCTTTTTAATAGAAATAATTTCAATTCTTATTCTTATCAAAAAATAAATCCAAAGAAACAAATTCCGAGATGGGATAAATTATATCAACTTGACAAAAAAAAGAGAGAAACTTTAAAATTAAAAGAACAAAAAATCCAAGAAGAAAAAAATAGAAAAGAAATTGAAGAATGCACTTTTAAACCTATAATAAATAAAAATTCAGAATATATAAATAAACAATATTATTCAAATAATGAAGATTCAAATAAAGAAAAAGTATCTAAATTTTTTTCAAGACAACAAAATTGGAACAGAAAAAAAATAGAAAAAATAGAAGGATTAACAAAAGGAGAAGAAAATAAAGAATTAAATGAATGTAGATTTCAGCCTAAAATAGTAAAAAAATATTAAATTTATAAAATTATATAATATTAAATAGAGTAAACAAAAAGGAATTAATTATAGTATTTTTAGTAATGCTGCCCAAGATTTAGTTGTTGATCCTGAATCATATGAACAATATATAAAAAGAAAAGAAAATTTTAGAAAAATTGAAAAAGAAAAAAAAATGAAAGAATTAAAAAAACCTGGAAGTGGGTTAATATGGAAAAATAAACATTTAATTAATTATCCTAATAGAATTTTTAGTAATGAAAATATAAGAAAAAGAAATAATTCAAATAGAAATAAAAAGGTTAATTTATTTTTTTAATCTATTTTGTAGTTTGGAAAAAAAGAAGATGATGATTTTGATGATAAGAAAAATTATTCTGAAAGAAATAACAGAAAATTAAATAGACATGTTCCAACTAATTCTTGTACAATTAATTATGAAAATGCAATAAAATGCCTCCATCATGAATTACTTTCTATTAAATTAATGGATAATTAATAAATATAATATTGAATTTTTATATTAAAGTTATATATAAATTAGAATTTTAAATTGATGGTTTTATGTTTTTGCAAGAATACTCAAGAAGTTTAATTTTGTTTATAATATAGTTAATTTTTAAATTTTTTTTACAAAATTTTTAAAAATTATTCCTTTTGGTCTACAGTTGTGATTTTTTTATTTATAAAATCTAAATTATTAAAATCATAGTAATCAATATTAAATATATCTTCCGTTACTGGATTTTTATCAATTTGAAAATATTTATTTTTTATTGATTCAATTTTTTGTTTTCTTGTTGGAAGTTCAGTTCTATTTATATTATAATTATTATCAGAATCATAATTGTTAATATCAAATTTGATTTTTTTGTCTGATTTAAAAGTAGAATCTGCTAAATATATTTTTTTTTGTTTTTTATTTTTTTTTTCTTTCTCAAATTTTGAACTTTTTGAACTATAATTAGAAATAATAATATTATTTTTATTTATATTAATTTCATCTTCTTCTTTTAAATCTTTTAGTATATTGTCACTAGTATTATCAATATTATCATAAAAATCATTAATTTTTTGCTTTTGCAAAGTCATAAATTTAGATTCGTTATTTTGGATTCTCTCTTTAATTTCATATTGTCGAATGCTTAATTCATAAACTTTTTCTAAATTAATAATTTCATTATTTATTAATTCATTTTTTTGTTTTAAATTATCTAAGCGTATAGAATTATCATTAACTGTTCTTGAAACATTTTTAATTTTAAACATAACATTTTTTGAAATTTCTTTTATTTTACTTTCTAATCTTGAATTTATTTCAATTAATTGTTCTTTCTTCCCTAATAATTCTCTATAATCATTTTCAGATGTATTATTATAATCATTGAATAAATTATTATCATTTATATCATTTTTTAAATCAGAAATATTATTATCTATTTTTGATTTACTATTATTATCTTTTAATAAAGAAAATCTACTAAAAATTCCTTGATATTGTCTCTTTCTACTTGACAGACTAACACTTTTATTAATATTAAAATTTTTATCATTTTTATTTATTGAAGTTTTTTCTCTATTTGATTTTTCAATTATTGGTAAATATAATGGATTTTTATTTCCCTTTTTCTTAAAGAGTCTTTTATCTATTTCTTTAACTGTTTTAGATTCATCTTTTATAATTCTTTCTAAAATATCTTCTATTTTTCCTTCTAAATCTTGATTAATCAAATTTACCCAAAAATCTAATTTATTTACTAAATTTTTATCTGAATCTTCCTTTATATGAATATTATATAATTTTTTCAATACATTATATTCTTTAATTAAATTTTCGATACTCTTTTTGTTCATACTTAATTTTGTATAATATTCATGTTTTATGCTTTCAAAACTTTTAACATCTTCAGTATAATTATTTATTTTTTTTGGAAATTTCTTATTTTCAGTATAACTTCTTAATTCTATAGAATTAACTTGACTTTTAGAAGATAATTCATTTATTTTTTCATTAATTTCTGAATTTTCTTTTTTAATCTTATCAATTTCTTCCTCAAAAGTACTAATTTTTTCAGGAGTTAAAACATTATTTATTTTATTAGAATAAATTGTTAACTGAGTTTTTACAGTTTGATTTGATTTTTTTGAATTTTGTAGTTCCTTTTTTATTTTTTCAAAATCTTGTTTTACTTTTTCTGTGGTATATTTATCTTTTTTTTTATCCATTAAATAATCTGAATAATTTGTATATTTTTCATTTATGTTTTTTAGAATTGACTCTAAATCTTCTTTTGATTTATTTTTTTCTGAATATAATTCAATAAGTTTATCATCTATTAATGCTTTTGCTTTTTTTAATTCTTCAAGAGTATAATTTTCATATTTATTTTTTTGTTTTATTTCTTCATCATTTTTATTTAATTCTTTTTTTAATTTTGCTATTTGAGTTGGATCATTTATATTTTCAATATTAATGTCACTTTCTTCTTTTCTTTCCAAATTGTTTTCTAATTTTTCTTTATTGACTTCATTTAATTCATTATTTTCTAATTTTTCTTTATTGTCTTTATTTAATTCATTATTTTCTAATTTTTCTATATTATCTTCATTTATATTTTTTAATTTTTCTTTATTGATTTCGTTTAATTCATTATTTTCTAATTTTTCTTTATTATCTTCATTTAATTCATTATTTTCTAATTTTTCTATATTATCTTCATTTAATTCATTATTTTCTAAATTTTCTTTGTTGTCTTCATTTAATTCATTATTTTCTGGTTTTTGTTCATTTAATTCATTATTATTTTCTGTTCTCTCAAAATTTGATTGAAGGATTTGATTATCTTGTTCTTCATATAAACTATTATTTTGTTGATTATTAAGTTTATTATCATCTAAATTAGTTTCCATTTTAATTATTTAAGTCATTTATTATTTAATTAATTTAATATAATAATGTTTTTTTGTTTGAAAATGAATTTTAATAAAAATCAACAATATTATAAAAGAAAATAGTAGTACTCCTATTTATCAAAATTACCTTAATATAACCAAAAACTAGCTATTTCATACAATTTGAGAATTATTTAATTCAAAATTGTTATTTTTGAATAAAAAAGAAAAACAATTTTTTTAGATTAAAAATATTAATTTTTGGAATATTTTGTTTTTATTTAAAATTTTTAATTATAATTCTTTTATAAACATTAAGTCTATTATAAAATTAAAACTTTTATCATTGGATTATTATTCTTTTTAATCTGAATTTATGATTCAATTAGCTTTTATTAAATTGGTAATTATATTTATTTATAATGTGAATAAGTGAAAAAGTATAAATTATATTATATTGTTTTCTCTTTTTTGACTTAAATTTTTCAATTTTTTTCTATAATAATTAACATTATTCATAGTAAATTAAAAATTTGTTATTTTAAATTATTTGCTTTTATTATCGAATAATTATGATTTCCAATTTGAAAAAGTTGGTTTGAATAAATTGGTCATTTGTTTTTATTTTTTTTAAGATAGTTATTTTCTTATAAAATGGAATAGTGTTTTATTTCTAATACTTCTATTTAAAATGATTGTTTAATAAATCTTTTTTTATTTTTCTTGAATTAAATTAGAATATCAAATTTAAAAATAAAATTATTTTTTTTTTAAAATTTTTAAAATAATTTTTATTATAATAACATTAATTTAAATTATAATGGAAGAAAAAGTTTCTATTCAAGAAGAAAATAATAAAAAATATTTTGATGACAATATTTTTTTATTAATAAACAAATACAAAGAAACAAATTATGAATCAGTATTAAGAATAAATAATTATTGTGATATAAATATAAATAATAAATGGACTGTAGGAAAAATAAAAAATTTAAAAGATGATACAGCAACAATAATCAATTTAGATAATGAAGATAATGATATAAAAGTTTATTTATTTCAAGCAGATAAAATTAGTTATTTAAGGAAATATTCAAAACCTAATGATAGAAGAACATATTCTAAAAGAGATGATTTACAAGATTTAGAAACAATAAAATCCTATATTGAAACTTTAATTAAATTTAATTTTGCTGATATTGATCCAAAAAAAATTAAAGAAAATTATAAAAATATAACTCCATATGATATGGTCCAAAATTTAAGAGGAAAATTATATTTTTGGTTAGATAATGTTTTAAATACAAATGATAATTTTCTAGGAATTGATATTTGTGTGAATATATTTGAATTAATATTAAAATTATTAAAAAATTTTTTTGATTATCTGAAAAAAAATAATGATATTGTTAATAAATATAAAGAATTAATTGGAACTGAATTAGAAGATATAGTTTTAATTGATATAAAATACTCAATAATTGCTTTTGAAGAAGATGCATTAATAATATATAATAAAATTATGGGTCAATATCCAATTTATAATGATTTTTATATAAAATATGGGAAAGAGGTTAAAAAAATTGTAACTAATAAATTCACTAATGATAAAACAATTAATAAAATATGTAAAAAAAAAATATATGAAAATGTAATAAATGATTTTAGAATTAACGATGATCAAGTTATTCCAACATTACCAATTGCATATTTTATAGATTATTTTAATTCCATTGGTGGTTATCAATCTATTTCAAATTTCATTGTTTCAAATCCAAATTTTCCTTTTAATATGTTTTATAATTATATAATTGTTTTTAAGAAAACTCATGCATTTTTAGAAGATTCAAATAATCAATTAAATAATCAATTAACTAGTCAAGTTTCTCAAATTAGAGTATATTTTCAAAAAAGAATGATGAATTTAAATGAAATTGAAATTAAAAAATTTCCTAAAGAAGTGATAATAAATGTTTTAATTAATTTATCTAGAATTTTACCTTTTGATGAAACATTAAAAATGAATGTGTTTGAAGAATTATATTTAAATTATATATTAAATTGCTTTCAATGCAAAAATTTAGAAAAACAAATTTATGCAATGAATACTTTTAATTCTATAATAATTTCTATTGATCATAATTGTAAAAAAACAACTGATAAATATTTAATATGTGATTCAGATAAAAATGTTAAAAATATGAAATACAATGAATTTATAAGTGCTTTAAATAAAACTAAAGTTTTAGATTATATTTTAGGTGATTCAGTTCATGAAGAAATTATGAAAAGATCATTTCCAATTATTATTTTAATGTATAAAAATAATTTTAATTTACAAGATTTAGACATTGAAACTATTTATGAAAAAAGAAAAAAAATAATTGATTCTTTATTTAAAAAATTAAATATAGCTGAAAAAAATGATGAGATCTTAACAAAAACTTTAAAAAAATTAATTTCTAGATTATCTCAGTTTTTACTTGAAAATGATAGAGAATATGCATTTGGTTTAATAAAAGATTATGTAACAAATAGAGAAATAACAAAAGATAATATTAATTTAGTTAAAGATTTTACTATAAATTTTTTATCATTAGGAGAAATTGGTTATGAAGACTTAAATAAGAATAATGAAAATGATAATTTTGAAGAAAAAAAATTATATGGAACTCAATTATTATGGGATTATATGCAAGATAATTTTTATATTCAAAAACCTTTAAAAAATAATTTAATGATTATTGATTTTATTGAAGATTGTATTAATTCTCTTAAAGATATTTTTAATTATCCTCATATATCAGATAAAGATAGAAATAAAATATTAAAAAAAATTGTAAATAATATTAATAAAAATGAAAGTGAAGTTCAATCATTTACATTATTAAAAAATTTACTTTCTAAATCTCATAACAATAAGTATAATCAATTAATTAAAAATATTCATAATGAAGATAATAGTAATATCTTTGATTTAGTTGTTAATAATTTAAATAATTATTATGTTAAAATTTTCTCAATGGAAGAAAATAAAGGAAAAAAATTTGAAGAATTATCTGAATTAGTTTTTCAAGGATTTTTCACTCATTCAACAAATATTAGAATTAGAATTGAATTAATGATTCAATTATTAAGTATTGATTTAGAAACTAATTATGAAAATTTTTTTATACTTTGGAAAAATCTAATTCAAGAAGAATATTCAAAGGATATTTTATATAAGGAACTTTTGAAAAATTTAAAATACATTTCTTATAATTTTAAAACAATGTTATTTCAATTAGTGTTAATTAATGAAGATTTATATAAAATTGATAATTTATTGTCGTTTAAATTATTTCAAAAATTTTTGATAGCAATTAATATAGCCAATGGAGTTTTTATAATTTTAAATGATTCAGATTTAAGAGTTTATAAAACAAATATAAATGAAATTATTGGATTAAATAAATTATGGGAAATTTTAACTAATACAAATAATATTGAAATTCAAACAGAAATTTCAAATTTTTTATCAGATATTTGCTTAAATGTTAAAGATCCAAGTTCTGATGAATCAATCACTTTTTGGTCTAATTTTATAAGTGAATTGATACGCTATTTAAATCTTTCTATTGAAAATAAAAAAGAAGATGAAAAAAAAGCAAATGAAAATAATATTAAAGAAATTTCATCCCATAATAAAAGCGAAAACCTAGAGATTGAAAATGAAAATTTACAAAAATCAAATGAAATTGCAATTAAAGGTTTAATTATTTTAATAAAAAAAATATATGAAAAATTTGGTTTTTCAGGAAATATCATTAATAATGTTTCAGAACTTTTCTCAAATGTAAATGATCCAAATGAAAGATACTATGATTATATTTTTATATATAAAAATAAAAAATATAAATTAAAAGTAGGAACTAATGAATTATTGTATAGTGTAAGGTATAAAATATCAAATTATTTTGAAATTCCAGTAAATACAATTCAATTTCAAGTAAGTACATACATTGATATTGGAAAAGTTTTAAAAAGAAAATTTGATTTATGTTGTGATTTTAAATTATTCAATTCTTTAATTTTTGGAAAGCAATTTGATTATACAAAAATCAGTAATATTACAATTAATATAATTAACAATCCTATCATTGATTTACCTCAAAATCCAAAACAAATATTAAGTTCTTTAGGTGAATTATTTGAAATTTTAGTTAATTTATTGAGATATAAAAAGAAAATTTATACTTTAGATGTTTGGCAATTATTAAAAAATGAAATAAATAAAAATGAAGACTTAAATATAAAAATTAAAGAATATATTAATATCAATATTTCAAATGAGCAAAAAAGTGAATTAAATTATATTTTTGATTTTGATAATACTAGTTCTTATTATAAATGTTATTTGCTATCTCATGTTGTTTATGTATTAGAGAAAAAAGATAATAAATTTTTAGAAGACTTTATGAAAAGTCAAGTTTGGGAAGAAAAACTTCTAAACTTTATAAAAAAATATTCTATCAAAAATAACGAGGAAATAGAATCAAAAGATATTAATGAAAAAGAAGTGATGTTACAAACTATAAATTATATTATTGGAATATTTAAAATATTATATCCTTTAGAAAATGAAATTCTGAATAATTTAATTATAGAAAAATTATTAGAGTTTATTAGTGATATTTTTTATAATACAATAAATGGAGATATTAAAGGAAATTTATATTATTCACAATCAAAAACAATTGAAAATATATTTAATTTTATTTGTACTTTTAGAAAAATATTTATTGGATTCTTTGAGGAAATTTTAAATAATGAAAAATCAAAAGAACTATTTATAAATGTTTTAGTAAATGGAATTATAGAATCCAAAAATCATTTAGTTAAAGAAATGTTCAAAATGTTTATGAGAAGAATATATGATGATAATTTATTTCAAGAAGAAAATAAACAATTAGAAACTAGTTTTTCCAAATTTCTTCTTTTCTTTTTATTATCAGAAAATACTTTAAACAAATTAACTGAAATATCTAAAAAAAATGAAAATTATTCATATAATATTTTTTTTGAAATATGTGATAATTTAATTGAAAAAATCTGTAAATTAAATATTGAGTTCGAATACAATAATTATGTGAATAAAATTCTTCTTCCTCAAATTTTATCGAATGAAATAAAAGAAGAATTACTTTCAGGATGTTTTTTAATAATATATTCAATATCAAAAAATTATCCAATAACATATGATGATATTGATGGAAAAAAATTTGATTTTGTAAATTATATTTTTTACGATTTATTATTTAGTAAATGTAGAAAAGATCCTTTAAACACAAAACCATTAATAATTAAACAAAAAACAACATTTTTCAATGCTTCAAATTTATTAACTTTATTAATCATAAATGATGAAATTAAAAGAAAAGAAATTATAAATAAATTATATGAATTTCAAAGTCTTGAATGTTGGAAAAGTTCTCAATATTTAGATTGGAAATTATCATTTGACAATGATAAAAAAGAAAAATTTGTAGGATTAAAAAATTTAGGTTGTACTTGTTATATGAATAGTTTATTTCAAATATTATATTTAATTCCTAAATTCAGAGAATCAATTTTAAACACTGAAATAAAAATAGAAAAAAAGAATGTTTTATATCAATTAAAAGTTGTTTTTAATAATTTAAAATTTTTAGATTCTAAATTTTATTCTCCAATTGAATTTGCAAAAAATTTTGATAATCAAGAATTAAATGTAAGAGAACAAATGGATATAGATGAATTTTTTAATTTATTAATAGATACATTAGAAAATAATTTACAAGAAACAAAAAATGTGAATTTAATAAAATATTTTTTCCAAGGAAAAAACAAAGATAATTTAGAATTTCAAGAAGGATGCACTCATAATAGAGAAAATGAAACTTCATTTTATTCAGTTCAATTACAAATAAAAAATAAAAAAGATTTATATCAATCATTAGATTCATTAATTGATGGAGAATTAATGAGTGGAGATAATGCTATTTTTTGCCAATCATGTAATAAAAAAATTCCAGCAATAAAACATCAAAGTTTCAAAATTTTACCAAGAACTTTAATTTTTGTTTTAAAAAGATTTGAATTTAATTATAATACAATGACAAAAACAAAAATTAATGATTATTATGAATTTCCAATTGAATTTGATATGACAAATTATACTTTTGATTATTTAAATAATAAAGAAAATTATGATAGAAGTAAAAATAATAATATGTATAAATTAAAAGGAGTTGTTGTTCATTCAGGAAATTCAGAAGGAGGACATTATTATTCTTTTATTTATGATGATGATTCAAAAAATTGGTTTGAATTTAATGATATTTCTGTTAGAAATTTTAATATTGATAATTTAAAAAAAGAAGCTTTTGGTGGATTTGAAAATATTATTAATTTTAATACAAAAAAAGAAGAAAAGGTTGTTTTAAATAGAAATGCATATCTTCTTTTTTATGAAAAAATTGATATGAGTAATTGTGAACAATTTGATAATGTTGATATCTGTAATGAAATTTCTAATAATATCAAAGAAGAAGTTATTTTAAATCAAATTAATCAAAATATTTTTCAATATAATGTTGAAAAAATTATTTTTTCTATTGAATATAATAGATTTATTTTACAATTTTTAACTAATATTTTAAGTTTATCCTATAATAATAATGAAGAACTTTTATTGTTTCTTAAATATTCTTCAAGAACAAAAAATGAAAATCTTATTGTGAAAGATTTAATAAAATTAAGAGAAAAAGCAATTGGTTCTAATTTAAATAATTACATTAATTTAGGAAAAATAAAATTAATGAATAAAAACCAAAAAAACGAAAAAAATAATCAAATCATATTTGATGAAAAGATATTAATGTCTTTTCAATTTTTAATTTTGTATTTTTTTAATGTTTTAGTTAGAGCAAAAGAGAAAGGATTTTTAGGTGGAACAGTTGATTTAATTAAGTTTTATTTAAATGAATTTAATGAATGTTCTGAATTTTTCATTCAAGAATTTAGTGATATACCAACATTAATGGAATATTTTATTAATTGTCCTGTTTTTGAAATGAAAAAATTATTTGTTGGAATTATTTTTTGTGCAATGATAAAATTATATAATACATTTAATGATAAATTAAATAATGATAATAATATAAAAAATATCAATTTAAATAATAACCAAAATAAGATTTCAGAAAATAATAAGTCTGTTTCTACAAATATAAGTGATAATAATATTGAAATTGAAAATGTAGAAATCGGAGATAAACCTTACACAGAAAGAAATCAAACTTCTTCTTTATTGAAATTTTTGAATTCTTTTGGTAATACTAATAATAAAAATAAAAATTTACCACCAATAGAATTAAAACTATCAAATCATCTTCAATCAAATCATATTCCAAAAACTCTTTTAAATTTTATTAATAATATCATATATTTAATTCAAAGAATAAATGACGATCAAGATTCTATGTTTTTATATTATATTTTATATAGATATTCAACTATATCAACTTATACAAAAGACCATTTAATAATGAAAATTCCTATGTTAAATTATTTATTGTATCATCTTTTTCCAAAATATTCAGAAAGAAATATTCCAAGTGATTTTACTTTAAATTTGCCTTTAGAAATAATAAAAAGTGATCATAATATTTTAACCCCAATAAACAACAATGAAGTAGGTAAAATAGTATCAAAAAATAAATCTGCAATTTATCGTAAAGAAAATTATATTTATATGTTGTTATTTAATTTATTATTGAGACAAAAATCATTTTCAAAAATTGATGATGATTATCAATTTAAGTTAGATTTTATTTTAGATTTATTATTTTTAGGAACAAAAACAAAACAAGATGCAATATGTTTATCTTTTTTAGTTAATAAAATTTGTTATAATAATTCTGAAAAGACTAAAACTTTTATTAATGCTTTTATGAAAATTATAGAAAATAATGATTGTATTCATTTAGATAATATTATGTTAATTTTCAAAAGGTTTCTGATTGACATTGATGACTCTTTAGACAATCAAAATTCAAGAATTAAAAATGCATTAAAACAATTATTTAGAGTTCTATTTAAATATAATAAAGTTTATTCTCATTGTGATTATTTAATTAGATTTACAATAAATATATTTTTAGCTTATCCTGATAAAATGTTTAATTATATTAATACTTTTAAAGACTCTTTTGAAAATATGAAAGATTGGATTGAAAATAATAAAATCTCTCCATTAATGTATGAAATTAAAGGTTTACAAATGTATAAAAAAGAACAAAATTCATACAATGAGAATTCAAATATTGATGTTAAAACTTTCGAAGAAAAATGTATAAGAAATTCAAATAAGAATATTGAATATATAGATTATATTTTAAATAGTAAGATTAAATTATTATTTTTTATTAGAAATCAATTTTATTGGGGATTATCAATTTGAAAAATATAATGATTTAACTGATTTTAAATTTGTGTCTTGTGATTCAATTTATTATGAGTAATTTTATTTTTTATAATTTTTTAGTGGAAAATCTGCTATTGTCATAGAACAATTGGATGAATTAATAAAAATTAAAATAGAAGATGAAAATTCAGAGAAAAGGAAATTATGGATTGAAACAGATGACCCAAAAATAAGAATAAAAGAACTTTATAACACAGAAATATAAAAATAGTATATCAAAAAAATAAAAATTATATAATGATACTTATATTTATAATTATAATAATGTTTAAAAATTTAATTTTAAAAAAAAATTAAATAAAATATAAAATATAACTTATTTATAAAATGTCATCAAAAATAAAAGTGACAATTCAATATTATAAAAAATCAATTACATTAGATTTACCACCTAACAGACCATTAAGAACATTAAGAGAAAAAGCAGTAAGTTACTTTTATCCAATCAATCAATCATTTATTATGTTTTATCAAAATCAGGATTTAACATATATAGAAGATAAAACAATAGGAGAAGTTTTTGGAGTTAAAAATATTGTTACTGTAAAATTAATTAGTACAAATGACAAAGAGAATTATCCTAAAGATATTTATACAAATAAACCTAAAAATGAATGTCTTGAATGTGGAGAAAAAAAATTTTTAATTTATTATTGTAGAGATTGTAATAAATTTATGTGTAAAGAATGTAGAATTAATCGAGAAACTTCACATTATGCTCATAGAATAATTCAATTATTTAAAGAAAATGAAATTAAAAAAAATATAGAATTATATAGACAAGTATTACAGAATGATTTAAATAATTTAAAAAATCAAGTTAAAAAATTACAAAATTTAGAAAATAATGAAGTTAATTCTGCTTTATGGAAAAAAATATTAAGTGAAAAACTTGATAAAATTTGTCAATTAATTGAAGAAAAAAAAGAAGAAATTGTTAATATTGATAATCCTATTCAAGATTCAAAAGAAGTAAATGAAAAAATCAGAGATTTAAAAGAAAGTTTATTTAAAGAAAGAGAAGAAAGTGCAATTAATGAAGAAGTTATTAATGACCCTCTTATTGAATTTAGCAGAATTAATCAATATGATAATGATTTAAATAATTATAAAAGAACTGCAGATAATCAAATTAATAACGAAAAAATTAGAGAAGAAGTTGATGATGTTTTTAATAATATTTCAAATGATTTTGAAAAATCTTGTTCTGAAAATATTGTATAAAATAATTTAAATAAAAAAGGGGTTATAAATATATTTATGAATTTTAATTTTTAGAAAGATGAGATTAGTTTTTATTATATATAAAAAAAATCATGTTTTAAATTAAACATAAATTTTAAATATAATTTTATTCAATAATTTTAATATTGTTATCATTATCAGGAATATATTTAATAAAGAAATATTTTTTAAATGATAAAAAAGAGAAATAAGATAAAATCTTATATTATTGTATTAATAATATAAATACAGAAATTTCATTCTCAAAATATTTATATATCTATATTTTACATTTTTAATATTATCTAATTTAAACACATTAATTATCTCTATTATAATATAATAAATAATATTTTAAGAAGAAAAAATATATAATTAATTGAATCTTCAATAACATTATTATAATCATTTAACAATATAAGTTGTAAAATAAAATAGTCATAATTAAAATTTATTATAAAGTTTAATAAATTATTTTTTTCGATTTTCCCATAAAGGATAAGCTAAATTAATTAAAGGAGTTTATATAATTATTTGATTAATAATGCTCTTTTTTATATAAACATTATTTTTATTTTATAATATTTTTATTTCATTATTTATGTTGAAGTGAATTTGCTTTTATAATTCCTATATGGAAAAAAAACGGATTATTATTTATTAATGGATAGCTTTTTTGGTTTATATATACTTTTCTTTTTATTGCTTTTAATTTGGACAAAAAGTTTTTATCTTCTTTGATTTTTTTACTTAAAAATTCTTTTGATTGTTTCATATACAAATCAAATTCTTCTGAATCTTCTCTTTTTAAAATATCAAGAACACTTTTACTTTTTTTCATTGTTGGTTGTTTTGTTATTTTCTTATTAATATTTCTATTAATTCTTTCTTCTTGAAAATTCTCTCTTTTTATATTTTGATTTGATAGATTTATTCTTTTTTTTATAGACGTCTTTTTATATAATTTAGTTAAAACTCCTTTTGAACTTAATTTTTTCGAGTTTTCAAATTCATTCAATACCGTTGCATTTTTTTCTATTTTAGAAGAACAGTTCTTAATTATCGAAGGAAGATTTAAATATATTTTAAAAGAATGAAAATTAGGATAACTTGAATTTCTATTTATTTTTTTTTTCATTTTAAGAAAATATTATTGTTTTAAAAAAAAATTTTTTTTTATAAAAGATTGACATTATAAATAATTAATAAAATGAAAATGTCTATCGAAAATCATATTCCTATAATTCAAATATCAAAAAATAAAAAAGAAGAAAACTTTAAAATAAATAATAATTCCCAATTCTTATTTCCACAATTATCAGAAATTATAGAAGAAATTGGAGTTATTAAAATGATAGAAGATAAAAGAATTTTATGTGATTATTCAAATTATTATCATGTCAAATATTTAATCGAAAGGAAAAAAGGAATAGAAACTATAAAAACTTTATCTTTAAATTTTAATTTTTCTTTAGATGTTTTTGTAAAAGCAATTTATTATATGGATAGATATTTTCTCTCGAATAAAATAAATAATATCTTTAAAATATCTTCAATATGCTTATTGTTATCGTTAAAATATAATGAATCTTGTCCGAAAACAAAAAATTATAAAAAATTTTATATTTATTTAAATAGATTATTTGGAAATATAATTCAAATAGAAAATGAAATTTTAATGACTTTGGATTATGATTTGAATACTTTTACTTTAATAGATTACATTCGCATTTTCTTTATTAAATATTCAAATTCTATAAATAAATTAAAACAATTCCAAGAACTTACAAGAATAATGTGGTTTTATGCTATAGCAATAATTGAAGATCAAAGATTTTTAGATTTTACTTCATCAGAAATAGCATGTTGTATAATTCATTTTACTTTATTAAAGCATTTTTTAAGTATTAATAAATGTTACTTAAATAAAGAATTGAATGAATATCATAAAAATTATTTTTCTTTAGATAAAATGAAATTTGCCCAATGCAAATTAATTTGTAATATTATTTTATCATATAAATTCAAAGATTTTTTTTTATTTAAGTAAAAAGCAAAAATATAATAATGATAATACGAATTAAAATGTATTTTTGCTAATTTAATATTTGTTTTATTATTAGTTAAAAGTGTATTTATAGGTATTTTTGTCTAATTTTTATTATATTATTATGTAAGATTTAAAACACATATTATTATATTTTAATTGAATAATTTATTAAATATTTTTTATTTTAATTAAAATTTAAATGGATAACTTGCAAAAAGAATCATCAGACATATTTTTAACATCACCAATAATAATACATTCATCAAATTCAAGAAATTTTCTTGAAAACAATAAAAGAAGAAATTTATTATTCAGTAAAAATTATTTATCTCCAATAAAACATCAATTAATCCAAAAAAACATATTTCATAATTCAACATTAGAAGAAAAAAAAACTGAAAAAATACCATTATTAAATTCATATTTTACACCAGAAAATTTTCAACAATATACAAAAAGTTGCAATAAGTATCATCATAAAATTGATCATGTAATAAAAGATATTTTATCACCTAAAAGTTTATTATTGAGAAATAGAAGATATGATGAAAAAGAAAATAATTTAATTTCAGATATGAATAAAGATGAAATAATTCATCGTTCTGCAGGACAAGGAATGTTTTTTAGAATTCAAAAATATAAAAGTTTAAATAATAAAAAAAGACCTTTTCAAATTATTTTTAATAATACAGAAAATAAATGTGATAATGATAGATTTATTAAAAAGAAAAAATATAATGTTGATGATAATCAAAATTATAATTTAGATGAAAATGAAATTAAAGAATATAATAAAATCGAAAATAAAAATGAAATTATAAACAATATTTTTTATAATCCTCGTAGAAATAATAATAATGCAAATTATTGTCAAAGAGAATATAAAACTATGTGGGAAAATAAGCCTTCATTTGATTATAATGAAAGTACTGGTTTGTAAATTTGATTTAAATAATTGGTTTTTATTATTTTAAAACAGAAATTAAGTTTTATAATATAAATTTAATAATTAACTTTAATGTATTAATTTTTTATTATATAAAATTTAAATTAAATAAATATAATTTGATAATAATAATTATTCAGAAAAAAATTTATGCCTAATAAATTGTTTAAATTTAATTTATAAAGTGAAAAAATATAATTATAAATTCATAAATGGTTGTTGGGGATGGGGATTGGGGATTGGGGATTGGGGATTGGGCCCAATCCCCAATCCCCAATCCCCAAAACCCCAAACCCAAACCCCAAAACCCAATAAGACATACTTATAAAAACAAAAAAAAAAAAAAAAAAAAAAAAAAAAAAAAAAAAAAAAAAAAA
>JAEEGK010006415.1_pt1 | contig 28328 bp, 17 predicted proteins | sample 8958771 | NCBI WGS metagenome assembly JAEEGK01 (sample SAMN16246547, study PRJNA631951) | gut metagenome | biome: gut microbiome; feature: rumen; material: SC-attached | host: Bos | place: Iran: Karaj | collected 2018-10 | reverse complement strand
CGTGAACTTGCTTTTATCCGATGGTTTCAAACCAAGAGTTTCCGACGCTTTTGTTTTGAACGCGAATAATAGCTAATGCTTTGGTTTATACTATGTTATCTATTCTCTATTTTTATCTCTACGATACATTTATTTTTATTTGGCGCAAAGATAGCGTATTTTCCTGATAATTGCATTACAAATTCAGAAAACCAATCTCTCCATCAATACAATTTCTTCCATAAAAGAAATATCCGAGGCATCACCCACATCCATTTGAGGAAGTTTCTGATGGAAGGATTGAAATAAACACTATCTTTGCAGCAAACAATTGCAATATGAAAAACACCTTATTCATTCTCATTACTGCCTTTGCCCTGCTTGTCACGGCCTGTTCGTCAGAAAAGGAAATGGCTTTCAACGAAAAAGCAGCCTTGGAATTCCTTTACCAATACATGCCGCTCGGCGACAGCGTGGACTACACCGAAGACTATTACCGCGAATGCGTCCACTATGCCTTCCTCGCCAAGCAGGAAATGCCTTGGGGCAAAAGCATCCCCGAGCGCGAATTCAAGCACTTCGTGGTGCCCGTGCGCGTCAACAACGAGAACCTCGACCGCTTCCGCGCCACCTATTACGAGGAACTGAAAGCGCGCGTGAAAGACCTCTCTTTATATGACGCTGTCCTCGAAGTGAACCACTGGTGCCACGAGCATGTCAACTACAAGGGTAGCGACAGCCGCACCAGCGCGCCTATGGCCACCATCAAGACCTCGTGGGGTCGCTGCGGAGAGGAGTCGACGCTGCTGGTGACGGCTTTGCGTACCGTGGGCATCCCGGCAAGACAAGTTTACACTCCGCGTTGGGCGCATTGCGACGACAACCATGCTTGGGTGGAGGCATGGGTGGACGGACAATGGCACTTCCTCGGCGCCTGCGAGCCTGAACCCGTACTCGACTTGGGATGGTTCAACGAGCCCGCTTCACGTACCTTGTTATTACACACGCGCGTGTTTGGCGACTACGACGGTCCCGAAGAAGTCATCAGCCATAGTGCCAACTACACGGAAATCAATGTAGTGGACAACTATGGAAAGGCTGCCAAGACAACCTTCACCGTGGTGGACAGCGACGGCAAACCACAAGCCAACCTGCCCGTGGAATTCAAGATCTACAACTACGCCGAGTTTTGCACCGTGGTCACGAAAACGACTGATGGAAACGGCCAAACTTGGCTTACCTCCGGCTTGGGTTGCATGATGGCCTACGCCGCCAAGGACGGTAAGTTTGGCTTCCAAGTCTTCAAGTCGGGCGAGAAAGACAACATCACCATCACCCTCGACCATGAGCAAGGCCAAAACGACATCTTTGAGTTCGACATGGTGCCACCTGCCCCGACTAGTGTTTTGCCAAATGTCACAGCAGAGATGCGTGCGGAGAACGACCGTCGCATAGCCTTTGAAGACTCGCTGCGCAATGCTTACATCGCCAACTGCAAGAAAGCTCAGATGGAAGAGATTATGAATACGGGCAACAAAAAGCTGTGCAGCATATACGAAAAGACCTGGGGTAACTATCAGACCATCGTCGACTTCGTGAAATACGCCCAAGGCAAAAACGCAGAAATCAAAGCCGTGGAACTGCTCAGCAACATCTCCGACAAAGACTTGCACGACGTCAGCCTTGAGGTGCTGAAAGACCATTTTGACAACACGCCTGGTCTTGAGCAATCCATCATCTCCATGCCGCCTGAGCATTACGCTCAGTACATTCTCAATCCACGCGTGAGCAATGAAATGATTGTGCCTTACCGCAAAACCCTTTCCGAGTTCTTCCCTGAAGCGGAGAGAATACAATACCATGACAATCCTGACCTATTGGTCGGTTGGGTGAAGAAAAACATACACGCCGACGACAATTTGGCTTTACAGCGCATTCCCATTTCACCTTTGGGTGTGCTGAAAGCCCGCAAGGCCGACCGCCATTCACGCGACATCTTCTTTGTCAGCATGGCACGCAGTTTGGGCATCGCGGCACAAATCAACCCCGTGAACGGCAATGTGCAATATTTTGGCAGCGGGTGGGTTAACGTAGATTTTGAAGCTACCGAACCTTCCAACACTGCTGTCGGGTATTTGGACATCCAGTACTACCCCATCGCCTCTGTAGCCGACCCGAAATACTACACCCATTTCAGCATCAAGAAGTTTGACGGCAATAGTTTCCGCCTCTTGGCATACGATGCCAAAGATCCAGGTATTGACGACGGCATGATGCTTTCCACCTTCGAGCATCCCACACCTTTGGATGAAGGCTATTACATTCTCACAGCTGGTACCAGATTGGACGACGGCACCGCCTTGACCCATAGCGAGTTCTTCACTATCAAGGCGGGTGAGACCACCACGGTGAACCTCGTTTTACGCCAACCTGACAATGAGCTGCATGTCATCGGATGTTTCTATGCCGACATTAAGTTCACTGATCCAGAAACTGGAGAGATTGGAAACCCGAAGCAACTCATCAAAGACAGCTATTTCATCCTCGGCTATCTGGACCAGGGCAGCGAGCCTACCACTCACGCGATGCAAGACATTGCTGCCTTCCGTAAAAACTTTGAAGACAGCAATTTGCCGATAATCTTTGTCTTCAGCAGCAAAGAGGATTACGACAAATTCAAGCTAAAGAATTTCAACGACTTGCCCGAAGACATCATCTACGGCATCGACGATGGCTCAACGCATAACGAAATCATCGAATGTCTCCACCTCAACCCCGACATCCGTCCCATCTTCATTATCGGCAATGCCAACAGTGAGGTGGTGTTCTTGAAGCAGGGCTATACGATAGGTTTGGGTGAACAGCTACTGAAGGTGATGGCGAAGCTGTAGGTTTTCTTGTTGACAGCTTTCAGTTCGGCAGAATTCGCTATACAAGCAGTACTTTTTTTTCATCAAAAAAGGACACTTTCGAAAAATGTTTTTATTTTTGCAGCTTGAAAGTGTTTATCATAGTTTACATATTTTGAAATAAAATGTTTATGATAATTATCATTTATTCCAAAATAATGTTTATCATGATTAACGCTTATATTTAAAAAACGAAATGATATGGAAAGTTTATTTAAACGCCACGATGCCTATCTTTCTTCCGTTCCGATGGAGTATATCCGCGACTACATGCAACAGGTTAACTGGGAGTCACGTCTTATTGTAATCCGAGGGCCAAAAGGAGTAGGCAAGTCCACATTGATGCAACAATACATCAAGCAAAATTTCGCTTCAGGAGACCGACATGTGCTCTATTGTTCAGCCGACACTAACTATTTTGCCGCACATTCTTTGCTTGATTTGGCAGAAAACTTTGTAAAGTTGGGAGGCGAATGGCTTTTCATCGACGAAGTGCACAAGTATCCAGGGTGGAGCCGCGAAATCAAAGAGATATACGATCTCTATCGGGAGTTGCATATCGTGCTCAGCGGTTCATCACTCATCCAGATTAATGACGGCCAAGCCGACCTGTCACGACGTCTAATGCACTACGACATGCCTGGATTGTCGCTACGCGAATTCCTGCATCTTGACATAGGTCTTGACATCAAGCCCTTGGCGCTGGCACAGCTTCTGGAAAATCCGGCAGCGTTTTGCACTCATGTAGTATCCTTATGTCACCCATTAGAACATTTTGGACGTTATCTGCAATATGGCTACTATCCCTTCTATTTTGAACAAAAACAGGAATACTACGACAAGTTAGAAAACACTATCAACTACATCATTGACGTGGAACTGACCAAATATCGCAGCTTGGATGTGGGTTATACTCGTCAGGTCAAGGCTTTGCTGCATATCATTTCACAAATGTTACCTTACGAGGTGGATATTGCCAAACTATCGAAAGCCTCGGGGATCAGTCGGCTATCTACGCTCAAATACCTCACCCATTTGGAGGAAGCTCGTCTGATTCGTCGTTTGTTTACGAACTTAAAGACTGTTACGGATTTGCAGAAGCCAGATAAGATATATCTTGACAACACTAACCTACTATTTACGCTTTGTCAAGAGAAGCCGGAAACGGGAACTACACGTGAGACCTTCCTTGCCAACCAACTGGCTTCTGCGGGTCATGTGGTTGAATATGCAGGCTTTAAGAAGGGCGACTTCCGTGTGGATGGCGACATTGTTATCGAAGTGGGAGGTCAGGACAAAGGCTTCAGCCAAATAGCTGGGCAGGAAAAAGCGTATATAGCCGCTGACGGTATTGAGTCAGCGTTTATGCGAAAGATTCCCCTTTGGGCTTTTGGCTTTCTTTATTGACGCCTCACTCTAAATCCCCCAAAACCATCTCATGATAGTCACGGATGGCGTCGCGGTTCAGGCTGGCATAACGGCTGATATCGCTTTTCAGTTTCCCGATTTCTTCCTGCAGGGCGTTGATCTGCTTGTTGATGGCTTTCAGCTCGGCGGCATCGGTGATGGTGGCCTTCTTTTCCTGCAAGTCCTTGACAGCCTACTTGGTTTCTTTTTGCTTGCCTTCTTGAATGCGTTCGTCGTATGTCATTTTTTATGTTTTTGATGTCAATCCAATTCAAAGGCAATTTTTTCAGCCACTTCTTCCAAATCATCAATACAGCATCTTTTGCCGATAATATCCTGTATCATGTCGGAAAGTAGCGTATTGGCATCGGCATATCCGTTTTGTGCCATCAGTGCGCCCCTATCCTTATGGAATTTGTACAAAGCGGCTCGTATCTCCTTTTTGTGCGAGACGAGAAGATGATAGTCGGTGTACAACTCGGCGAGCAGGCCTTCGGCACGTTTTTCAGCCTCCGCTGTGGTTAATGCAGCAGACAAAGCGACCGTTGCCGACAAAACAATGCCATTGAAAAAGTGAGGGCTATTCAAGAAGACAATCATGCTATCTTTACCACAGCAACAATTCCCTTGCAGTTTGGTTCCCTTGCAGTTGACGGTTAGTTTAAACGTTCCTGACGAACGTTCCACTGGCGCCATTCCTGATTTCAGCGATTCTTTTTCTTCCATAGTTTTGGTGTTTTTAAAACCAAAGCCTCCCCCGCTGACGAGAGAGGCTCCAATTATCAGATTTTAGTCACAGTGAACAATGAATCCGAGATACTACATTCAATTCGGTTTCCCGTTTGTTGTGACCAAAGATTGACGGCATTGGTTGCGTTCCCTCTAGATAAATCATTATTGCTTTCAACAATAAATGATTCTCCCTTTTTGTAACGCTTACCTCCTGCAAAGAATGCTCCATCACGTGTCACAGTGATAAGAAATTGTGCCATAATGTTATGAGTTTACAATTTGCCTACTCTTTTCAGGATTTTTGGCTTCCTCCTGCATTTCTCACATTATTTCTCTTCATCCAAAAGGTACTTCAAGACCGCGTTCCAATCGGGGAATCGCTCCGAGCCGAAATGAATCCATTCGCTCTCGAACTCCGAAGTGCCGTTTTTCTCACTATCATCAATCAGATAATCCCCCCGAAGCAAATCCTTATGGTGTGACAATATGATTCTTTTGTGAAAAGTCTTGCCAAAATATTTCTTAATCCATTCCAATTTATCTGACCATGCTGAAGGATTGTTCCATGGCGCTGTAGAAAGGATATAGACATCATACACTTTCGCAAGTTTGTTAACAGCTTCTATGGCGTCGGGCATGGGACGCATCTTTGAATAGATTCCGTCAATATCGTCGTAATGGGCTTTTCCTGTTCCGTCATCCTCATAGCGCGCTTTCTCTTCGGCAGACACTTGGTCGAGCCCCGACTTGAAATCCACCAACACATTGTCTATGTCGAAATAGAGCCGTTTTTTGTCGGTCTTTTTCCGATAAAAGATCAGCACAATGGTTTTGGTTTGCAAATCCCTATAATGACAACTTGAGACTTTAATGTCCACAATTTCATATTCTTCTTCGTTTAACCTCAGCCATTGGTTCAGCTCCTCTTCCACGTCTTCGCTGTTGACGTAAATCTCCTTTACGAAGGTGGTTTGGTGATACTTGTGTTTTCCTGATGATATTGCCATAATTATTTAGTTTTAACATGCTTATATATATCGTAGATTTTTGAAAAACTTAAGTATCTTCATCACTTTATTTTTGCTTTCGTTTCAAACTCACTTTGCTTCCACTTTTACATTTGGGTTAAAGCCTTCGCTCTTCTTGATGGCTTCGGCGGTCTTTTTTCGTGAAATCAATACATTCTCACTAGTTTGTTGTCCTCTTCCGATTCGATTAGGTCACTGATGTTGGATTCGGTGTGGACTGCGTTGTTAAGGGTCTCATCCACTCCATAATGCGTTTTGCAATAGCCTCCTGCCAGTCTTGAAATTCGGTTTTACCATTATTTGAGGTGTTGTAACTTTTTCCAGGTAAAAAGAGCATATCACATTGCGCATAAGAATTGTCTGGTTTATTGACAAATTTGCCTTTCACTTCTGTAATGTTTTGCCCAGGATAAAGCAACGCCACTTTTTTTGCTTTTTTGCCTGCTTCTTCGTTCGAGTTATTACCATAAATATCAAGATAGACATACATCTGGTGCAAATCCGCGTCGGAAGGAACAATTTTATCATCATATCGAGGCATCTTCCATTTGGTATCCAGAACAAAAATATCCTTTCCTTTTTCGACAACAATATCGGCTCTCACGGTTTTCCGATTGCTATCACTTTCCCACAACGTTTTTTGTTTCTGTGCTATCACGGTACAATCCGTCAATTTGCGTTTGAGGGTGATATATATAAACTCTTCCCAAAGCTTATTCATGTCAAACATCAATGTCCAGACATGGTTACTGCCATGTTGCAGGTCGGGTGAGTAGTTGAGGAGAATCATCTCCGCCAGCTTGATAACATTGCGGTAGTCCTCGCTTTTGCGGTCGAATATGAGGCGAGAGAACAATTCTGGCGTTACGGGAATTTCATCCAATTCGGGGAAGTTGAACAAAGTGGATGTTGCCCGTCCTTTAATGTCAGAGCTGTTGGTAATGTTGTGTATTACCAAAAGTGCCTGCCGTATGATACGGTTGAGAATGTGATTGTAATCGTAGGTGGTGTAGCGTACATAGAAGCGTTCCTGATGCACGCAGTTGTATGACACCTGTTTGTTGAACAGCAGCTTGCCCTTGAGGGCGGCACGGTTACCGTCGGTTTTGCGGTAAGTTTTGACAAGTCCACGATTAAGCAAAATAGCCACCTCGTCAAGGAACTTTTTGAGGAATATGTTTAGCAACACATAAGATTTCCTTTGCAGATTGGCAGGTGCGGTTGTCTGCACATTGAGCTTATACACCTGCGAGAGCATAAAGATAAGACGGTCTTGCCAAAGTGTTTTGGTCTTGTCGTCCGTTTCCTCATTCGCATCCTTATCAGCTTTTGGTAAAACATAGATGGTGAGGTCTTTCACGGTGATGACACCCACGTATTGTTTGAAAAGAATGCCATTAACACCTCGTCGAAATGAGGTATCAAACATATATGACCATTTTCTATTCTGCCGTTCGATATAATTTACCAACATATTAAAATGTCTTTGGGTAAAGTTCACTTTATCTACTGGCAGGAATTGGTGTTCCCAAACATATATCGGTTCCTTGACTTGCATAACTATTAATCGAAATGAAGAATCATTATTTGACATCTTGTTCAGAATCATCGCCTCTTGACCCTGACTCATCATTACTATTTTCGTTTTTGTCGGTGCCAGATATTGTTTCGGTTTTCACGTTTAAACTTTCTATTGCTTTTTTTATATCAATATCCGTTTTAATTTCGTATATATATTCAGGAATATCAAAATCGAATTCACCTTTTATATCGACGGCAAAAACCGTATCGACTTGCTTTTTATCCACAAACCCAGGACCCAGCACATAGTAAATCTTCTTATAGTCGCCGTAGAAATACTCTTGTAGCAAAGGAATGATTTTGTCTTTGAAAACATTTTTCAAATCATCTTCAGTTTTACAAGCCATGAAATAACTATGACCAATCTGGTGTTCACGGTCTTTGAGTATAGCAATACGTTCGTTGATTGTTTTCAGTACATCCTGTAAATTGATACCATGAAAGTTGTTGTCCAACAATTCTGGCTTCGGCATCATCTCAACAAAACTGAAGCGACGGCGCAAAGCGGTATCCAGTGCTTCCACGCTGCGGTCGGCGGTGTTCATCGTGCCAATGATATAAATGTTTGACGGAACACCAAAGTCCGGAACATCATCTTTCGTACCTGAATATGGCAGCCTTACTTTCAACTCAAATTCGTCTCCTATGCGCTTATCCTCTTCAAGCAAAGTAATCAGTTCACCAAAGATTTGGGAAACATTGCCGCGATTGATTTCGTCGATAATCAAAACATACTTCTTTTCTTTGTTTTCATCCTTTCCTGCTTCTTCGCATAGTCGTTTGAATATTCCTGGTTTGACGGGATACTTGATGTTTCCATTTTCATCGTTTTATGGTTTAATCCCTTCCACAAAGTCCTCATAGCTCATGGACTGATGGAAGGTGGTGAAAACGATTTGTCCATGTTCTTTATCTCTAAATTCATCAAAGCTTTTTTTCTTGGCAGCCCAGTCCAAATCATTTGATGGTTCCAAGATTTCAATTGCCTTTATGACTGTTCTATAAGTCTTTCCTGTTCCAGGAGATCCGTAGAGGATTTGGTTTAAAGGAATTTCATTAGTGCTTAAAGCATGCTTTTGTTGGTGGCTTGACGCACTAGCAGAAAGTGTCGCATTGACAGTATTGGCATTTTGAGGAGGCGCAACAATTGTATTCGACGTATTTTCAGCAAATTTTTCATCGTTATACGCCTTCTTCTCATTAAAAAGATCATCGTCTATCTTTAATAATTTATAAAAATTTGGATAATTTCCAGCAGTTTTTCCATATTCTTTCACCTTTTGGAAAAACAGATTATAGACATTTTCCATCCATGACAATAACGTAGAGTCAAATGATGAATAAGCTGGTGAAAACGGCATTGTCAAACTCTTTATATAATGAATGAAGCCGTTTATTTCATTTGAAGTAGGTGCTGGTACACCAATTTTATCCGCTTCTTTTTTAAAACTATTATTAATATCGTCGGTAGTCGGATCGTATATCTTAAAATCACATTGAGTAAAACTCTTTGTAAACTTGAATCCAATAAGTTGAGTCCTACTAGTTCCTACTTTTACAACATCCACATGCGTATATCCATTAGGATCAGAAAGATTGTCAGGATCACCACCAAAATTAAACCTATAAAAAACGTTGGTATTCTGTTTTTTGTTTTTCCTTAACCAAAAAGTAAAATGCTCCGGATTACCCTTTTGATTTAAGGTAAGGAGCTTTTTATACAACTCATCTTGTTTTTCCTGTAATATATTAAATAGCCCATATTATTATGTTTTAAATGTTCATAGTTAATTCCAACCTACCGTTTGCTCATAGACATAGAGTCCATTCATTTCTCCTTCAATCTAGCCTTCACCCATCAGCCACGAGGTCTTCCAAAGTGTCGTAATGGGCATTTCGCTTAGATTTACGCTTCAAAATTAAGCATTTTTCTGAATAGTCAAAAGAAAATCGTGTTTTTGTTTGATAAAAAAAACAGCCTCGACAATTCCTTGCCGAGGCTGTTCAATTACAGCTGTAATTTAAAGTATTACAGTTTCCTAGCGACTTCCTTCTCGGTGTAGCCCTCGATGATGTCGCCGACTTTGATGTCGTTGAAGTTCTCGATGTTCAAGCCGCAGTCCATGCCGGCGCTGACTTCCTTGACATCGTCCTTGTAACGCTTCAAGGAGCCGAGCATACCCGTGTAGATGACGATGCCATCGCGGATGACACGAATCTTGGTGTTGCGGGTAATCTTGCCGTCCAAGACCATACAACCGGCGATGGTGCCGACCTTGCTAATCTTGAAGGTCTCGCGGATCTCGAGGTTGCAGGTGACCACCTCCTCGATTTCGGGAGCCAACATGCCTTCGATAGCGGCCTTGATTTCCTCGATGGCCTGATAGATGATGGAGTAAAGACGAATGTCAATCTTCTCATTCTCAGCCATCTTACGCGCTTGGGCGGTAGGACGCACGTTGAAGCCCACGATGACGGCGTTGGATGCCGAAGCCAGCATGACGTCCGACTCACTGATGGCACCCACCGACTTGTGGATGACGTTGACCTGCACCTCTTCGGTGGAGAGCTTCAGCAAGCTGTCGGCCAAAGCCTCCACGGAGCCGTCCACATCGGCCTTGACGATGATATTGAGCTCCTTGAAGTCGCCGATGGCAATACGGCGGCCAATTTCGTCCAAAGTGATGTGCGGGCTGGTGCGGCGTGTCTGTTCGCGCTGCAACTGCTCACGGCGGTTGGCGATGGCTTTCACCTCGCGTTCGTCGGTCATCACGTTGAAGGCATCACCCGGCATGGGAGCACCGTTCAAGCCCAGCAACAACACCGGCACTGAGGGACCAGCCTCTTTGACGGGACGGTTGTGGTCGTCGAACATGGCCTTCACCTTACCATAAGTGGTGCCAGCCAACACCATGTCGCCAATCTTCAAAGTGCCATTCTGTACCAAAATCTTGGCCACATAGCCGCGGCCCTTGTCCAAAGCAGACTCAATGACCGTGCCCTTGGCCAGACGGTTCGGGTTGGCCTTTAGGTCGAGGAGCTCGGCCTCAAGCAACACCTTTTCCAACAGGGCATCAACGTTCAAACCGATCTTAGCGGCAATTTCTTGGTCTTGGTACTTACCGCCCCAGCTCTCAACGAGGATGTTCATGTTGGCCAACTGCTCACGAATCTTGTCGGGGTTGGCAGTAGGCTTATCAATCTTGTTCAAAGCGAAGACGATAGGCACACCAGCAGCTTGGGCATGGTTGATGGCCTCGACAGTCTGGGGCATCACGCTGTCATCCGTAGCGATAACGATGATGGCCACGTCCGTAATCTTGGCACCGCGGGCACGCATTGCCGTAAACGCTTCGTGACCAGGCGTATCCAAGAAGGTAATCTTCTTGCCGCTCTCGGTTGTCACCTCATAAGCACCAATGTGCTGGGTGATACCACCGGCCTCACCGGCCACCACGTTGGTATTACGGATGTAGTCCAAGAGCTTGGTTTTACCATGGTCAACGTGACCCATGACGGTGACGACAGGCGAACGGGGCACCAGGTCCTCCTCGCGGTCGACCTCTTCGGTTTCAGCGATGGCCTCTTGCACATCCGCGCTGACGAAGTCGACTTGGAAGCCGAACTCCTCAGCCACCACAGTCAAGGCTTCAGCATCAAGACGTTGGTTGATGGAGACCGGCATACCGAGGCTCATGCAAGTGCCGATAACCTTCACCACAGGCACGTTCATCATGGTCGCCAATTCATTGGCGGTGACGAACTCGGTCACCTTCAAGACCTTCTTGTCCTCTTCCTGACGCATCATCTCCTCCATCATCGTGCCTGCCACTGCCTGACGTTTCTCGCGGCGGTGCTTGGAGGTCTTCGACTTGCCCATAGGAGCGAGACGTGCCAAGGTGTCCTTAATCTGCTTCGAGATTTCCTCTTCGCTCAGTTCGGGTTTCTCCTCGCGCTTCGACTTCTTGTCTTTCTTGCTCAGTTTCGGGTTATCCTTCTGGCCTTTCTTGCCTTGGTCGGCGGGTTTCGGACCCTTGCCAGGTTTACTGCCGTCTTGTTTCTTGCCGCCAGCGTTCACATTCGGACCCGTTGGGTTCTCCGAAGAGCCTTCGGGCTTGGCACCCGAAATGCGCTTGCGTTTCTTTTTCTTCGACTCGCCAGGCTTGCCGCCTTTCTTCTCGACTGGCAGTTCCAAAGTACCCAAGACGGTAGGGCCTGTCAGTTTGGGAGCTTCCAAACGGATGACCTTCGGCTCAACAGGCTTCTCTTCCACCTTAGCCGGAACAACCTTGGCAGGTTCTTCCTGTTTCTTTTCTTCCTGTTTCGGTTGAGGCTTCTCCTGTTTCTTCTCCTGAGGTTGGGCAGGCTTTTCGGCTTTCTTTTCCTTCTTCTGCTTCTCAGACTTCTTCGGCTCCAAGTCAATCTTACCGAGGATATTCAGTGAGATGCCTGAGGCATTGTCGTCCTTCTTTTCAGGTTCTGCCTTCTCGACTTCTTGTTTCGGAGCTTCCTCCTTGGCCTCGACCTTCTCAGGTTCAACGGTCGTTGTCGTTTTGGCCGTCTTCTTCACTGGCGATGATATCGTATTCGTGCGGATGATCACTTCTTCGTGCTCTTCCTCATCGACGACTTTCTGCGATTGTAATGCCGAATCAACGGAAACACTACCACCTTTGAAAGAGAGGTTACCCAATTTCATGGCCTCATTCTTCACTTCCTTCTCGCCCTGATATTCCTTCACGAGCAGCGCATACATGTCTGCCGTGAGCTTCGTGTTGGGAGAGGAGTCCACCTGAAATCCCTTCTTGGCGAGGAATTCCACTATGGTATCCTTTCCCACATTAAACTCTTTTGCCGCTTTCGACAATCGAATTGAAAAATTAGTTTCTTCGGACATAGTTTCTTCTCTTTGTTTCTCGTTTATTTATTTGCCTTGGCATCATTCGGCATCTTGTTCAAACTCGGCCTTCAGGATGCGGAACACATCCTTGACGGTCTCAATTTCGAGGTCGGCACGGTTGGCCACCTCTTCGGGAGTGTACGACAACACGTCCTTGGCGGTGTCGCAACCCATCTTGATGAGTGAGTCGATGACCCACTGGTCGATTTCATCGGAGAACTCTTGCAGATCGACATCCTCTTCGGCGTTGTTAGCCTCGCTGTTGCGGTAGACGTCGATTTCGTAACCTGTCAGCTTGCCTGCGAGCTTGATGTTGTAGCCGCCCTTACCGATGGCGAGGCTGATTTGGTCGTTTTCCATATACACATTGGCCATCGTGTTGTCGCTGCTCAAAACGATGTTCGTAATCTTAGCTGGGCTAAGGGCACGGGTGATGAGCAGCACTGGGTTCGTAGTCCAGTTGATAACATCGATGTTCTCGTTGCGCAACTCGCGGACGATGCCGTGGATACGCGTTCCCTTCATACCGACACAAGCACCGACTGGGTCGATACGGTCGTCGTAGGACTCAACGGCAATCTTGGCACGCTGACCAGGTTCACGGACAATTTTCTTGATGGTGATAAGGCCATCGTAGATCTCGGGAACCTCAGCCTCAAGCAGACGCTGCAAGAAAACCTCAGAGGTACGCGACAAGGTAACCACAGGCGAGCCGTTGACACTCTCGACGCTCTTCACGATGGCACGGATGGTGTCACCTTTCTTATATATATCGGCAGGAATCTGTTCGGCCTTGGGCAGGATCAGCTCAATGTTCTCGTCATCGATGACCACAATCTCGCGTTTCCACACATGAGCCACCTCAGCAGTGATAATCTCACCAACCTTCTCCTTGTACTTCTGGAAGATGTTTTCCTTCTCATACTCAGAAACTTTGGTCTGGAGGTTCTGGCGCAGTGCGAGGATGTCGCGGCGACCGAAGCTCTCGATGCGCAACTCTTCGTTCACTTCCTCACCCACTTCGAAGTCGGGCTCAATTTTGATAGCATCCGACAGCTTGATTTCGCGCAGCGGGTCGGTCAGTTCATCGTCCTCAACCACAGTGCGGTTGTGGTAGATTTCGAAGTCACCTTTGTCGACGTTCACGATGATGTCGATGAAGTCGTTGGTGTCGGTGTCGAACTTCTTGTTCAACATGCCACGGAACACATCCTCGATGATGCGCATCATGGCTTCACGGTCGATGTTCTTGAATTCCTTGAATTCCGAGAAAGTTTCTACTAATTTGTAGTTGTCCATTGTATATTGTTGATTTAAAATTTCTAGATTTAAAGATTCAAAGATTTAAAAGATTATTGCAGGTTTGATTTCCACTTTATTGCGTTCGAAGAACAGGTTGACAGGTTCCTCAGCTGGTTTCTTCTTGGTCGCTTTCTTTGGTGCAGGGGCAAATTCCACCTTCTCGGCATCGAAGCTCACCAACTTGCCTTGCTGCTTACCCATTTCCTTCGTCTTCACCTCTACGTCCTTGCCCACGTATTTCTGCAACTGACGGTCCATCTTCAAGGCACCCGAGAGGCCCCACGAAAGCACACTCAACTCGTAGTCTTCCACATCGCGATCGAGTTTTTCGTTGATGTAACGACTCAGCACGGCGCAATGATCAATGTTGACTGCCGTGTCGGAATCCACGTAGACCTCAATCACGTTGTTGGGCTTCACCATCACTTCCACCAAGAAGCGATCAGTGCCAGCGAGGGCTTCTTCACAGAGGATTGCTACTTGTTCTTTTGTTATCATTTAGTCTTCAATGTTTTATGTCGGCCCTTCGCATCCTTCGACAGGCTCAGGAACCAGCTCAGGGGCCTTAGCTTTTACAATAAAAAAACCTGTTACTCAAAGTAGCAGGTCTTTTCTTCCACCTCAAGTTGTCGAGCAAGGATTCGAACCTTGACAGGCAGAACCAAAATCTGCAGTGCTGCCATTACACCACTCGACATCATTCGTTTCCGAATGCGGCTGCAAAAGTACAACTAATTTCGTTACGCGCAAGCGTTTTTTTCATTTTTTTCGAAAAAAGCAATACTTTTTACTCTCCAGCGTTTTGGGTATGATTTTTCTTTTTCCAAGCTTTGGTAAACCAAAAATCCCTATCTTTGCCGTTTGGCAGAAGCCAATTATGAGTTGATAATCAACAAATAGTTTTTATATCATTATGACTTTCAAAAGGTTAAACACGATTACAGGATGGCTGGTAGCGATTATTGCCGCCGTCGTGTATTTCCTCACGCTTGAGCCTACCGTGAGCTGGTGGGACTGCGGCGAGTACATTTCAACGGCATACAAACTTCAAGTAGGTCACCCGCCTGGGGCACCGTTGTTCCAGATGATTGGACGTTTCTTCACGCTCTTCGCCGGGGGCGACGTCACCAAAGTGGCCATGATGGTCAATGTGATGTCGGCCATCTGCAGCGCTCTCACCATCGCCTTCCTCTTCTGGACCATCACCATGATGGCCCGCAAAGTGTGGATGAAAGAAGGTGAAGACGCACCGTGGGCAAATAAAATAGGTGTACTATTGGCCGGCTTCGTCGGTGCAGTGGCCTACACCTTCACCGAGTCGTTCTGGTTCAACGCCGTGGAAGGCGAGGTCTATGCCATGTCATCCTTCTTCACCGCGGTCACCTTCTGGGCCATCCTGAAATGGGAACAAGTGGCCGACGACCCGCAGAGCACCCGATGGATTATCTTTATCGCGTTCCTCATCGGCCTCTCTATCGGTGTCCACCTGCTTAACTTGCTGTGTATCCCTGCCTTCGTATATGTGATATACTTCAAAAAGTGGCAAAAGACCTCATTCTGGGGTTTCGTCTTGTGTGGCGTGGTTTCAGTTGTCCTGTTGTGGTTCCTTAACATGTTCCTCGTACCTCAGGTCATCAATCTGGCAGGCAAGACGGAGCTGTTCTTTGTGAACTCGCTTGGTGCACCATTTAATATGGGTTCCATCGTGTTCTTCGCCGTCATCACCGGACTCATCATCTGGGGACTTTGGCTATCCAAGAAAAAAGGACACGTTTTAGTCAACACGGCCATTCTCTCCCTCATGTTCATCCTCATCGGCTATTCCTCGTTCTTTATGTTGATCATCCGTGCCAATACCAACACGCCTATCAACGAGAACGAGCCCAAGGAAGCCCTTTCGATGCTGTCCTATATCAACCGCGACCAATATGGCAGCTGGCCTTTGCTTTATGGCCCTTACTACAATGCGCCTGTGACAGGCCTTAAGGATGGCAACCCCATCTACGTCAAGGACAAAGAGCAAGGTAAATATGTCATCACCGACGACAACAAACGCAGCCTGCCCGAATATCCCGACGAGCTGAAGACCTTCTTCCCCCGCATGTGGAGCACACAAAGAGGCTCTCACGCTGAGATGTACGAAAGCTACAGAAAGAATGAAAATGGTGTGGTCACAGGCAACAACGTACAAATCAGGAACTACCGCGGCGAGATGGTCAACGTCAGCAAGCCTACCTTTGGGCAAAACCTGAAGTTCTTCTTCGATTACCAATGCAACTGGATGTATTGGCGCTATTTCATGTGGAACTTTGTGGGACGTCAGAACGACATCGAGAGTCAAGGCGAGCTCTCCCACGGCAACTGGCTCAGCGGCATCGACTTCATCGACAGTGCAAGGCTTGGCGACCAGACCGACATTCCCGCTTGTTTACAAAACCCTGGTCGCACGACCTATTATTTCCTACCACTCATCCTCGGCCTCATCGGCTTGTTCTGGCTGCTCAAGAAAGACCTGAAACAGAGTTGGATCATCTTCCTGCTCTTCTTTATGACGGGTCTAGCTATCATCATTTATCTGAACCAGACCCCGCAGCAGCCCCGTGAGCGTGATTACAGTTATGCCGGCTCGTTCTATGCTTTCGCCATTTGGATTGGCTTCGGCGTCATCGCTCTCATCGACTGGATTGGCAAACTGGTTAAGAAAAACAGCATCATCACTGCTGTGGCTGTGGGACTGGTTTGTTTCCTCGCCGTGCCTTGTGTGTTGGCTGCCAACGGATGGGAAGAACATAACCGTTCTGGCAAGACTTCGGCTCGCGACTGGGCGCGAAACTACCTCGCCCAACTGCCGCCCAATGCCGTCATCTTCACCCGTGGCGACAACGACACTTTCCCCTTATGGTACGTGCAGGAGGTGGAAGGCTTCCGCACCGACGTTCGCGTGTGCAACTACATGCTCTCGAGCGGCTATTGGTATGTCCACCAGATGGGTCGCAAGGTATATGAGTCCGAGAAGCTTCCGCTCACCCTGACCCCAAAAGAGTACAATAATGGCATCAATGAATCTGTGCCCATTGAAGAAGAAGACTACTTCAAAGGCAAGCAAGTGGAGCTGAAGCAGGTCATTGACTTCCTCCGCAACCCCAAGGCGGTGAAACGTTATATGGGTAATACCTACAACTACGTGCCTTGCCGCAACGTGAAACTCACTGTCGACAAGGAAGCTTGTATCCGCAACGGCATCGTGCCCGAGAGTATGCAAGACCGAATCGTGGATGAAATCACTTGGGAAATCAAGGACAACTACCTCTACAAAAACGCCATTATGCTTTTGGACTTTATGGCCACCAACAACTGGGAACGTCCCGTGTATTTCACCTCATTCAGCGACATGTCGAAGGTGTTGGGCATTGACAAATACCTCCACATGGAAGGCTTGGCTTACCGCTTCATCCCTGTGGAGACCGAAGATTTCCTCAAGGCTTACCATGGTGGCGTATACCGTGACGGTTGCTACGATCTGTTGGTCACCAAGGCCAACGAGGGCATCGTCAACTGGGGCAGCATGAACCAAGAAAACGTGGTGCCCGACCGAGAGAGCGTGCGCAACACGAGCTATGCCCAACTGGCCTATACACGCTTGGCGCAGGCTTTGGTCAACCATGACCAATTCGACTCAGCCGTCATCGTGATGGACAAATTCCAGGAGTTCTTCCCCAACGAGAAGTTCCCAGCCGAAATCCACACTTACCAGTTCCCAGAGATGTACTACATTTGCGGTGCTCCTGAGAAAGGTGATGCATACCTTATGAATTTGGTTAACAACTACTGCGACAAGATAGCGTATTATGGCAAGATGAAGCCTAAGTTCAAAAAGTACTTTGAAGAAGACATTGACGAAGGTATGAGCCTGCTGAAGCACTTCAGTGACGTGACCAAGAAATACGAGCGCAACGAATTGTCGCAAGACATTTCCGACCGCATGATGCAGTACCTCGACTTATATTATGAATAAAGCCTCATCGTGTTGCAAAAAGAAACCAGCGTTCGGGATCCCGGGCGCTGGTTTTGTATAATCTCTAAACTCTAAACCCTCAACTCTAAACTAATAATTATACCCCTTCCCTACCATCATCTTTTCAGTCTGATAATGGCCTAGATAAACGATGCCAAGGTTGCCGTCAATGGCGATCTCATCGCCCATCTTGAGCGGATGACCATTGAGCTGGCCAAACTCGTCGTTGATATCAACCTCAAGACCGTCGCAACTGACCACACAGACCTTGCCAAGACGCACTGCAGTCACCGCAGCATGCGAGGTGGCGCCACCACGTGCCGTCAGCAGGCCGTCGCATTCGAAAATCATTCCGATGTCTTGAGGAACAGTGTCGGGACGCACCAAAATGATATGACTATCAGGATATTTCTCATGTAATGCCTTGATTTGGTCACCGTTGAAGGCCGCTAAACCGTTCATCGCGCCGCCACCGATACCCATGCCGTGACCCAACTGTTTCATTTCTTCGGGAGGCTGCACGAAAGCAATCTTTTCCTCTTCCGCCTTAAGATCTTGGTCGCGAATTTGAAGGATATGGAAATCCTCAGGTCTGTCGGACTCAAAGGTGAATTCCATTTCTTGCGGACTATAGCCTAGATTTTCAGTGAGTTCGACAGCAATGGAATAAATCTTCTTGTACATATCGGGTAACATGGTCTGCATGGAAGGCCCTTCAAGTTTGGCGGCTATACGCTGGGTCTCACCTATCGGGAGCGGCTTAACCAAACCTCCCACAATGTCCTCACCCTGACTGCGCATGGTGAAGTCACCATAGAGGTGAACGCCTGGACGCTCACGATGCGGATTCTGCGTAAATACCACGCCCGACCCGGAGGTTTCGCTACGATTTCCAAAAATCATCTGTTGTACGATGACTGCGGTACCCCAATTCTCGGAGATGCCCAAATGACGACGATAGGCCAAAGCACGCTCCGAATTCCACGATTCGATGACCATGTTCACGCATTCTATCAGTTGCTTGAACGAATCTTGCTCAAAGGCCACGCCATGATCAGCGAGAATGCGTTTGTAGGATTGCGCCACCTCACGCATCTGATTGATACTGAAATCAGCCTTCATCTTCACGTTGATTTTCTGCTTGAAAGCGTTGATTTCATCATCAAAGACATCACGTTCGATGCCCTTGGCCATGCCCCAACTCTGCAAGAAGCGACGGTAGGAATCCCACACTGCCCAAGCAATGCTTTCGTCTTGGGCAATGGCTTCGGTGATTTCATCGTTCAAACCCACATTCAAAAAGGTGTCCATTGCCCCCGGCATGGAGATGGCCGTGCCCGAACGCACCGAAACCAGCAATGGATTCTCTGGGACACCGAACTTGCGGCCAGAGATGCTTTCCAGCTCTTCAATGTGCTTTCGGATCATGCCATGAATCTCGGTACGCAATTCAGGGATTGTGTTGATGGTCTCGTTGCGGCGGAAAGTCTCAGTGGTGATGACAAAGCCTGGAGGCACAGGCATACCATGCAAGTACAAGTTTTTCAGGTTGTTGGCCTTGTTTCCGATGAACACTTGGTTGTCCATCTTGGGAGTTTTCTTCCAAAATGGACTAATAAGCATTTCGGAGTTGTAGGTCATAATATCACTGATGAGTTTGGGATCGAGGGTAGCTTCCATGGTGCGCAATGAGTTGAGAATGCGGCCGATGAAATTGTCCAAAGGTTGCATCAGGAAAGCATCGGAAAGCAGGTCACGGTGGAATTCCTCCGATTTCTTGTTAATCAAGGCCGCCGTTTCGCGTTCGTTGAGTTTCCCTTCGGGGTCATAGAGCTGCGGGATAACCATCTTCAGCGGATATTCATACGACTTCAGAAAATACTTGATGATGATGCGGCGCACGTCTTCAGCGATAAACTGGAAGATGTTGATATACTGACCGAAGGAGAAGCTGCGCGAGGTCAAGCTGTAGCGCAACATATCCAGTTTCGAGTTGAAGCTTTGGTTGGTGATGCCGTCGAGTTCGAGACCCTCACGAAAGTATTCAAGGATTCTATAAATCTGATTCAGTGTACGTTCCGAAATATAATCAAGGTTGATGCTTTGTACCACCTTCTCCATAAGTTGTGTAGCGACACGCTCCAAACGGAAGGTCAAACCCATGGCTTCAAACTTGTTCTCACGATAGGTGCCATACATCGACGGGATACCAATGGCAATATGGCGCTTGTGGTAGATGTTTTCCCATCCTTCACTCTGTTCGGGATTGAAAATCACAGTCTTAAGTTTGTCCATGAAAGTGTAAATCATGGTCAAAGATTGGCCAAAATCCTTGGCTTTATATACTTTCTCAAACTCATCGATTTGTTCATCGGGAATGAAGGGGAAACTTCGCAGCGAGTTGAAGATATTGACCGACTCGAAGCTGTATTTCTCACGAAGATAGGCATACAAGTCACGTATGTCCATCAGTCGGGCAAGTTCACGCTGGTAAAGGTCATCCTCTAATTCCAGACGATGGGCGGCAGAACCGATGAGGCTCTCGTAATCATCGCGAGAAAGCATCAACACGTCTTCGGGATTGAGGCACGAAATCTCGCACATGGTCTGCACCACATTATGAATAGGCACAAACCAAGTGCTTTCCATATCAATACTGTCGAAGACGTTGTTGGGCAAGATGGGCTTCAACGGTTCAAGGTTGCCGTCACTCCAGAACTTGAACACATCGAAAGTCAAGGCTATCAAGGTGTTGTTGCTCTCGGTGTGCACTTGCTTGCGGAGGAAATGCACGAGTTTGTCCTGTCGGCCCGAGATTTCATCCATGTTGGTGGTCACATTGCGGATTTCGCCCTCGGCGCCGATTTCATTGAAATAGACGGGGAAAATGCGCGTCAATTGCTTCACCTTTTTATAATAAGGTGTGATGTTGGAATTCAAGATCTTGGTTATTTCACGCTGGAAGAGGTCTGTATCGCTCAAGAAAATGCCGCCCAATTTCAGGTTGACAATCAAAGCGGAAAGCAGCTTATCCATCGGCAACTTGGCATGTTCGATTAGCTCAAGCCAAACGCGAATATTCTTGATATGGTTCTCATCCACAGAGAGTTGCCAATCCTCTCCGACAAACACATTGCCCGGTGTGACAAAACCGAAAGCGATGAGTTTCTTCTCAAAGTAATTGACGATCTCCTTCTGTTCTGTTTGGTCCACATCGATGATTTTCAGGCCTAAGGTCTGTTGGAAATCCAGCACTGCCGACATATAGTCTCCGCGCAGCTCTTCGGCGAGGTCGAAAATCGTGTTTATAAAGGGGATCAGGTCGTCTTGCGGCATCTCATCGATGGCGTCACGCATCATACGGTCCATGTTCCAAATGAGGCGTTCGCGCTGGTTCTCCATGCCTGGCAGATGGAGCAGGAAGAAGACATAATGGAACTTGGTGATGAAATGAGGGAAGGCCTTCTCCGACTCAGTGAAGCGTTTGGCCACTTGTTCAAAATGAGGCATGTCGGTTAATTTCTCCCAAGTGTCGGCAGCATTCAAATCAGTATTCAACCGATCGAAATAAGGTTTCCCGATCTCATTGCAAACGGTTTGGATTTCCTCCTCATTCAGCAGCGACTTCTTGCTCTCCACCCAGTTTTCCACTTGCGAGGTGTCCTGCCAATAGCGGTAATTCTCTTGTAGCATCATTCGAAGCAAGTCACAGGCTTGGACTTTGAAACGCTCGTCTTGGGCTACCTTGTCAAGATAACGACCTGCGTGCTTGGTGGCTAAGATGAAGACATCTTTGTTATCAGTCGGCCCTTCGACGCTTCGACCAGGCTCAGCGACCGCAGGCTCAGGGACCTTAGCGCCTACAAAAGCATCATTGAGGATATTGAAAACCAATGTAATCAATTCAGAATGTTTTTGTGACTCCGAAATGACCTTATTGGCAAACTCCATCAAGGTGATGATGACGTTAAGCCGCAATTTAGGTGCCACCTCGGGCTTCAGCAGACTGTGCATCATCTCCAAAGGAATGTGCAGGGCATCAGCGGGAATATCTTCGCGCGTGTAGAACCAAAAGTCATCCATCAGCATCTTGCGCAACTCCTCAGTCACGAAGGTATGATTCGAGAGTGGATGATGGTATTCGGTGATACATTCCCTGGCCCGTTTGTTGATGCCAAAGTATTTGGCTGACAGGGCAATAAACTGTTGGTGTTCTTCGGGAATGAAGATATCTTTGTATCTGGTTTGCTCCAGATTGGCCTCAAGGGCACCTGATTTGAAGGATTCTAACATGACTAATTTGATAGGGAATGCAAAAATAGGTAAAAAACGACGAAGTTTCCCGCGGAAATTGTATTTTTGCAGCTTCATTTCGACAAACAACTTAAATACAATCAATATGGAAAAGATTAAAGTAGGTATCAATGGTTTCGGCCGCATTGGCCGCAACGTGTTCCGCATCATCTGCGAACGTCCGAATCTCGAAATCGTGGGTGTCAACGACCTGACAAGCACCAAGGTGCTGGCCCACTTGTTGAAATACGACTCCACGCAGGGCAAGTTCCCTGGCACAGTGGAATATGATGAGACTGCGCTGATTGTCAACGGTGTACGCATCCCCGTCACGGCTGAGCGCGCTCCGCTGAACATCAAATGGAGCAAGACTCCTGATGTCGTGGTTGAATCCACCGGTGTATTCCGCTCGAAGGAAAGCAGCAAGGGCGGCTATGGCGACCACCTGAAGGCTGGTGCCAAAAAGGTCATCCTCTCCGCACCCTCGAAGGATGCCATCGACGCCACCGTCGTGGTCGGCGTGAACAACAACGACCTGACCGACGAGGTGGAATGCGTCAGCAACGCTTCCTGCACCACCAACTGCCTAGCTCCCGTCGCCAAGGTCTTGAACGATCGCTTCGGCATCGAGCAAGGTTACATCACCACCATCCATAGCTACACCAACGACCAAGTCATTCTCGACGGTCCTCACAGTGACCTTCGCCGTGCCCGTAGCGCCGCTATGTCGCAAATCCCGACCACCACTGGTGCCGCCAAAGCTGTAGGTATCGTCATCCCCGAACTGAATGGCAAACTCGATGGCATCGCCGTCCGCGTTCCTACGCCGACCGGTTCACTCGTCGACCTCGTCTGCACGCTGAAGACCGAAGCCACGAAGGAAGAGATCAATGCCGCCATGAAGGAAGCCGCTGAAGGCCCCATGAAGGGTGTGCTTGAGTACACTGAGGACCCGATTGTGAGCTGCGACGTCATCCACAACCCGCACAGCAGCATCTTTGATGCCCAAAGCACCATGGTGATGGGCAAGATGGTGAAGATCATGTCATGGTACGACAACGAGTGGGGTTATTCCAACCGCATGGTCGACCTCATCGAGATGATGAAATATTGATTCATAGGATTGGCCTACGGCCAAGAATCTATCAAATCTTTATTAAAACCGATGAATTTCTGTAGAGACGTGGCGCGCTACGTCTCTACATTTTTTATCTGACAATGGTGATTGACCCCTGGAGATGCAGCGTTTCCTCACCAGCCTTGCCCTGATAAGTGATGTTACAAACATAGAAATAAGTGCCCGACGGGCAGTCCATGTTGGTCTGCTTGCTTTTACCGTCCCATTGGATGAGCGGGTCGTCGGTGTCGTGGAGTATGTTGCCCCAACGATTGAAGATGACCGTCTTTGCACTAACAATCAAATCGGCACCTGTCACTTTAGGTTCAAAAATGTCATTGTAGCCGTCGCTATTGGGCGTGAAGACATTGGGTAAGGTGTAAGAAAACGCTTCCGTAGGCTCTTCGTGTCCGATACGCACCGTCTTAATGGCGGAATAGTTGACCAATGGCCTAACAATACCATCCATTGTGTAATGTCCAAAGGTGCGAACATAATAGCGATAAGTCTCATCGCTCTCCACATCGGCGTCGGTATAGGCCATGTCCATCACTGTAGCAATTCTCACGAAACGGTCTTCCACTTCCTTCAGGACTTGAGTGCTGTCGACAATCCAAGGCACAGCTTCAGTCCAAGTAAGCATAGCCTCATCGTTGGTTCCGCTCACCGAGAGCATAACGGCCGAGACAGTGGTGCTCGTACCCATTAGCTGATGATTGACATCACGCATTTCAACCTTATATAGTAATGAGGCAGCCTGCGCCAAATCCACAACAGCGTCAAGGAAGGTCGTGTCCGCACCTTCGTAAACGACAGAGGTCTCGCCATCAAGGATGCGGGTCAAAGCATAGCTGAAGGGCGCAACATATTGGTCGTCAATTTCTTTTGGTCTTGCCCAACAAGCAATGACCTGCCCTGAAACGAGGTCAATACTGTCGTTGGTGACATGGGTCATCAGCGGGCTGTCGTTCTTCAGCGTCACGCAAGCCGCATCACTGACAATGCTTAAAGCACCATCAGGAAATTGTGCCAAAATGCGGTATTCATATTCGACACCTTGGGAAAGGTCGTGTTCAACAAACGAGGTGGTGTGGACATCATTCAAGGTGGCGACAAGCTGATAACCATTTCTAATGCCTGTCTCACAGACTTCAGGCGCATAGCCGTCGCAACCCGCCTTGCGATAGACTAGAAGTGCAGATGCATTGGGACAAGGATATGCCATCCAGCTGAACGCCACATCATGACCACGAACCTCTGCGTCAAAGTTTTGTACCTTGGGAGCCATCACATTGATGGTTACCGTCTTGACATTGGTCAAGCTGACAGGCGCGCTGTCGTCCTTGGCGTGAATCACCACCTGATAAGACGTGTTGCGGATGTGAGCATAGGTGGTGTTCCAAAGGAATTCCATCTGAGGCTGCATGCCGAAGGCCGTCTCGGGATTGAGCATAGCAGGACTGACGGCCACTTCGAAAGGCGCGCCCGAGGCAGTCAGGCTGACATTGTCGCCATCGGGGTCGGAAGCCGAGATGACAAAATCCAACTGCTGTCCAGCCACAAGGCAATACTGATCATCACACTGGATTTCAGGCAGATTGTTGCTACAACTCGAAATCAGTATCTGCATATCGCGGATGACAGAGCCAATCTTCACACCATGACGCCACTCTTCCACCATAAAAGCCACATTGTATTCGCCTTGCATAACTGGGTTTTCCCAGCGCAATTCACCTGTGAACGGGTCAATGTCAAAAGATTGCGAGGCTTGAGGGAACGTGTAGCCTGCAATTTCAATGCCGTCTTGTCCTTTGCAAGTGACCAGTCTATAACTCAAGCTGTCGCCATCGGGATCGTAGGCCGAAGGATTATGCAGGTAGAGCTTGCCCACGCAGCCCTTGTCGACAGGCGCATTGAGTAGCTGCACAGAGTTGTTGTAGCCCAAAAACGGATTAATGACCAACTCTGTCTCGATATGCATAGGCACCATCACCGAGTTGGGCACATTGACGACGCCGAAATTACGGTTGGCATCCTCCATGCTGATGGTATAAGTGCCCGAAGTTGAGAAGTTGTGGATTTGTTTGTAGACATTGAGCGTATAATCTTCGCCCAAGTTTTGCAGCACCACGCGGGGAATAAATTCCTCGGAGCCATCACCCCATTGGACAAGCAAAGAATCTCGTTGCAAACCAGCGGGGCTGGGAGTATAAGTGTAGCAGGTCAGCGTAAACTCATAGGCATTGCCGCCGAGCCAGGTATAGGTGATTTCGGCCGCACGTTGGTGGGTCGCCTTCGCGGAAAAGACAAGGCAAAAGAGAAGTCCCAATATGAGCAACAGTTTACGCTTCATTCTACGACCGTTTGAGAATGCAAATGTAGTGTTTTTTTCTAAAAGCGGCCCTTCGACAGGCTCAAGGACCGCAAAAAAAGCACCCACCCTTAGCTTAGGTGGATGCTTTTCGGTCTAGGATGAGCCAAAGATCACTTATTCTTCAGCAAATCGCGGATTTCGGTGAGGAGTTCCTCTTGGCTTGGGCCTTTGGGAGCTTCAGGTGCTGGTTCTTCCTTCTTCTTAGCTTTGTTGACAGCCTTAACCATCAAGAAGATGCACAATGCAATGATCAGAAAATCAATGATATTCTGAACAAATTGACCCCATGCGAACACCGATACACCAGCTTCTTGGGCTGCTTTAAGTGTCGCAAATTTCTCATCGTTAGTCAGATTAATGAACATGTCGGTGAAGCTCACGCCACCTACTGCCTTGCTAACCAATGGCATGATGACGTCGTTCACCAAAGAGGTGACGATTTTGCCAAACGCGCCGCCGATGATGACACCGACAGCCATGTCCATCACGTTGCCTTTAACGGCAAACTCTTTGAATTCTTTAAAAAATCCCATTGCAATGATGTTTAATTGTTGATTGTTTAATTGTTTAACTGTTTATCACCGCAAAATTAGGGATTATTTGAATTGAAGCAAGAAAAAAATGAAAAAACTAGTTGAATGCACATCATACCAGCAGGTCTCAACAGGTATGTCATCCCCACGAGGGCATGTGGGCAAAGGCATGGGATCTATACCTGATGAGGCCGTCATTTTAGGTTTTACATCTTTGAAACGCCTCCTATAGATTCCCTCCATCGCACTTCCTCTGCTGGAATGACATAGGAGGCTAGCTATAACGGTTAACGCAGGCATCAGTAAGCATGTCATTCCTGCGGCGGATAGTGCGCGGGCTGGAATCTATGCTTTCTGAAGCCGTCCTTTAAGGTTCTGCATCTTTGAACCGCCTTCTATAGATTGACTTCGTCGAATGCAGGGCATTTCCTCTCCATCGCACTTCCTCTGCTGGAATGACATAGAAGGCTTGGCAATGAAAAAAAACAGAAACTCTAAAACTCCGAAGTGAAATGGAACTCGATGTCAGGATATTTCTCCATCGCCATCTGCAAGGCATAGGGCGACTCAGCCAAGAAGACATCCCTGCCCTCTTTGTCTTCAGCCAGATTCAAGGCTTTGCGCATCTTGAAGTCGGCAAGCTGGGCCTCGTTCGTACTGGTAATCCAGGCAGTCTTGTAGAGCGAGATGGGCTCGTAGCGGCAGGAGGCATTGTATTCATGCAGCAAGCGGTATTGGATGACCTCAAACTGCAATTCACCCACCGTACCAATAATCTTGCGGCCTGTCATCTTGCCCGTAAAGAGTTGTGCCACACCTTCATCTGTGAGTTGCTCCAAGCCCTTGGCCAGCTGCTTCGACTTCATCGGGTCGGCGTTCTCCACATAGCGGAACTGCTCGGGCGAGAAGCTAGGAATACCTTTATAGTTGAGGATTTCGCCCTCGGTCAAAGTGTCGCCAATCTTAAAGTTGCCAGCATCATAAAGACCCACAATATCACCAGGATAGGCTTCATCGAGAACCGACTTTTTCTGCGCCATGAAAGCTGTAGGATTGGAGAACTTCAACTCACGACGTTGACGCACATGGAAGTAGTTCTTGTTGCGCTCAAAGCGGCCCGATACTACACGCACAAAAGCGATACGGTCGCGGTGGTTGGGGTCCATGTTGGCGTGAATCTTGAAGACAAAGCCCGTAAACTTCTCCTCCGTCGGCTCGATACGGCGTTCCACCGTATCACGGCCTATAGGCGTAGGGGCAATCTCGATGAAACAATCCAACAATTCCTTAACACCAAAATTGTTCAAGGCCGAGCCGAAAAACACGGGACAGATGTCACCGTTCAGATAGGCTTCTCGCGTAAACTCATTGTAGACACCTTGCACCAATTCGGTCTCATTGCGCAAAGTCTCGGCATCCTCGCCAATCACTTTATCCAGATCAGGATTGTTGAGGTCATCGAAAGCGATGCCTTCGGTGATGTGCTGTTTGTCCGAGTTGAAAAGATAGAGGCTCTTGTCATAGATGCTATACACGCCCTTGAACTTCGGACCGCTGTTGATAGGCCAGCTCAATGGTGTGAGACGGATATTCAGTTTCTGCTCGATTTCATCCAACAGCTCAAAAGGATCCATACCTGGACGGTCCATCTTATTGATGAACACGATGATGGGGGTATTCCTCATACGGCACACCTCAACCAATTTCTCCGTCTGCGACTCAACACCTTTGGCTGCATCAATGACCACGATGACACTGTCAACAGCGGTTAGCGTGCGGAAGGTGTCTTCGGCGAAGTCCTTGTGGCCAGGAGTATCCAAGATATTGATTTTGATATCCTTATAATCAAAGCCCATAACTGAGGTGGCCACCGAAATACCACGCTGCCGCTCGATTTCCATCCAGTCGGAAGTGGCGGTTTTGCGGATCTTGTTCGACTTCACGGCACCGGCCACCTGGATGGCGCCGCCGTAGAGCAGCAGTTTCTCAGTCAAAGTGGTCTTACCCGCATCGGGGTGGCTGACGATGGCAAAAGTGCGTCGCCTGTTGATTTCATCAATAAATGACATAACGCTCTCGTTTTCAACAATCTGATTATAAAACAAAAGCGCAGGTCTTTTGGACTTGCGCTCTTGCGGTCCGGACGAGACTCGAACTC
>JAEEGK010006413.1_pt1 | contig 28334 bp, 15 predicted proteins | sample 8958771 | NCBI WGS metagenome assembly JAEEGK01 (sample SAMN16246547, study PRJNA631951) | gut metagenome | biome: gut microbiome; feature: rumen; material: SC-attached | host: Bos | place: Iran: Karaj | collected 2018-10 | reverse complement strand
TATTGATAGTAATTTTGGAGAAAGAAATAAAAAATTACTTGAAGAAAGACAAAATTTTGCTTTTGTTTATGATTATTTAAGACAAAAAAAATATAATGAAGGAAAAATTGGGAAAAAAAATGATGATTTGTTACAAAATTATATAATAAATAATAATAATAAATATAATAATTTTGAAGAATTGTTACCTGATAATAATGAAATTGATGATGAAGAATATGAAAATTAAATGTTTTTTTTTATACTTTTTTTTAAAGGTAATGATTTTTTATTGATTTTTTTTTATTTGAAATTGTTATTTTATAAATAAATTATTTAAAATATAAATTGAAATGAAATAAAAATTATTTAGAAATATGTAATTTAATTCAAATTATATTTTTTTATAAATTATTTTCTAATAAATTATATTGAATTAATTTAAATATTAGAATGTAAAAAAAAAGAAAATTAGAAAAAGTTAAAATTTATTTATATTAATAAAATAAATAAATGAATAGAATTTATAATATTAATTTATAATTTATTAAAACCAAGAATCAAATTTGATTCATTATAAATTCATTTAGGGAAATGTTTAAATATCTCCATTTTCATTTAAATTATTATTTTTATTAGAATTAATTGATAAAATGGCGGAATTATTATAATAAATATTAGAATCATTAATATAAAAATCAGTATCACATAAATTATTCTTATTAAAATTTTGAATAAAATCATTAATATAATCTTTATTATTAATATTATTATTATAATTTTTGACTGGGAAATTTTCCATTTGATAAAAAAGAAAATTGTTAATATTTTCTTTATTTTCATCAAATGAATTTGAATAATCAGAAGTAGAAAAAAAAACATCATCATCAAAATTTAATTCTTTTTCATTTTCATTATTATTAACATTTAATAAAGTATTTAATTTATTATCACATTTAATTTTTTTCAAATATTTTTTTTTCCCTTTTTTTTTATTAAAAGAAGAATCTTTTAAAACTTTATATAAAACATCATCACTAAAAGAATTTTTAATTAATTGAATAACTTTAGCCCAACTAAGTGACAAATCAATATTTGTTTTTTTTAAAAATTCATTATTTCTTAATTTTAATAAAAATTTTTGAGCATGAGAACGCGCTTGTGTACTTGTTCTTGTAGAAACATGTTTTTGAATTTTTTTCCAATCACTTCCATATTTTATTATTCCTTCTATGAATTTATTATGTTCTTCTTTTGTCCATCTTCCATTTGAATTGTTTATTGATAAAGAAAGTAATTGACGATTTTTTTTCTTTTGAAGATTTTCTTTTTGATTTTGAGTTTGAGTTATTAAAAATTTAGGATTTTTTTTTGGTTCGTTTATAAATAAATTTTCATTTAATAATGATAATTCATTTTCATATTGAGATTTATTAAACATTTAATAACCCTGTTAATGAATATATAATAAAAAAATTTTTAAAATAGAATATTTATAATGATTGATGAATTATTAAAATTATTTTATTATTTCATTTTTTTTTATTTTATTACATTTATAACAATAAACCTAAATAAAAAAATAAAAAAAAAATCAAAATAAAAAAATTAAAAATAAAAATAAAATTTTATTTTTCAAATCAATAAATAATAAAAAAAAACAAAATAAAAAAAAAACAACATTTTACTCATCATCTTTCATACTAGCTTCAACACAATCTTTAACTTTCTTATTATATTCCTGAATATTAGTAGTATATAATTTAGCAGCTTCTGCATTAGCAGGACTAGAAGGATTAGGATCAGTTAAAAGTGATTGAATAGAAGTTAAAATAGATTTAACATCATAAATTGGAGACCATTGATCTTGTAAAATATCTAAGCAAATTCTACCATCATTATAAAAATTTGGATGAAATACTTTTGATATCATTTTTACTTCTGGTGCTTTATTTGGGTAATCTTGAGAAAATTTCATTATTAATTTAAAACATCCTCCATCCCATATTGTGTCTTCTGGACCAAATATTACACATTCCCATTCCATTATATTATCATCTTTTGGTGATGCTAATACTGTGTCTTCGTCGTTTGAAAATTGCTTTAAATCATTTATTAAACGCTTTTGGGCTAGGTTTAAGGATGTTGAATTCATTTTTTTTTTATATGTTTTTTTTTTTAAATTTTTGTTGTTTTTTATTTTATTTTTTTTTATTAGTTTAAAAGTAAAAATAGGGTTTTAAAGTTTAAAATGATGAGATAAATAATTTATTAAAAATTTTAAATAAATAAATAAGAAATATAATTCGAGTGGTTTATAAATAGTTAAAATTGATTTTTTAAAATCTATTTTTTTATTATTTAATTATAAATAGATTTAAACTTTTTATTTATTTTAATAATATTATTTAAAATTAGTAAATAAATTAATTTTGAAAAAGATGGAGAAAAAAAGGATATTTAATAGAAGTAGAATAGTTTTTGTTAAAATATATTTATTTAATAAAAGAATACATCTAAAAAGATAATATTTTAAAATTTTTATTTACTTATATTTATTTTATTTTATTCTTAAAGGATATCTAAAGTATCTTTATGTTTTTTGGCTTTTTGTATTATTGTTTCTTCTATTGATTTATATATTTTTTTTTGATGACTATTTATTTTTTTTTGTATTCTTTTCATAAATTGCATATTTCTTATTTTTGCTAAAGTATTAGGATCATTAGTTTCTCCTTGTTTTTGAGGTAAATTTTGTGGTTTTGGTTTTGATAAATGATGATTATTTCTTTCATGCCTTGCTTTCCTTTTTTTAGCATAATAATTTTGTGTATTATTTTTATTACTTTTCTTAACTTTCCCTTGAACCATAATAAAAAAAATAATAAATATAAAAAAAACTAATTTAAAAAATAACAAAGAATAAAAAAAACAATTGAAATAATAAAACCTTTAATAAAATTATTTTAATAATCAAAATAATCAATTAAAAAACCAAATAAAAATACAATAACATCAAAAAAAAAAATTCTTATATTTAATCAATTTTCATTTTATCTTGATCCTCAAAAATTTCTTTATAAATTTCACTAAAATGTATTCCACAAGCAAAAGAATACAAATCATTCCTAACAGCACATCCTTTTTCCATAGCTTTCTGACATAAAAATGTAAACAACTCATCAATTTTAACTAAATGAACATTAATAATTTCAGTAGTTTCTAAATTTTGTTCCATTTTAGGATTTTTATCTAAATCAATAACAAAAAGTGCCATAGCAGTAGAATCTCTACTTAACCAAGGATCACTAAAAACATTAGCAAAAAACAAAGGAGGTATCTTAATAGAATCTAAAGTAAAAAATTTAACAAATTCACCAATATAACCAGTTTCTTCTTTTAATTCTCTTTTAATAGCATTTATTGCAACTTCATTTGCTTTTAAATCATCATCTCCTACTTCATTTTCGTCATACATTCCAGATGGAAATTCAATACATGTTCTATCAATTGGATAACGGAAATTTTCTATTAATACTACTTCTTTTGTTTGCTTTATTATTGCTATACATCCTACTCCATGGGCGTATTTTAGCTTTTCCGAATTGTTTGGTTCGTACATTTCCATCTCACGGACGACTTCACCTTCAGAATTTACAAATTTTTTTGAAGTCATTTTACGCCATTTTCCTTTGTGGATTACTTCCGATGTGTCAAATTTTGGGTTAACTTCACGCATTGATTTATGCTTTTTTGGAAGTTGTTTCATGTTTTTTTTTATTTTTATTTGTTTTTAATTTTTTATTTTTTTTTTTATTTTTTGTGGTTTTTAAAGACGTTTAATATTGAAAAAAATAAGTAAATTGAATTATAAATTAAATATATTTAATGTAAGAATTTTTATTAATATTTTGTTTAAAAAGATTTATTAAATTAATAAAGATGTTATAATTTATTTTAAGTATTTATATATTTTTAATTTATTTTTATGGAATTAATTATTATATAAATTTGTTTTATACATATATTCAGGTTTATTTGTTGAAGAATCAAAATTATAATTTCTTAAATTTTTTTTAAACATTTCATTTGATTCTGAAAATGTTAGATAATCAGAATTTTTTTCTAATATATTTTTATCTTTCATATATAATGGTTTATTAAAATTGCTAAAATTATTATTTCTTGATCTTTTTAATATTTTTATATCTTTAAAAATATCATTTAATATTTCCATATCAAATTGATAATTAATAATATATGTTAAAAATTCTTTATAATCATTATCTAAATTTAATGATGATTTATTTATATATTTTTCAACAAAAAAAATTTTATTATCATTTGAAATTTCAATTAATTTTAATATTTCATTTGTTATTTTTAATTTTTCAATTTCTATTTCTTTTGGAATTGGAGTTATATCATTTGATAAATTTACATTTTCAATTTCACTTAAATTTGAATTAAATATCATAATATTATTACGATTATTTGTAATATTACTAACACTTTTATTTATATTATTTTTTTCAAAAAAAGGAATTTCATCACTTTTTGTTGTTAAAGGTTGATTATCTTCTGGGAATGTATTATTTATTTGACTTGATAATTGACTGCTTAATATTATTCTTAATGGTTTTTTTTCATTTTGTATTATTTTAGGAAAATTTTGAATTGGAAGATAAATTTTTTTTTTCTTCTTCATATTATTTTTAAATAATTGTCTTAAGGGTTTTCTTAAAGGTTCATAATCATCTTCATTTTCAGAATTATTTTTTATATCATTATCCAATGGTATATCATTTAAATTTAAATCATTAATACTATTTTTTTCATTATTTATATCATTATTGTTATTATTTTCACTGTTATTATCATTAATATTATTATTTGTATTTATATTATTATCATTTTCATTTTCATTTTTATTAATATTTATATTATTATTAGTAAAAGGATTAATGTTATTATTAAAGTCGGTATTTTTTATTTCTTGTGTTGTTTTTAAATTATTGTTATTTGATATTTTTTCAAAATTAATATTTGAATTTGTATTATTATTGATTATGTAATTTGTATTATTTTCTTGTTTTAAATTTTGAAATTTATTATTTCTTATTCTTAAATCTTGTTCTTCAATTAATCTTTCATTTTGACTTAATAAACTTTTAATAGCTTGTATTGCTTGTGAAATAACTGAATTAAAATCTTCAATAACCATCATAATATCATTACTAAAATTAACATCACAATATTTTTTCATATAATCAAAAACAGCAAATTTAAAATCATCTTTCAAAATTTTATTCTGAAAATCTAAAATTAATTTTCTATAAAGAAAATAATAATTTTTATATAAAAAATAATTATAAAAATTTTTATTATTTCAATACAAAAAATTACCCTTAAAAGCCATTTTCAAAAAAAAAAAAAAAAAAAAAAAAAAAAAATAAAAAACCTAAAAAAGTAAAAAAATTAAAATTATATAAAAAAAAAAATGGGAGGAGTAAGTAGTAAAGAAGAAATATTAGCAAGATTAGATGAATTAGACAAAAAAGAATTAGCATTAAATATTCAATTACGAGATCTTCAAAAACAATTAAATGAAATTGTTCCAGATGATGAAAAAGTAAAAGTAAATGAAAATTTAGGAAGAGAAGGTGAATATGATGAAATACCAGAAGTTGGTCAAAGACAAAATAATAAAAAAAATACGAAAAAAAATAAAAATCAAAAAAAAAAAAAGAAGAAGAGATGAAAGTGATGATGAAGAAGAAAGTGAAGAAGATGAAGATGATGATGATGATGATGATGATGATGATGATGATGAAAGTGAAGAACCAAAAAGAAAAAAAAGAAGAAGAAATTAAATTTTTTTTTTTTTTTTAGTTTTTTTTTTCAAGTTTTTTATGTTATATTTTGTATGATTTATATTAATTTTTTTATTTTTATTCCTCATAAGGAAAAATTAAAAGTAATTTTTTATATTTTTAGAATAAATATATTATTTTATTAAAATAAATAAAAATGAATATAATTAATTAAATTATTAAAAAACAAGAAAAGATTAAAATGTCAATTATTAAATTTATTTTCCAATTTATTCTATTCAAAATAATAATAACCCAAAAATGTAGAAAAACAGCTAAATTAGAGTCAGAAACATTTTTATTTTTTGGAACAGAAACAGAAAATGAAGAAACCACAGAAGAGGAAAATTGTCCAGAAAATTGTAAAGAAATATGTAATTCAGATTGTAGTTGTAATGAATGCAAAGATGGTTATTATGGAACATATTGTTCTGATAAATGCCAAGATAGTAATTGTTTAAATTGTATTAATGATGGAATTTGTACTAAATGTAGTGACACTTTTTATTTAAATAATGAAAATAAATGTAGTGCTTGTAGTAATAATTGTCTTAATTCATTGTGTCAAGATATAACTGGAAAATGCTTAAATTGTCCTTCAAAAAAATATGGAGATTTTTGTGATAAAGATTGTTCAATAGGATGTATAGATGAACAATGTGATAGGGATGGAAAATGTACTTGCACACCAAAATATTTTGGTGAGAAATGTGAAGAAAGTTGTCCATCTGAATGTGAAAGTTGTGATAATAGAGATAAATGCAATGGATGTGCGAATAAAAATAAATTTGGTGATTTATGTAATAATACATGTACAACAAGATGTTTGAATGGAGAATGTGATCAAAATGGTAATTGTACTGGATGTATAGTAGGATATTCTGGAGATATTTGTTGTCCTGAAAATTGCAATGATTCAGCTTGTGATTATTTTACTGGAAATTGTTATAGTTGTAAATCTAATTTAACTTTTTCTGATAAATGTGAGAAAAAATGTAGTGAAAATTGTAAAGATGGAAAATGTAAAATGGATGGAGAATGTTTTGATTGTAATCCACATTATTATGGTCTAGAATGTAATAGAGAATGCTCAAATAATTGTTTAGATAAAATATGTGACAGAGAGGGTAAATGTGAAAAATGTGTTAAAGGTAAAAAAGGTGCTAATTGTGAAGCGAATTGTTCAGAATATTGTTTAACAGGAGAATGTACAAAAGAAGGTTATTGTTCACCTTGTATTGTTGGTTATACAGGTGATAAATGTGATGAAGAATGTAATAATAATTGTTTAAATAAAACATGTTATTTAAATAAAACATGTTTTGAATGTATTGATAAATTTTATGGTGATTATTGTACTGATTCTTGTTCAACAAATTGTTTAAATGAATCATGTTATCGTGATGGGAAATGTAAAGAATGTGTAATAGGAAAAAGTGGTGACTATTGTAGTAATAGTTGTCCTGAAAATTGCAAAGATGGAGTATGTGATAGATATAATTCTTCTTGTAATGGATGTGTTAATGATAATTATTATGGTAATGATTGTAAAGATCCTTGTTCAACTGGTTGTAAAAATGGAAAATGTAATCAAAATAATGAATGTAAAGAAGGATGTGTAGATAATTTATTTTATGGAATTTCTTGTGATAAGAAATGTCCTCAAAATTGTAAAGATGGAAAATGTTATCAAAATGGAACATGTATTGGATGTGAAAATACTTTCTATGGGGAAATTTGTAATAATAAATGTAGTGAAAGTTGTTTAAATCAAATATGTAATCAAACGACAGGAAAATGTTTAAATTGTGATAAATATCATTTTGGAGAAATGTGTATGAGTCCATGTAATAATTGTGGAACAGAAGGATGTGATGATAAAAATGGAACATGTATAAATTGTCCTAATGGAAAATATGGTGAAAATTGTACTTATGATTGTAGTGAATTTTGTAAAGATAATATATGTAATATTGATGGGACTTGTGAATGTAAAGGTGGATATGGGGATAAATGTGAAACTAAATGCCCAGATAATTGTTATAATGATGAATGTAATAATAATGGTTTTTGCAACTCATGTAAAAGTACTTTTTATGGTGATGAATGTAAAAACATTTGTAGTTCAAATTGTAAGGATAATTTATGTGAAAAAACTGGAAAATGTATAGAATGTATAGATTCTAAATGGGGTGATTATTGTGAAAAAGAATGTCCTGATAATTGTAATGGAAATTGTAATAAAAATACTGGAAAATGTGATTCATGTAAATTAGGTAATTATGGAGATAAATGTGACAAACCTTGTGAATATGGTTGTAATATAAACTATTGTGATCAAGATACTGGATATTGTGAATCATGTAAAGATAAATTTTATGGTGATAATTGTGAAAAGAATTGTGATACATGTTCAAATAAATGTGATAAAAAAACTGGTGAATGTTTTCAATGTCCAACTGGTAGAACAGGACCATCATGTGATATTGATTGTCCAGAACATTGTAGTAAATCATATGGATGTAATCAAAATGATTCTAAATGTAATGGATGTGAAAATAATGAGTACTATGGAGATTTATGTGATACACCTTGTAATGAAGAATTTAAATGTATTAATGGATGTAAACAAGAAGATGGTCTTTGTAGTAAATGTGAATTAACTTATTTCCGTCCAAATTGTACTCAAAAATGTGGAAATGGATGTGTAGGTGATAATTGTGATTTCGAGACTGGAAAATGTGAATGTAAAATTGATTATTATGATCCATATTGTAGTACACAATGTCCTAGTAATTGTGAATCACAAGATGGTGAAAGGGTATGTGATATTGAAACTGGAAGATGTGTTAAATGTAAAACTAATTATTATGGTGATTTTTGTAATTTAACATGTCCTTCTACTTGTACTCAAGGATATTGTGATAGAGAAACTGGTAAATGTAGTAAATGTTTGCAAGGTTTTTATAAAGAAGATTGTTCAGAACAATGTAGTGATGGTTGTCTATTAAATACAGAAAATTGTGAAATTCATAGTGGAAATTGTAGAAATTGTCGTTTAGGTTATTATGGTGCAAAATGTAATTTAAAATGTTCTGAAAATTGTGATAAAAATGTAGGAAATGAAATATGTGATATAAATGGAGTATGTACTAAATGTTTAACTGGAAATTATAGTGATTATTGTGATCAAAAATGTAATGAAAATTGTGATAATGGATGTGAAAAAACATCAGGAAATTGTAGTGTATGTAAAGATGGTGAATTTTGGGGAGTAAAATGTGAAAAAAAATGTGGGGAAAATTGTAAAAGAGATGAAGAAAAAAAAGGTATATGTACAAAAGATGGAGCATGTTACAAATGTAATGATTCTTATTATGGTAACAGATGTGAAAATAAATGTAATTCTGGTTGTTTAGATGAGAAATGTGAAAAAGATGGTAAATGTACATGTAAAAATGGTTTTTATTCAGAAAAATGTAATAAAAAATGTCCAGAAAATTGTAAGAATGGTACATTGAATCAATGTAATAATGAAGGTATTTGTATTTATGGATGTAAAGATGGATTTAAAGGTGATAAATGTGATTCACAATGTAATGTTGGATGTGCAGGAAGAGTATGTGATACTCAAGGTAAATGTACTAAAGGATGTGAAGAAGGTTATTATGGTGAATATTGTGATAATCTATGCAATAAAAATTGTAAAAATGGATGTGATGCAAAAAATGGTACTTGTATAGAATGTTTAAATGATGAATATTACAGTGAAATTTGTGACACAAAATGTGATCAAAATTGTTTAAATGGAAAATGTTATCAAAATGGTACTTGTATAGGATGTAAAAGTGGTTACCATGGAAATACATGTAATGATAATTGTCCAGAAAATTGTGAAAAAGAATGTGATCAAAAAACAAGTTATTGTTTTTCTTGTAAAAATAATACATATGGAAATAAATGTGAATCAAAATGTAGTGAAAATTGTTTAGATCAAAAATGTTATCAAAATGGAACTTGTATTTCATGTAAACCAGGATTTTATAATATTACATGTGTTCAAAGTTGTAGAGATTTAGGTAATTGTCAAAAATGTGAACAAAAGACTGGAATATGTGAAAAATGTGACCCAAAATTTTATGGTAATTATTGTGAACATACATGTTCAAATTGTTTACTTAGTGAAAATGAAGAAAATTGTGAAATTAAAACTGGAGATTGTTCACAATGTATTAATAATACATTTTTTGGAAAAGGATGTAATGAAAGATGTGATGGTTGTGGTGATGATGGATGTGATAAACAAGGATTTTGTAATTCATTTGAATGTGTTGATGGAAAATATGGTTTAAAATGTAATAATGATTGTGAATGTAGTTCTTCTAATGAAAGTATTTATAATAAATGTGGTAAATTTAAAGGTGAATGTTTAAATTGTGAATTTGGCTATTATGGTAAAAATTGTAATAAACAATGTTATTATAAATGTAAATCACAAACTTGTTGTGTATTTAAAGAAGATAAAGAAAAAAAAAATTATTTAGAATTAAATATAAAAAATAATATGATTACATTAAATGTTGAAGGTCAAGATTTAAATTTTGAAATTGATTATTCAAATGGTTATCCAATTACAATATTTGAAGAAAATACTGAAATTTATTCATGTTTAAAAGATAATATTATTAAATCTACAATTAAACAAAGTTCTTTATTACAAGTTGAAGGTGCTTCTTCAATGAATGAAGATTTTACAAATTATTATTTAAAAGGAACTAAATATAAAGTTAATGTTAAATTAAAAGGATTTGATGGTTTTTATCAAAATGAAAATAATAATGTTAAAGATATTAATGTTACAATGGAAGCTTTATTAGTAAAAGAAATTAATTGTAAAAAAAATACTACTAATAAAATTAATGGAGTTATTGGATTAGGATTTTTAAATCAATTTACATTTTTTTTAAATTCAAAAAATATTACTGATCAACATTTAATTTCATATTCATTTAATGATACTGATAATAGTACAAAAATTACTTTTGGTAAATTTGAAAATTTAGAAAATTTTGATATTTTATCATCTTGTAATATTATATTATCAAAAAATAGAATTGAACAAAAAGATATTTCTTGTGATTTAACTGGATTTTTCTTTTCAAATTTAAAAAAAGGTTATTTTTTCAATAATACAAATGTGACTTTTTCTCTTTCTGAAGATACAGAAATAATATTAGGAAATATAAGTGGAACTAAAATTGAATCATATGAATTCTTTACTAATACATATTTTAATAATAGACCATTTATTAAAGAAATAATTAAAGATGGAAAATATAAAACATTTCTTGCAACTGATAATTCAAATGTATTAAAATTAGCAAATATTGGTTTTATTATAAATAATCATGTTTATACATATCTTCCTGATAAATTTTTTGAAAATAATGAAGATCCAGAAACAAAAGATAATTATAAAAAAATATTTAAAATTAAATTTGTTAATAATACTTATGATAGTTATATTAGAATTGGAAAAGATTTATTACAATCTACAAAAACTAAATTAACTATAAATAGTGAAGAAGGTAAAGTTTATTTTTATACTAAAGATCAAATATTTTTTAATAAAGAAATGACTAGTGATTATTCTAATAATGAAAAAATTATTTTAACTCCTTTCTTACTTGGAATTTTAGCTGTTGTTATTGTTTTTGTTTTTAATTTTATTATATTTATTTTTTATTTGAATTATAAGAATAAAAAAATTTCTGAACCTAATTATGTTGAAACAATTTAAAATAAAGCTATTTAAATATATTTTATAGTTTATAATTAATTAAAATAAAATATTATTGCTTAAATTTATTAATGAAAAAATTAATTAATTAATTGTTATTACTTTGACTATTTAAACTATTTATACTATTTGTAAATTTTCTTTCATCATTTTTTAATTTTCTTTTTAAATAATTTGTAGTTTCATTTTTAAATTCTTGTAATTTTTTTTCTTTTTCAACTAATTTATCATATAATTTTTCACCAATTTTATTAATTTCTTCAAATTTATCATTTCTTTTAACAGAAGAAGATTTATTATCATTTTGAGAAGTAAAAAGAGATTTACTTACTCTATATGAATCAACAAAACTTGTTCCTTCACTTTGATTAAAATTATTATTATTATTAGTATTCATATTTAATTGAATTAATTTATCTTTAATTTCTTCCATATTATTTTTCATTGCTTTTTCAATACTTCTAATTGAAGGTCTAAGTAAATTATCATTAATTTGACTTTGAATATTATTTGCTAACATATTTAATTTTTCATCTATTTTTTTATTTAATCTTAATTCTAAAGAATTTAAATCAGAATCTAATGAAATACTATTATAATTCATATTATTATTATTTGAATAATATTCTTGAGATGTTCTATTCATTGATTGAGGATATTGATTGTTTAATTGATAATGAAATTCATTTAATTTTAAATTTATTAATTTTTCACATTCATTTAAAACAATTTGAATTAATTGATTGTTATTATTTATATTATTTGATTCTTTTTTTGAAATTAAAATTTGAATATCTTTTGAAAGATTATTAAATTGTGTTTTCATTTCTACAATTTCATTTTCAATATTATTCATTTTATTTTCTAATACTTTAATTCTATCTTCATTAATAATTCCACCATTTGTATTTAAACTATTTAAATTTTCTATATTTTCATTATTTGGAATTAACAATTCTCCTTTTTTTAAAGAAATAGAATTAAATTGATTATTTTCATTAGTAAAATTAATATTAGTATTATTATGATTAATAGTATTAATATTATTTTGATTAATAGTTTTTATATTATTTTGATTAATAGTATTATTATTATTTTGATTAATAAAAGGATTATTTGGTGGAGATAAAATTCTATTAGATTCATTTGGTAAAAAACTAAAACTTTTAGAATGAGATAAATTTTTCCCCATATCATAATTAGGTTCTAATAATTTTAATTGTTCTTCCATTTGTTTTAATTGATCTTCTAATCTTTTATAATCATTATTTTCATTTTTAGAAAAGCAAATTTTTTTATCATTTTTATTTCTATTACTAATACTAACATCATCATTAATAATAGGAGATTTAAAATAAGGTTTACTTGATTTAGGAATTGGAGTTAAATTTCTTTTATTTTGTTTAGTTGAATAATGACTATTTGAATTAGAATTAATATTATTTGTTTTAAAAGGATCTTCACTTTCAGTTTGATTTCCACTCATTAAATTACAAATATTATAAATTTTATTTCTTGGATGAGATGAAATTGATTGAATTTTAGAATTTTCATCTGATAAATAATCATTTAAATTTATTTGTTGATAATTTTCTTCTTCTTCTTCTTTTTCATTTTCTGGTGTTATATATTTATTTATGTTTATTTGTTCTTCTTTTTCATTTTTAATTGTTTCTTTTTCTTTTTTATCTGTTATATTATTTAGTATTTTTGATTTTAATATTTTTTCTATTTTTTTTAATTTTTTTTCTTTTAATTCATCATTTAATAAATCAGAATTTTTTTTACTTTTTTTTTTAAATGATTCTTTCATACTATTTTTTGGATTAGTATTATAATATTTTTTAACTTCTTTAGAAGGAGTAATTGGTTTAATTATTTTATTATCTTCATCATCACTTTCATCTAAATTTTCTTCATAATTACTTATAGAATAATTATGATTAATATCAATAGTATCATCATATAAAAAAATTTGATTAATATAAGTACGATTTCCTCCAAAAGTTTCTTTAATTATTAATTTTAAATATTTTATTTTTTTAATATTTTTTTGAATTGTAATATTATCAATTTGGAAAAATTGAGGTGAAGGTGACATATTTAATTCAAATTCTCCTATTAAATAATACTTATTATTATTTTCAGAAAATGATATTTGAATTGTTTTTGGATTTGTTGAATATGCATGCCAACAATAAATACCAAAATATTTAAAGTAATTATCAGGAGATTTTATCATTCTTGATAAATTTATTATTATTGTTTGTGGAACATTTTTTTCTGATAACCAAATACTTTTTTGATTATCTGATAAAATATTTTTGGATGGACATCCTTTAGATTGACTTGTACAAAATGATATTGATACATTATTTTTTTCTGATATGTAATTATATGCATTTTCAAACATTTTTTTAAATTAAAATTAAAAATTATTAATTCAAGTTTTTTATTATAATATTATATATTTAAATTTATTAAATTACTTAAAAAATTCTCTTTTTTTTATTATTTACAATAAATAATATTTTAAAATTAATTTTCATATAATCTTTTTCTCATTAAATATTTTTTATTTCTATTATTAACACATGCTGTATTTTGTAAACTTTCATTCATATTTGTTTCTTTAAAAGGTGTTCTCATTAAATTATTTTGTTTATTTTCTTTTTTTAAAGAAGTATTTTCTTTATAAGATTCCATAAAAGTTTTTAAATTACTTTTAAGCATATCATTTTCATTTTGTAATTTTAAATTATAATTTTTCAAATTTGAAATATCATTTTGAAGATTTCTAATAACAGTCGTCAAAGAATTATTATTTTTATTACAACAACTAATAGTAAAACTATTAATAGAAGTAATTTTAATATCATTTTCATTATTATTGATCTTATTATTAGTATTCATCATTGATTCATTAAATAATTGTTTACAAATATTTTCTTCAGTAAAATCACTAATCATTGATTTATTATCATCATCATTAAAAACAAAACGAAAATTTTTTTTACTAAAATAATTTTTTAAAACATTTAATTCTTTTTCAATAATTTTAATAGCATTTTTACTTTTTTTTTCATTATCATCATCTTCATAATCAACACTTAAATCACTTTTTCCATTTTTAAAATTATTACCTTGAAAATTAGTATTATTAATATAATTATAACCAAAAAAACATTTTCCATCACTAACTTTTCTAGTAGTACTTAATTCCAATTCTAATTCTTTTAATTTACTTTTTAATTTTTGATTTTCAATTTGCATAAAATTTTTTTGATTAACTTCATTAACTCTTACAATAGTTTTAATATTTTTTGCCCTTAAACCAAAATAAATAGTATTCATAGTTTCACTATAATGTTCAATATCATCAGTAATAGTACAAATAATACTTGTTTTAGAATTACCACTTAAACTTGATTGAAGTAATCTTGTTAATTTAGAATCTCTATAATTAACAAATAATTTTTGATTTGGTTGACTTAATTTACTTATTACATTTGATAAAGCTAATAAACTTTTATTTATATTTATTCCTTCTTTTAATCTTAAACCAACACATTGTGTTTTTGTTGCGTTTTCACTTCCTGCTAAATCAATTAAATTTACTTTAGATAATAATGTTATTTCTTTTCCGTTAAATAATTTATTTGTTTCTATTGTTAATCTAAATAAAGAATGAGAACGACTTGATTTCTCATTTAATTTTGTTTCTGCTACTATTCTATTTTCTTCACCTTTTATTAATAAATTCATTATTTCAAAATAATTACTTACTGAAATTTCCGTTAAATTATTCACAAAAACATCTCTTAAATTATTTTCTCTAATATCTAAATTTTTTTTTGTTGAATCTAATAAATCATTAATACATTCATTATAAATTTCAATATAAGAAACTTTTATTTTTATATTTAAAATTTTATTATTTGATTCAATAAAATTGAAAATTTCTTTTACTGATAAAGGAATTATTCCTTCATTATTTGGTATTTCTCCTTTCATAGTATAAGTTTTTCCAGTTGAAGTTTGTCCATATGCAAATATTGTTATATTTATTCCATCAAATATTTTATTTATTTGTGGTTGAAATAAGGTTTCAAATAAATCTTTATTTGAAAAAGTTGATGGAATTATTTTGTCTAAAAAGGGGTTAAAAAATAAATTAAATTTATTATATAATATTTTTTTTACCGAATGAATAATATTCACTTGTTTTTTTATTAAATATTTGATCTTGAGAAAAAGGATTTGTTGATTCAGGAAGATAAAATATTTTCTCTTGTATATTTGATGGTTTTAATCTTAAGAATACATTTATATTTTCCATAAAATTTTTTTGAAAATTATTTTTTTTTTTTTGAATTTAATTTTTATTATTTATAAAATTCATCTATAATTTAAAAAAGATAAATCATATTTTTATTTATTTGATGATTATTATTTTAAAAAATGTATTTATTATTAACAAAAACTAATCCTTATTTAGAAGAAATAACTAAATCTCCTCAAGATCAAAATTTCCAAAAAGATTTTGAAGGAATGGAAATTGATTTAAAAAATAGATTTAAAAGAAAAAATATTGATTTAAAAGATAATTTTATGACTAATAATTTTAGTGAAATTAATTCTGAAGAAGGTGATACATCAAATGATGATTCTTTAAGTTTAATAAGTTCAAAATTAAAAACAAGTCATATTGGAATTAATGAAGAAGAAATTGAAAGAAAAAAAAAAGATAAAATTAAAAATCAATTAAAATATTATATTCATATTTTAAATATTTTATCTTCAATCATAATAATTATTTCTCAATTTTGTTCTCATTTAGAAAATAATAAATATTATTTTGATAATAAATATAAAAGGAGAATTGGAGCTTTAATTGTAAATTTATTTAATTTTCAAGAACCAGATAAAAATTATGCTTGGAAAGAATTTTTTAATGATAGTAATTTAAATTTATCTTTATTATTTGAAAAAAATGGAAATAATTTACCAACATTAATAACACATTATATTTCAAATAATTTTTCATATAGTAAAATTAGAAATAAAGATATTTTAGAAACATATAATATTACACCAGATTTATATTCAATAAAATCTGTTGAAAATTATAAAAAAATAAAAATTCCTTTAACTTTATCTGATTCTTGTAATAAATTAAGATATTTAATTTTATCTGAATCTTTTATTTCAATATTTTTTCTTTGTGCTTCTCGTTATTTAAGTTTTTATAGAGAAAATAAAATAATAAAAAATAATTCAACTCCTTTTTACAAAAGTATATATTGTTTAATTTTATTTTTTGAAGTTATATTTCTTTTAATATTTCAATATCCATATTTAAATTATATTTTAATTCTTCATCAATTAGATAGAATAATGATATTACCTTTATCATCTTTATTAAGTGCTATATCGACTTTTAGATTAATATATTTTTTTCAATTAATAAATTCATTTTCAATTTATGATAGTTCACTCTCAGAAAAAATATTAGATAAATTTTATTTATCTCCAAATATAATATTCACAATGAAATCATATCAAAAAAGTAATCCATTTATAAGTTTAATTATTTTATTTTTCATTGCATTAGTTAGTTTTGCATTAAGTATAAGAATTTTTGAAATGCATTATTGGGAAACTTATAAAATTATAACTCAAGATTGGAGTTTTCTTTGGAATTCATTATGGTGTATTTTTGTTTCAATGACTACAGTTGGTTATGGTGACTTTTATCCAAGAACTCATTTTGGTAGAATTATTATTATTTTTTCTTGTGCAGTTGGTATTTATTTTATTAGTATGATGATGGTATTTTTAACTAAAAAAAGTCTTTTAAATGAAAATGAAACTAAATCTTATAAATTAATTACTAGAATAAAAATTAGAAATGAATTAAAAAATATTTATTCTAATATTATTTATCATTCTATTAAAATTGTAAATATACAAAATAAATATTTTAATGATAATATTAGTCAAAAAAAATATGAAATTGATTATAATTTTGAAAGAAGAAATGTAATTTTAAATATTGATAAGAAAAAATATTTATCTGAGAAAATTAAATCTTTTGAATTTCTTCCAACTAAAGATCAATTATATGAAATTGCAGAAAGAATAATTGATGATATTAAAGATATTAATAATGAAGTTAAATTACTTCAAAAATTAAATAATTCAATTATAGGTTATACAGACACACAAGTTGTTATGATTAAATATTTAAAAAAATGTATTCAAAATACGAAATTAATGTTAGATTTAATTGAAAAAAAACCAAAAGCTTTTGGAGAATTAGGAGAATTTAATAAAAAAAATATAATGGAATCAATGAATAAAATATATAATGAACATAAAAAAGAAAGTATAAATATGGATAATTTAAAAATTAATCAATTTTTAAAATTAGATAAATTATTTGAAGATAATGAAATTATTAATCCAAATTTAGTTCATTATGATGAATTTTTTGCTAAAGAATTAGCAAAATATAATGTTACACAAGATGAATATAAACAATATTTTTATTCTTTATTTTTTAAAAGCTCAGGTTTTGGTTCAATTAAACATAATTCTTTAAAAACAATGAAAACAATAAAACAAATGAAAGAACTAAAGAAAAAAATTGATAGTGAATATATGCAAAGAAGAAATTGTACTCATGAAAATTCTTTACTAGATATTACAAATGATTTAAAATAATTATAATTATAATTATAATAATTGTATAATTTTATAAATAGTTTAAAAAGAGTATTATAAAATATTAATAATATAAACTAAAAAAAAATAAAAATTATCTAAAAAAATTAATAAAAAATATCTAAAAATAGATAATATGTATATTCAAGGAAAATAAATAAGTAAAAATCCAATTTCATATAAAAAAATTGTTCATAGTTTCTTAAATATAGAAAAAAATTCAGTAACAAAATAAATAGAACAATCAGAAAAAAAAATAGTTTTAAATCAAGTAAAAATATGAGTAAGATTATGAGATATTATATAATTCCTCAATATAAAAAAAGGAAAAATGTTTTTTATTAATTGATTATTTTTTATTTATTAAATTTAAATATGTATTAATGTAAATAAAGAATGAAACATTATTATTTACATTAATTAATATTATATATACTATAATATATTTTAAAAATTATTGAAGTGAACAATTACAAGAAACATTTTTATCATATGTATGATTATAAAAATCTTTATCATAAATAGAACTTTTATTATAAGTATTTTCTTCTTTAATTACTTTATTTCCCAAATTATATTTTTTATCTCTTAATTGATAATTTCTAAAACTATTAATTTTATATAAAAACTGATTAGTCATCATTTTATTTTTTAATCTCATAGATTGCATACTTTCACTTTCTTCAGTAGGACTTAAAATAATATTTTGTACATTTTCATTTAAAGAACTTTGATTAATATTATCATCAATTAATTCACTATTTTCATTTGAATTTGAATTATTTAAAACAATTGTACTTTGCGTTTTTTCATTTTTTCCTCTATCAGTTAAAGGAATTTTAATTTTATTTATTGTTTTCATTTGTATTGGAGAACAATTTTCATCATCTTGTTCAATTATTGGAATATCAATATTTAAATTATAATTTTTTAAAAAAATATCATTTGATTGTTTTTTTAAATGAAGAGAATTATTTAAATTTGTATTTATATCATAAATTTCTTTTTTTATTTGTTCAAATAAAGTTGAATAAGTTTTAAAACGTTTAAATGAATTTTCATTCATATTATTTATTTCTTTTACTTTCTCTAATTGAGATAATGGTCTATATGGTTCTGCAAATGATTTTGAATAAATTCGTTTTGATAAATTTTTTGAATTTATTATGTCGTTTATTTCATTTAGTGAAGTGTCATTTGTTGAATTTTGTATATTTACATTTTTTTTTTCTTTTTTAAAAGTTTTTTTGATTTTTGGATTTTTTAATGTTGAACTCTTTAAATTGTTCATTCCTATTGTTATTGTGTTTCTTCTTTCTTGTTTAGACATTATATTAATTATTTATATTTTTTTATTTTTAGTTTTTATTTATATTGAAAAATATTATAATTAAAATAAAATCCTTAATAAATGTTATGTTCTGAGAATTGAAAAATAATTAATTTTTTTAATACTAATTCATTTTTAATTATGGGATTTGTTATATAAAAAATATTTCAAATTGAAAATTTAACAGAAAAAAATTCAAAAAAATAGTATAATTAATTAATTTATATATTAATAATATGAAAAAATTCCAATTAAATAAAAATAAAATTAAATAAAAAATATTAAAATTAAAATATTTATGTCTGAAACTTCTTTAGCAAATTGGATAAACACATCATTAAAATTAAGCAAAAAAATAACAAACATCTCAGAAGATTTTTATAACGGTTATTTATTTGGTGAAATATTAGATAAACATCGTTTAATTCCAAATTTCAATGCATATACAAATTCAAATGATAATAAATTAATATCAAAAAATTATCAATATCTCACAAAAGCATTTTCAGATTTAGGAATAAAATTTAATGACAATAGAAGAAATGATTTATTAAATAAAAAAAAAGGAGTAGCCTCACAATTATTATTTAAAATAAAACAAGTTTTAGATAGTAAATTTATATCATTAAAAACTCTTCCTCCAAAAAGTGTAAATGAATTAGCAGAAATGTATAAAACAATGAGATTTCCAAATAAAAATGAAAAATATTTAAAAGATTTATTAAATAGAAAAGCAACTAGTAATAAATTATTATTAGATCCTCTTCATAAATTTGGAGAAGGATTAAATACTTATTATCAAAAGATTATAAATAAAATTGATGATGATAATAATTATGTTAAAAAAGAACATATGAATAGATTAAATAATATTAGAAGTAAAGAAAAATTAAAAGGAGAAGAATTTAAAAATTTAGATTTGAAAAATTTAAATAATTGGAATAATCAAATGGAAATAAGAAAAAATTTTGTAAAAGAAAAAGAAAAACAATATTGGTCTCAATGTAATTTTTATAAAAGAGCAACATTAAATTCATTTAAAAATTCAAATCAATTAAATTTTAATATAATAAATGAATTTAGTTCAAATTTATCAAAATTAGGTTTAGATATAGTAGATTCAAATATGATGAATAAAAAAAAAAAAGTTATTTCTACTGATATTATAATGAAAAAAATACAAGAAAAAATGATAATTGAAGAAAAAGCAAGAAAAGATAAAATAAAAAGAGTAAGAAAACAAGAACATGAACATGAAAGACAAATTGAATTAATGAAAAAATTAAAAGAAGAAGAAGAATTAAGACAATTTAGTAGAACACATTATGTAGATCATAATAAAATAATCAAAGATAAATTAGAAGAAATGGAAAAAAAAAATGAAGATTATATAAAAATACAAAAAATTCATGAAAGAAATATAATAAAAAATAAAAATAATGAGCCTTTAGAAGAAGAAAAATATACTTTACCATATGAATCATATGCAGATAATTTTGATGAAAAATTATTTTTTACTTTATTAGATAAATACACTCCAAAAATGATAGAAGATAAAATAAATTCAAGAAAAAAAAAAGAAAGTCAAATTAAACCAGGAATGGATTTAATAATGGAAATGTTATTAGATATAACAGATGAAAGTGAAAAATATTTAAAAGATCATAATGTTAATTTAATAGAAATTCCAAATTGGGAAAATTGGATGGATTTATTTATTGAAAATACACCAATTTCAGAATATTATAGAAAAATAGAAGAAAAATCACATCAAAAAACAGAAATAAATCCAAATGAAATGGATAATGAAAATACAGAAGAAAATTTAATTTATTCTTATTGTGAATTTTTTGATTATATTCATTATATGGGAAAATGGAATCTTAATATGAAAAATATTATTTTGAAAAGAGATAAAAAAAGTAAAAAATTAAAACCTATTGAATTAAGTTTATATGATATTTTAGGAAATGATATTGCTTTTATGTTAAATGGAGGAAAATTTCAAATTGCTGGTTTAAAAGAGAAAGATTTACAAAAAATGAATAATTCTGAATTTGAACCTGGAAATTTAGATATTTCAAATATTACTTTACCTGTTTATAATATTAGTAATCAAACTCTTGGTGAAATTTTAGAAATGTATTTAGATATGAAATTTGAGTTAATTGATGTTAATGGAGGAATTAATCCTTTTGATGAAAAGGATAAAAAAGTTACTGATACACAAGAAATAAAAACTGAAGATAATAATGAAGAAGAAAAAAAAGAAGAAGAAAAAAAACAAAATGAAGAAGAAAAAAAAGAAGAAAATGAAGAAGAAAAAAAAGAAGAAGAAAAAAAAGAAGAAAACAAAGAAGAAAACAAAGAAGAAAATAAAGAAGAAAATGAAGAAGAAAAAAAAGAAGAAATTCCAATAGAAAATCCAATAGATGACAAATACACATTTAATCACATTCCAATAAAATTATGTTTCATAGGACATTTATTTTCAGGAAGAAAAACAACATCTCAATTAATATCAGAAAAATATCCAAATATAAAAGTATATAATATAGAAAAAATAATAAAAAATTGTATGGAAACATATGAAAAAATAACAACACCAATAGAAGAACATCCAAAATTTAAAACAATGAAAAAAAACCAAATTGAACAATTAAAAGCAGAAAAAGAAAAAGAAGAAAAAGAATTTGCATATTTAAGATCAATAATTGAACCATATGCAAAAAAAGAAATAGAAAATATTTCAGATGATAATTTAATAAATTTAATTTTTTATTATTTACAAAAAGATTTTCCAATAAAAACAAAACAACAAATAACAGAAGAAGTAAATAAAAAAATAAATAGAATAAATACAATTGAAGAAGAATTAGCATTAATAAAAGAAGAACAATTAAAAAAACCAAAAGCAAAAGTAAAAGAAGAACAAAATTTTATAAAAGAAAAAGAAACAATAATAAATAATTCATATTCAGGAATAATTTTAGATGATTTTCCTCAAACATTAAATCAATTTAAATTATTTGAAAAAAGATGTACTGGTTTTATAGAACAATTAGACTTACCAAAAACAGAAAAAGAAAACGAAAATGAAAACTTACTTTTTATAGTTGATAAAATATTTCATACAGATCCAAAAAAACAAGAAATAAATTCAGTTTTTGATAATTTTTGTTTATTTGATGTTTCAGAAGAAGAAACTTTAAGAAGAGTAAATAATAGAAAAATAGATCCTAATACAAATATAATATATCATATGGAAGATAATCCGCCTCCTGAAAAAGATAAAAAATTAAATGAAAGATTAATTGATTTAACTGAACCAAGTGATGATGATGTTAAAAAACAATTACATGAATATGATTTAAGTATTCAAGAAGTTAAAAAATATATTGAAATATTTAAAAATATTTATCTTGTTCATCAAAGTAAAATTAAAGATGATGTTGTTAATGAATTATGTGATAATGTTCTTAATAAAATTATAGAAAGATTTGATACTGAATATTATATTAATAATGAATTAAATGATGATAATATTAATACTGAAAATGTTAATACTGATAATTTAAATACTTTACAAGAAAAAACTTCAAATTTAGTTTCTCAACCTTCATTAAATCCAAATAATATTTCTACAATTTCACATTCTTCAAGAAGAATTGAAAGAGAACATGTTAATTATGCAATGAATGCAATTGCAGAATTACAAAATACTAATATTAAATATAATAGAAGATATAATGAAGCTAAAAAAAAAATTTGTAGTTCGAATATTAATATGTTATTTTTAAAAAAATGGGGAAATTTTAATGATAATTATAATAATTCTTTAAGACATGTTTTTGTTAATATTTCTAATATTAAAGATTTAATGAAGAATACTTTAAAAAAATGTCAATTAGATTTTATTAATTTTTTAAATACTCCTTCTAATAAAAAAGAATTAATTGATAAATTTACTAAAAAATATTCTTCTTTTAAATTACAATTTAGCCATTTAACAATGCATGATTTAGTTATTGAAGAATTTAATAATGATTTAAATGATTTAACTGATGGTTTATGGGAAATTATAAATGAAAGGAAATTAAGTGCAATTAATGAAAGACATAAAATTATGCATAATGGTTTTTTTGAAAAACAAATTCGTTATTTTCATGAAAATATAGAAAAAATGTTTATAATAGAAACAGAAAAATTTTTAATATCAGTAAATATAATAAAAGAATTTTATAATGTATTATCAAATATAACACATTCTGCAAATTTAATATTTACAAATAAATTAGAAGAAATTAAACCAGATTCAATAATAAAAAATACAGAAAATTTACCTTTAATAAAAGAAGATGATGATAATAATAGATTATTTCCAAAAATGGAAAAAATATATTTAAATTGTATGAAAATAATATTTAGATATGATTACTTAATGAAACAAATAGAAATAAATCAAGAATACATATTAAAATCAAGTGATTTAAATTCTTCTGGAATGGATACTTCATTTAATAGAACTCATTTATCAAGAAAGAGAAAATTAACAAAAAAAAGAACAATGAGAAAAGGATTAAATGATTCAGTTAATTCAGATGATAATAAAGATTTATTTAATATTCCAGAAGAACAAACAATTGCAATTGAAAATGAGAAAAATAAATATAAATATAGATTAACTGTTATTAAAACTTATGCAATTGGTACTTTAAATACTATTTTAAGAATATCAAATGAATTATATTCTTTATTAGATGAATGGATTATTGATAGTGTACATTTTCAAAATAATATGATGAATCAATTAATTGAAAGATTGAGAAAAATTGTAAATCAAAATTTGAAAATTCAATGGGATTTTGAATTAGATAAATTCAATATTTATAAACCAATTTCATTTAAATTTAAAAATAATTATAAAAATCCTTTTGAAGATATTGAAAGTGAAAGTGAAAATAATAGTGATATTAGTTATAGAAAATATATTGAAATTTTATATAAATTATATAAAGATATTCAATTATATACAATTGAAAATGAATTTATTAGTGAAGGAAGATTTATTGATATTTTTTTTAAAAAACATTTATGTATTAATTTATCTAATTTAGAAGAAACACCTTTAAATAAAATTACTTATCATCAATTTTATAATTTTATAAATAAAATGACTTTTTCAATTGATCCTGAAAAAGGAAGAGATGACTTAATTAATATAAATCATATTTTTGCAATACTGAGTTTATTTCCTTTAAATGTTTTAGATGATTATGAATATAGAGATATATATTCAAAAATTCAAGATAAATTAAAATATCATTGTTTTTTAACTAAAGAAGATTATTTTAATACAAAATTATGGTTTGAAGGAAATAAAATATTTAATGAATATTATGATGATTCTGAAGATAAAAAAATGAAAAAATTTAATATGAGTTTAAAAGAATTTTTATATGAATTATTTAAAAAAGATAATGGAGATATGAATATGGAAGATTTTTTAAATACAGTAACATTAAAAAGTTTAAAAAGTAATGATGAAGATTTTTATGCTGAAAAATATATTGATTTACTCAATTAAATACAAAAATAATAATTTTTTTTAATTTTAAAATTAATTAAATACTTTATTAATTATCTTAATTTGATTAAATATGTCAAAAACTCAATTATTAAAAACAGAATATAATCCAATTCCCCAAAAAGCATTTCCTCAAAAAACATATAAAAATCCAGAACAACGTCAATTTAAAAAATATAAAATAGACAAAGAAATAAAAAATTCATTGTCATCAATAGAAATAAAAATTTGTAAAAAAATTCCATCATTAATATCAATTTTTTCATATGATAATGTATTTATACATGATTTAATAAGTGGAGAAACAATAACAAAATTCCCAAATATAAACGAACAAATAACAAGTGGATTTTTTAGAGAAGATGGAAAAGTTATTATAACTGGAACTGAATCAGGTAAAATTATATTACATGATATAATAAATAAAAATGTATTAAGAAAATATAATGCGCATTCATTAGAAGTTAATTCAATTGATATTAATAATTCACTTATTAAATTTGTTTCTGGAAGTAAAGATTGTTCTTTTAAAATTTTTGATATGTCTTCTAAAAAATCTATTTCTGATTATATAAAAGCACATGATGATTATATTAGATCTACTAAATTTTTTAATAATGATTTAATATTAAGTGGTGGTTATGATAAAGTTATTAAATTATGGGATTTAAGAGAAGAAAATAAATCTTGTTCATTAATATTTAATAATAATAATATTTGTGAAGATATTTGTATTCTTGATTCAAATTATTTTATTTCTACTTCTGATAATGGATTAATTCTTTTTGATATTAGAAATAATCAACAATTAAATTATTCAACTCCAGTTCAAAGTTCAATTTCAAAAATAATTTCTGTTAAAAATAATCAAAGATTATTTATTTTATCTGGAAATGAATCTTTTATTAAAGTTGTTGATATTTCAGATTTATCAATGAGATCTTTATATAGTTTAAATTTTAAAAATAAAATAACTGCTTTTGATATTTCAAATGATATGAATCATTATTCAATTTGTTTTGATGATGGAAAAAATTTAATTAAATCAAAAAATATAAAAGAAGAAATTGATGAGACAAAAGCATTAAATTATAATCAAGAAGAGGCGGATATAAATTTACTTGATCCTTCAAAATATTCTGAAAAAAGTATTGTTAAGAATTATAAATATTTTAATAGAGGACAATATACAAAAAATTTAAATAAAGAAAATGATATTTTTATTGAGAAAGGAAAGAAAAAAAATTTACAAAAATATGATAAATATATTAAAAAATTTCAATATAGAAAAGCACTTGATACTGTTATTGAAAGTAAACATGTTGAAAATATTTTAGGTGTTTTTGAAGAATTAATTGATAGAAATGCTTTAAAATTAGCTTTATTAAAAAGAAGTGAAGAAGAAGTTGAAATTATTTTAGAATTTATTTTATGGAAAATTCGAGAACCTAAAGCAATGAATATTTTATTATATGTTTTTGATTTAATGGTTAATTATTATATTTTGTTTTCAAATAAAAATGATAAAATTAATAATTTATTTAATCAAATTGAAGAAGAAATTAATAATGAATATCAATTTGAAAAAGATTTATTAAAAATTAAAGATGAAATTCAAACAATAACTCAAGTATATAATACTTTAAATAAATAAAATATATATATTAAATAAAAATATATATATAAATCACATTAATTTAAATTTAATATTTATTTAAAAAAAATAATTATTTTTAATTAGTTATAATAAATGGGTTTTTATAGAATCCAAAAATTTAGTAAAATTTTATTTTTCCTCATTTTATTCGAAGTTAATTTCTAATATTTCACAAACTCTTTGTACCTTTTGTTGAATATCAGGATCTTCACATTGTGAAGAACATATAATCTCTTTAATCAATTCTTTTGATTCATCTATATTTTTTTTTAATTCTAAATATTTAGTATTAATATCATTTAGCCCTGGAAAATCTATTTTCATATCTTCTGAATTATTTTTTTCTTTTGCATTGTTAGCCAAATCTAAAACATCATATTCTTCTTCAAAATTAGATAAATTATTAGACATTGTTAAACATTTACCATCTTCTTTTTTTTTTATACCATCTATCTTTTTTTTTAATTCTTCATTTTCTACTTTTAATAATTTATTTTCTTTTTCTAAATTTTTAATTTTTTTTTTCAAATTATCTATCTCATTTGTATATCTTATATTTTCCTCTTCATATAAGAAATTCACAGAATTATCCACCCTCATACTTTGTTTTTTGCTTTCTTCCAATTGACTTTCCAATAACAATTTTTCTTGTTCGAGTTCACGTACCTTTTCCACATATTCATTTAATGATTGATTATTTTTTATCATTTGTTGATTTGTACTTTGAATTAATGTTACTTTGCTTTGTTTTAAATCATTATTTTCTTCCAATAATATTCTATTTTTTTCTTGTAATTCTTTTATATCTTTTTCAAACCGGGTTATTCTATCATCTTCTAAATAATTAGATTTTAATTTTTTTATTAATTCATCTTTTTCATTTATAGTTTGAAGGTAATTCCCTATTTGACTTGCTTGTAAATTTAACTTTTCAATATTTTGAGTATTTTTACTCTTTAATTCCTCTATTTTTGAATTATTTTCCTTTTCTTCTTTTAACTGAGATTTGTATTCTTTAATTAATTCTTTTAAATGATTATTTTCACCAGATAATGAATTATATTCATCATCTTTTTTGGATAATTCTTTTTTAACATTATTTAATTCATTATTTGTTTTATCTATATTTATTTGTAAATTTTTTTTTTCATTTTTTAAATTTTCTATAATAATTTCATCATTATTATTTTTATTTTTATTGCTATTGATTTTATCTTTATAATCTTTTATTATTTTATCTTGTTCATTAATTTGTAATTTATATTTATTTATGTCATTTTTTAATTCATTTATTTCATTATTTAATTTATCTACAACTTTAGAAGTATTTTGATTTTTTTTTATAAGATATTTATAATATTTATATTTTTCTTCACATTTTA
>JAEEGK010006411.1_pt1 | contig 28340 bp, 11 predicted proteins | sample 8958771 | NCBI WGS metagenome assembly JAEEGK01 (sample SAMN16246547, study PRJNA631951) | gut metagenome | biome: gut microbiome; feature: rumen; material: SC-attached | host: Bos | place: Iran: Karaj | collected 2018-10 | reverse complement strand
CTTAAATTAAAATTACTATTATTTTTACTATTATTATTACTATTATTATTACTATTAACATTAATTAAAATATTTTCATCATAGCTTAAATTATGATTTTGATATTTTTCATCTCCATTTAAATAATTAATAAAATTACAAACATAATCCACATTAAAATTATTATTATTATCTTCATTAAAAAAAAATCCTTCATCTTTAACATCAATTTTTTTCTTTTTAATCATCCAAAAATTTTCAAAATTATTATTAACATCATCAACAAATTTTTCATTTTCATTCGGAATTATTTTAACTTCATAATAAAATTGTGTATGTTTAAAAAACAAAATCATTAAAAAAATTCCTTCATCAGGATTTGGCGAATAAATAGTTTCAATTTTACTGCTCATAACAACAAATTCAAAACATTTTTTATAAATTAAATATTTATATTTTTTAATTAAATCTTCAATATTATCGTAATTAGAACTTTCTTCTTTTTTAATATTAATCCAAATTCCAAAAATTATACTTTTTAAACTTCGACTATTATTAATATTACTATTAGTATCATCAATTAAAGTGATGATTCTCTTTTCATAAGTCATAGAAAGAAAACCATTGTTATTTAATATTTTTCCTTCCATTTTTATAACAGTGTGTTTTTTATCAGTTAATAATTTATTCAAAGGAAAACCAGATGATAATGATAAAGCTTTTATTCTTTTTAAAGAAAAATTAATGTTCGGAAAAATTGTGTAAAAATTTGAAATTATGTTGTTATTATTTTTATTGAAAGTAAAGAAATTATAAACGAAAGGATTAAATAATGTGTTTGAAAGATTAATTTTGAAAGTTTTTATTTTTATGTAAATTGATTCTATTAATTTTTTAATGTTTTTGTTAAATTCATTATTATTATTATTATTTGAATTATTATTATTATTTGATAAAAGAACATTAATGTCAATGTTATTAATGAGATTTTCATCTTCATTTAAATCTGTTATTATTTCATCGTATTTTATATTTGAAAATAAATTATTGTTATTATCGATATTATTATTGTTATTATTAATGTTTGATTCATGAAAATAACAAAAAATATTTAAATAATTGTTTTCTTGATTGAAAAATTTTTTTATACAATTTAAAATACTTTTTGATACTTCAATATTATTTGGTAAAAAATCATTTATTTTTAATATTATATTTTTATTTGATATGTATTCTTTTTTCCAATAATTTTTTTTTATTGTTGCGTTTCTTAATTTAATTTTCTTTTTAAAAAATTTTAATATTTTTTCATTTGTTACTTTAATATTAATCGGAATTTTATTATTATTATTATTATTTAAATTATTATTATCATTATTTAAATTATTATTATTATTAAGATTATTATTAATATTATTATTATTTATATACGAATTATCACTTAAACTATTATTAATAAAATATTTCGAAATTGATTCATTATTAACATTATTTTTATAAATATTCATATTTTATATAAAAAAAAATAATTTTAATAATAAAAAATAGATTTTTATAGATAAAAAATGGATAATTTAATCGATTATGTAATAAAAGATGAAATTTTCAATTCAATCGAAGATGAAATCACATGTTCAATTTGTTCAAACATTAAAATCGATCCTTTAATGTGTTCAAAATGTCAAAATTCATTTTGTTCAAAATGTATAAAAAATTCCCATTTAAATAATCAATGTCCATTCAAATGTGAAAATAACAATTTTGTTCCAGCTCGAATCGTAAAAAACTTATTATCAAAAATTAAATTCAAATGTATGAACGGTTGTAATGAAAAAATTCCTTACGACAAATTAGAAAATCATTACGAATTTGAATGTGTAAAAATAAATTATAAAAATAAATATCAATTTTTAATATCAAAATACAATCAATTAAAATCAGATTTTTCTGAATTAGAAATGAATTTTAAAAAATTATTAAATTTTAATATGAATAGTTTAATAATTGAAAATCAAAACGAATTATTTTTCATTTATCAATGTATTAAAAAATACTATAAAAATAATTTCAAATTAGATTTAATTTATCGCGCTACAAAAGATGGCGATTCAGGCAAAGATTTTCACAATTTATGTGATAATAAACCAAGAATTTTAATATTAATAAAAACAGATAAAAACATAAAATTCGGTGGTTTTTCAGATGCAGAATGGATTTCATTTTTAGATGAAAAAAAACCTGCAAATGGAAAAAATATTTGCGGAAAAATTAACTTTTTATTCCAAATTAATCTAAGAAAAGTCTATGAATTAAAATTCTTTATGAAAAAATTAACTTCGATATTTTGTAGAACAGATGTTGGCCCATGTTTTGGAGAATTAGGCGAAGATATTTGGATTAAACCGAATTTTTTAACAAAAGGAGGATTATTACATAAAGATAAAGAAAAAGGAAGAAAATGTTCTTATGATACGGAAGATTTTGAATTAAATAACGGCGAAAGAAAATTTGGAATTAAAGAAATTGAAGCATTTTGGTTAAAAACATAAATTTTATATTTATTTTTCATAATATTATTATTTAATTAATATAAAAAAAAATTTAAAAATCTATAAATAAAATATAATAATTAAAATAAAAAATACATTTATAATAAAATAATTCAAATATTTATTCTATCAAAAAAAAAAATCAATTCAAATGTTTACTCATATTACTCGTAACTTTATTAACAATTTCATCTCTATATTTTCTCAAACCAACTCTAACATCCCCACCTTCTTTAGCAATATTAACCAAAATCGGCATTAAATCAATCAACGCAGTATCATACGGATCTTCTCCCCAAAAAGCTCTAATATTCACTCCATTTTCCTTTTGCAACCTAAAATTCTGAGGCATATTATCAACAATAATAATTTTATCAATCGGTCTTCCCAATCTTTTCAAATCCTTAACAAAATCATTATCTATTATTATCGTATGTTGTCTATACAATCTATAATCAAAATATATTTTATTTTCTTCAATAGCATCGATTAATAAATCAGCGTAATCTTGCGTCGCTGCTGTGAAAACTATAATTTCATAATAATTTCCTAATGTTTCTAAAAAATCAAAAATTCCTGGTCGAACTCTTAAAACACCTTCACTATCATTATTAGGATTTACTTTAAAATGAATAATCGTTTCATCTAAATCAAGAACTAATGTAAATTTCTTCAAATTTTTGCTTGTTAAATAAGGCGGATTCACAGTAAAAAAATTCTCTTTTAATATAAAAGAACCTAAAACACTTGCGTTTGGATTATCAACTCGTAAAATTTTTTCTCGATAAAAAATATTCAAATCATCGTAATTCATATTATTAATATTTTTATATAAATTTATTAATTCTAATGTATTATTATTATTAGCGCCATTATTAATTGGATATTGCTTTAAAATTATATTAATATCGCTACTAATTGAATAAGTATTAAATTTTATTTTTTCAATTGGAGTTAAAATTTGGCCTTTGTAATTTTCAAATTCGTTGTTGTTATTTTCATCCAATTTTTGACTGTTTATTAATTCTCGCAATTTGTAAACCCAAGAATTATTCATTGATTCTTTACTAACTTTTGATAAAATATATTCACATATTATCATTAAATTCTTGTGATTCAAATTCAAAATCGCTTTTATTAAAATAAAAACCTTCGATAATAATGAAGTGTCAAATGAAATGTCATAACAAATTAAAATAGTTAATAATTTGAAATTAATTGAATGAGTCACAATTAAAGAATCAGATTGAGACAAAAAAAGTTTTTCTAATTTACGAAATAAAGAACAATTGTAAAAATAATTCCAATATTCAAAACATTCATTTGACATTAATTTATTAATGTTTAAAGCTGAAATTATTTCAGTTAGTTTTTCTTCTAAAACCATCAAATCTTCTAAATTAATACTATTATTGTTATTATAATAATTTGTATTATTAGTATTTGTACTGTAAGTTGTAGTGTTATTATAACTATTGAAACTATTATTATTATTAATGTTGTTGCCATTGAAAGAAGAATTGTTTGTGTTGTTATTATAAATTGTGTTTATGTTATTATTAGAATAGCTAAATTCTTTATTATTATTATTATTATAATATTTATTATTATTATTATTATTATTTTTAATAATATTTGTATTAAAATCATATAAATTATTATTATAACCATTATTAAAACTTCTGTTCATATTATTATTATAATTATAAGCATAGTCATAATTATTATTATTATTAATATTAATATTATTTTTGTTGTAATGTCCTTGAGAACGTCGATAAACATTATTATTATTATTAATTTTTGTGAAACTATTATTTAAATCAAAGAAATTATTATCATGAAAATTATTATAATACATGCTCATATTAATAATATCATTATTACTATTATTAACGAAATAATTATTATTATTAATATTATTATTATTATTTAATCTTTCTTGTGAACGTCCACGAATGTTATTTTTTTTATTGTAGACCATTTTTGTGTTTGGTTTTTTGTATGTAATATTATTATTAATTTTATTATCGCTGTTCATTTTTTTAAAATCATTATTAATTTCTTTTCTTATTTGATCTTCTCGTTCATTGATTTTTTTATGTTGATTTTGAATGTCTCGAAAGCGATTTTTTTTTTCTTCGCTTCTTAATTTTTCTTTGTTTTGACGTAAAATTTCTTTGTTTCGCAATTCTTCTTCTTCATTTTTATTATTATTATAATTAATAGAATTTATTTTATTTTTAATAATTTCTTCTTCTTTTTTTGATTCATTTTTTTCTTTTTGATAAATTTCATTTAATTTTTGTTCTTCTTCGTTTTTTTTATTTATTATTAAATTATTATTTTCGATTTGTTTTAAAATTTCTTCTTCTTTGATTTTATTTTTATTGTTATTTTCGTTGATTTTATTTAAACTTTCGATTAAATCTAAATTTTTTTCGTTTTTTATTGATAAATTAATGAAATTTTCATTTTCTTTTTCTAAATTTTTTTTTGCTTCGATTGAATCATTTAATCTTTTTAATTCTTCTTCTTTTTTCTTTTTTTCATTTTCTTCTTTTCGTTTTTTTTCTTCTTCTTCTCTTTTTTTTCTACGTTTTTCCCATAATAATTTTCTACGTTCGTTTTCTTCTTTTTCTTTTCTTTTTCTTTCTTCTTCTTCTTTTTTTAAATTTTCAATTTCTTCTTCTTTTTTTTGAATTATATTTTCTTCTTTTTTTTCTTGTTTTAATTTTTTTTTTCGTTGTTTTGCCTCTTCTTTTTCTAATCTTCGTAAAATTTTTTCTTCTTCTTCTTCTTCTTTTCGTTTTCTTTCTTCTTCTTCTTCTCTTTTCTTATCTTCTTTGTTTTTCTTTAATTTTATTAATTCTAAAATGTTTTTTAATTGATTCTTTTTTTTTTCAATGTTTTCTTTTTCATCATCTTTTTCATTTTCATTATTATTTTCATCATTTTCATTATTTTCATTATTATTTTCATCATTTTCATTATTATTTTCATCATTTTCATTATTATTTTCATCATTTTCATTATTATTTTCATTATTTTCATTATTTAATTCTTCTTTTTCTTCAAATTCAATTTTTTTTATATTAATTTCAGTTTTATTTGTTTTATTTTCTTTTTGTTTTATTGGAGAATTTTTAAGTTCTTCATTTTTTTGTTTTCCTAATTTTAACATTAATAATTTTTCTTTTAATGTCATTGGTTTTGATTCATTTATTTCTTCTTTAATATTAACATTATTATTTTTTTCTTTATTTTTTTCTTCATCTTCAGAATTGAATGATTTATCATTTTTATCATTTTTATTATTATTATTATTATCATTTTTATTTTCAATTTTTTCATCAATTTCATTTTCATTTTCATTTTGATTATTTTCATTTTCTTTTTCATCATTTTCTTCATTTTTTTTATTACTATCCAAAACTTCATTAGCAATTTCTTCATTAATATTTTCACTTTTTCTTTCTATTTTTTTATAATTAATTTTTAAATTTTTAATTGGAGTTCCATTTTCTTTTTTTTCATATTCTTCGCTGCTGCTTTCATCAGAATTATATTTTAAATTTTCAGGTAAAACACCTTTTTCATTAAATTCTATTTTATTAAATAAAAATTTTAATTTTTCTGCTAATAAATGATTATTTTTTAAAGGCGATTTACAATCTTTTTTATTATTATTATTATTTTCATTATTATTTTCTTTATTTTCATTATTATTTTCATTATTATTTTCTTTATTTTCATTATTATTTTCATTAATTTCAGAATTTTGCGTATTTAAATTTTCATTTCTTTTTTTTCTTTCAATTAATTTTTTATTTGTATCTTCAACATTATTATTTTTATTATATTTAGATTTTTTAAAAGGATTTTTAATATCATCATCATTTTCATTATTATTATTATTATTATTTTTCGTCTTTGAATTTCTAAAAGGATTTTTAATAGTTTCTTCTAATTTTTCTAATCCATTGCTTTCTCTTTTATGATGTTGATAAAAATCACTATTATTTTTTTTTTCCGCAGAAGCCATTTAAATTAAAATATAAAAAAAAATTATTTTTTTTCAATTTTAAATAATAATAATAACAAATTAATTATTATTATTTATAAAAATTTTAATTAAAAAAATGTCAGATGATCAATTAAATAATTTAAAATCAAAAATTTCATCTCAAAACGAAAATATAAAAAATTTAACCGAAAATCACAAAATTCAAATGGATAAAATTTACAATGAAATTTCATTAGAATTTGAAAATTTCTCACAAATTTTAGACAGAATTTCATTAATAAATCCACATTCATCAAAAAATCCATTAGCAATTGGCGTCAACAGCAAAATCGACGAATTCAATCGTTTGATTCAAAACAACAACATAATAATAAAAAAAAACAAAGAAAACATTCCCGAAATTCAGCGAAAAAAAAAAGAAAACGACGATTTTTTCGTAAAATTCGTGGGAGAAAAAAAAGTTTGGTTAGATCGTTTAAACGAAGACAAATTCAGAGACATCGCATATTCAAATGGTTTTCAATATTTTTACGAAGCAAAAACAATAAAATTACTAATGGAAGGAATTTTATTAGAAAAAGTCCAAGAAAAAATCGACAAAGAATTAACAATAAAAGGAGAATTATATGGTTGGAATGTGATGGACATTGAAAAAGAAAACGAAAAAAGAAAAAAAGAAGAATTCGATTTAAATGTTCAATTATTAGATCAAAACGACCAAAATTTAATCAACGAAAAAGAAAACGAATTCAAAGAAAATTGGGAAAAAAACGAAGAAGAAAACAACAAAAAACGAGATGAAATTAACATCATTTGGAAAAAACTCTGGCAAGAATTATGGATGCCAAATGTTCCTTTATCAACAGAAGAAACATTAGTAAAACAACGAGAATTAATCAAACAAGTCACAATGCAAGTAACATTTGATTTATATAAAAAATTATTATTCGACATTTGGAAATTCAAAAATATCATTCACAATTCAGATGAATACGTCGTTTTAGACAAAGTCAGAAAATATTTTCCAGACGATAATTCAAATCCAAACAAAGACGAAGAAATTCTTAATAAAATGATGAATATCATTGAAGAAATCAAACAAGAAGAAGAAATTATTTACTGCGATTTAATTCCAGCGAGAAATAAACTACAAGAATATATTAATAATAACAGTAAAAATAAAAATAACAATAGCATTGAAAGATTAAAAAATGTCATTGAAAAAATATCAAAATTACAAAATGATTTAATGTATAATCCATCGAAATTAATCAAAATCGAAGTCGAAGAAATTAATGAATTAATTAAAGCAATTCCAGATGAAAAAGAAAAAAAATTATTTCGAGATAATTTAAAAGAAGAAAGTCGTTTATATGATGTTTTTTTGCCTTTAACAACTTTATTGCAAGTCGTTGCGTACATTAGCATAGGAAAAAAACGTACGAAAAATTACGAAAAAAAATTAAATAATTACAAAAACGAAAATGAAGAAAAAATTTTAAAAAATAAAGAATATGAAGGAAAATTAAACATGTTAAATGAAGTAAAAGAAAAAAATAAAGAAGATGTTTTTGAAATAAATGAAGATGAAAATGTAATTAATACGAATAATAATGTTTACGATGGCGATATTAAATTAGAACGAGAAAAATGTAAAAAAGCAAAAGAAGAATTGAAAAAAAACTTCGAAGAAATGAATAAAATAAAAGATGTTATTAAAAATAATCAAATTAAATTTTTTGATGAAATTAATGAAAATTTATTACAAATTTAATTTTATTTAATAAATTTATTTAAATATATTAAAATTAATATTATTTTTATTATGGAAAAAATAACAAAAAATGACATTATTATTAATGAATTAAATTCATTTTCAACATTAACTTGCTGCTATGAAATCGAAGAATATAATTTATTAGCTTGTGGCGATAAAAAAGGCAGAATTTTATTATTTGACATCAGAGAAAAAAAACCAATTGTTAAATTAATATTAACAAACAATAATAATAATAATGAAGAAATTAATAACATTCAATATAATAAAAATTCCATTTTTTTTTCTACTGATAATAACATTTATTCAATTGATATTTTTTCAAATAAAATTTCTAATAAAATTTACTCAAATCCAAAAATTCGTATTAAAAACTCAAACGAAGAAAATGAAATTAATGACTTTCTTTTATTACCAGACAATACAATCATTTATCCTGATTTAGAAAGCGAACAATTTCTTTTTTTTCAAGAAATCAACAATGAAAAAAACAACGAATTTAAATTATACGACACATTTTCAATTTCTTCTGCTTATGGACAAGAATACATAAATTTCAATAAAAAAGTTATTTTATATTCATTCGATGGAGAAATTATTCAATACGATTATAAAACAAAAGAAACAATTTTATCATCATCAACAGAAAAATACGATAGTTCTTTAAAAAAAGATTACAATAACATTAGCAATCCACCTTATTTAAATAAAATCATATACAATAAAAATAATAATGAAATCATATGCGCAATGATGAATGGTTATTTATTAGGATTAAAAAGCAACTTTAAATTTACTAAATTGAAAAATATTCATAATGGAAATATAAATGAAATTAAAATGAGCAAATTTAATGTAAAAAATAATAATAAAGATATTATTTCTTTTGGAAGAGACAAATGCCTAAAATTAATTGATAGCATTAATAATAATTTTAATATCGATTATTATTTCGATATGAATGAAAATATTATTGATTTCGATAGCGATGTTAATAATAATATTTTTTATATTGATGATATTCACAAAACACTTTTTAATATTAAATTTAAAGGATAATAATAATAATGTTAATAAATTATTATTATTATTTTAATGTATATTAATTAATATTAATATTTATTTATATGTGTATTTATATTTTACTTATTTTTAGTTATTAATTTTTTTTTATTTATTTTAAAGTAAATCGTCGTTTGCAATATTAACGTTTGCTCTGTTTATTTCTTCGTTTTCTTCTTTTTTATCTTCTTCTTCTTTTTTCTCTATTTCTTCAATGTTTATTTCATTATGAGGCTGTTCTTCGATGTTTTCTACATTATTATTTTGTTCTTCTATGTTTTCTTCATAATGTTCTTCTTCATTTACATTTTCATTTTGTTGCTCTTCATTTACATTTTCATTTTGTTGTTCTTCAGGTGGATTTTCATTTTGTTGTTCTTCAGGAGGATTTTCATTTTGTTGTTCTTCTGGTGGATTTTCATTTTGTTGTTCTTCTGGTGGATTTTCATTTTGTTGTTCTTCTGGTGGATTTTCTTCATTAACCTCTGAAGGAAGATTATTTTCTTCATGATGTTCTTCAGGTGGATTTTCATTTTGTTGTTCTTCATTTACATTTTCATTTTGTTGCTCTTCATTATTAACATTTTCATTTTGTTGTTCTTCAGGAGGATTTTCTTCATTAACCTCTGAAGGAAGATTATTTTCTTCATGATGTTCTTCATGATGTTCTTCATGATGTTCCTCATGATGTTCTTCAATAACATTATTTTCTTCATGATGTTCTTCATGATGTTCTTCAATAACATTATTTTCTTCATGATGTTCTTCAATAACATTATTATTTTCTTCATTACTAGCATTAAGTTCATCATTATGTTCTTCAATAACACCTTCTTCATCTCCTAATTTCAATTCTTGTTCTTTCTTCTCTTCAACTTCTTTAACTTCTTGAGACAACAAATCTTTTTCATCATCTTTCATACTCGTTCCAATTTCACTCACATCAGGATTAATTTTTTTCACATCACCTTCCACATTAAAATGAAGTTCAGGTTTATTTTCATCCGCAACAAACCCAACAATTTTTTTTTTATGTTCATCTTCAACTTTTTTATCTTCTTCATTAATTTCCTTCTCATCTTCCTCATCTTCTTCTTTATTATATTCTTTCTGCGCATTTTTCAAACTCGTATTAATCGCAACTTTGGCTCTTTCAATGAATCTTTTTTCTTCTAATTCTTGCGTGTCTTGTTTTTTCTTCCTTTCAATTTCCGGAATAATAAAGCTACTAACTAAATCTCTAATTCTAACATCATCTTTAACAAACTTATTTTCAATACTATCAACAATTTTATTCAATTTATTCGCCTTAATTTCAATTTCTTTAATAACCTGCTTTTTACTCACTTTATTCACAGTATTCGTAAACAAACTATTAATGTAACTATCCATCGTCGCTTGATTAACTTCTTGTAATTCTCTAGCCATAATGTCTTGTCTGTTTCTTAAAATGTTTTCAGCTTGTCTTCTTCCCATTTCTTCTGCTTCTCGTTTTCGTCTTTCATTTTCAGCCATCATTACAATTGCATTTATTTTCTGTTCTTCTTTTATTCTTATCATTTCTTTCGATAAATAATCTAATGTTTTTGCAATGTTGTCTCCTTCAATTGCATCAACAACGCCATTTGTAAGTTTTTCTTTGTAGTTATCTATTAATTTCTGCTCTTCGTCTGTTGCACCTGCGTTTTTCCATTCATCTGCTCGTTTTAATTCTCGGATCAATTCGAATCGGTTTTTTTTTCCTTCTTGCATTAATAATTGTTCTTTTCTTCCTCTTAACAATCTCTGGAATAATAATACATCTTCTAATATTAAATTCTTTTCAGGAATTGGTTCAGGAGGTTTATTTCTTTCAATACGTAAACGTTCTTCTTCTTCGAGTTTTTTCTTTCGTATTCTTTCTTCTTCAATTTTCTTCTTTTCCGCCTTTTGAATACTACCAAAAGCATCTTCAATCGCTTTCATATGAACTTTCTCTAATTTGCTCAGACTATTATTATATTGCTTTTCCATTTTTGGTTTAGTAATGCTGCTCATTGTTGTATTTGCAGTGCTTGTTATTTCACTTTCTAATTCACTCAAACCATCGAATGTTGTTAGAGAATAACTGTTCAACTCAAATTTAAATGGATGTCGATCGGGATTGTGCCCATCTCTAGTCAAAGGCGCATAAACTTTAGAACCAAACGATGCGTAATCTAAAATTATGTCTCGTTTTCTTTGGCCCTTGTTATTTTGGAATTTTTCTTTCATTTTTGATATGTTTCGTATAATTTTAACACGACGTTTTCGAGATTTTATTATAAACGCTTCAACTTCTTCGTCTTTTTTTTCTTTTAATTTATCTATTTTTTCTAAACGACGCTTTTCAAATTCTTTTTCTCTATTTTCTAAATATTGCTGCAATGTTAATAAACGTTTGTTATTAATTTCTTCCATTTCTTTTTCTTTTTGTTTCCATTCTCTATTTTCCTGATCGTTAGTAAATCTATTACGTAAATTAAAACTCGCTTCGTCACTCAAAGGAGGCAAAGCATCATTAAACGCTCTTTTTTCACGTGCTTTTTCTATCAATTCAATAATATGTGTATCAGCAGGTAAACCATTTCCAAAATGAAGATCTTTCAATTCATTTATTTCTTGAAATGTTCCATCCTTTTTTATTTTTCCCAAAGGCGCAGGATGAGTTTGTGCTTCACTTTCACGAAGTAAAGTTTGAGTTCCTATTGTTCGAGTTGAATAAATAATTTCTTTTTGATTTTGTAATAAATTGTTTGAAAATAAAGCAGGATCACTTTTGTTTTGAGATGATTGAAGTTTGCTATCTAATGAATGATCTGCTATTAATTGACGCTTTTGTTCGTAGATAATTGGTGTGCTGTCTTCTTCTTTGTCAACAACGGCGTGTTTTATGAAATAAAATCGCATGTTTCCTGAAACGTATTCTTCTGCGGTTTGACGCATTGGAGCTTTTAAACGATATTGATATCGATTGTAATAATACATTTTTTTTTTAAATTATATTTTTTAAAATATATTAATGATATAAGTTATATAATAATAAATAAATTTTTTTTTTATTAAAATTTATATTTATTAATTATTATTAATATTTTTATTATTTTTTATTATTCATCATCATCGCCATTTAAATAACTTTTCAAACTTTCAATTAAATCACTTTTTTTTTTCCCTTTCGTTGAAATATCTTTTATTTTACAAATTTGTTTCAATTCCATCGTCGTTAATTTATTCAACTTATTATTATCACACATAAGTCTCAAATTACTATCACTATATTTATTAGGATCTTCATCATCAACATCCATATCATCAACATTTTTCTTTTTATTATTATAATTTTCATCAACATCACCTTCTTTTTTTCCTTTCCTTTTTTTCCCATTTTTCTTACCTTCATTTTCATCATATTTTCCTTTCTCACTCCCCTTAAAAAAACTCTTCCTAAACTCAACATCAATTCCCTTCAAAACCTTATTCAAACCTTCATTATCCGGCTGAATTAAATCATCAATTTCCTCAGTTTCATTTTCCTCTAACGCCAACGCTTGCAACGTCGAATAAAACTTCTGCAAAGAAAAATTCTCAAAATTCCTACAATCAAAACTAATATTCATCTTTTTTATCAATTTCTTAGTCAACTCACTTTGCTCAACAGTAATTTTATTATTAATCTTACTCATATCAATTTTACTCATAATGTCACTATTGCTTCTAATATCATCAGCAAAAGGCAGAACAATCATATTAAATCCCGGCGGAGTTTGAAAAAAATCCTCATCAAAACTTTCTTTCTGCGGAATTAAAGCACATATTTTAATCAAACTTCCTTCACGCGCAACAAATTTAATAATCATACACTTATTTTTATTACTCAATTGCTTAATAAACGCATCAACCAACTGCGAAGAACCCGAACTAAAAACTTCATTCGGATACAAAAAATAACTCTCTCGAATATTATAATAAGGTTTAATACTATCTATCGATTTAAATCCCAATAATTTCATTCCAGGCTCTTCTAAAGACTTTATTTTTAACATATCATTTTTACTAAATTTAATCTTTTTGTTTCCATACAATTGATATGTGCCTATTTGATTAGGATACAAATCAGTTCCTGTGTCTTTACAAGTCATCATATTAATGCTATTTAATAATTTATTGCTTCGAGCGTCGATGTTATATGAACGACCTTTATTTGCTTTTTTTAACGTTGAATATAAATTCATATAAATTTTTAAATTATTTGTTATATATAAAGGACATTTTCCTAATGTTCGTTTTTTTATTTCTTTTTGACGTATTCGTTTTGTAAGTTCGCGAATTCTATTTGAACATTGTTCCATGTTTAAAATATAAGCAGTAGCATTTGAATTTTTATTATCATTTTTTTCGTTGTTATCGATGTTATAATTATCTTCATTGTAAGGAATAACATTAATATAAAATTTACTTAAATCAAAACGATCTTTGAAATTCATTGGAAAAAGTTCAATAATAATGTCATTTTCAAGCATGTCTTTCGCATGTTGAAAAACTAAATTTCTTTCAGTCATATCGTTATTTAATGGATTATCATTATCAGTGAATAAAAATATTCTTCGATTATAATTTTTTTTATCATAGGTTTTTAATATACTATGACAAATCCATAAAGCATTACTTAAAAAGCATTTGTTAATATCTTTTTTACTATCAAAATGTTCTTTTAAAGTTTCATTGTATGTTTCTGGACACAATTCAGGATTTGTGTTTTGTTCAAAAATTTTTATTTTTTTTATTAAATTCGCATCAGGCGAAGAAATTGGAATTAATTGATTTACTGATTCGAAATTCATTTCATTGTTTGTTTTTGATGTGTCATATAATAATAAACCAAACAAATCTTTTTCATTTGTGATTATTTTAGTTTTTAAAAAATTTTCAGCTACTGTTAAAACGGTTGTAATCGCTGTTGTTTTTTTATTTTCGTTGTTTGTGTCAATGAATAAATTGTGCATTGAAGGTGAACAATCTAATAAAAAAATAACACAATCTTTTAATGAAATGTATTGTTCATTTTTTGAATCCGCGTCTAAAAATAAAAAATCTTCGATTGGTTCGCCACTGTTTGGATCTAAATTAGTAACATCGTTAGTTGAAATGTCATCGAAGTCCATTTTATTTAATTTTAATTTTAAATAAATATAATTTTTCTTTTATATTGATTTTTATTTATTTTATATTATTTTTAATGATTTTGGAGGGATTTTGAATTATTTTTATTTAAATTTTAACTTTATGATTATTATTATTTATTTATTTATTTTTATTTATTTATTTTTTTTTTAAAATAAATTAATTTTATAAATTTTTTTTATAAGTTATTTTATTATTATTATTATAAATTATAATTGAAATTTAATGGAAGAAGAAATTTTAAGTTATGAAGGAGTTGAATTTAATTTAAATATGCTTTTTCAATGGGAATTGCTTAAAAAATTATTATTTACTATAGCTAAAAAACAAAAAGATTTTGATGAATTTATAAATAATAATAATAATAATAATTTTAATTATTCTAATGTTAATTATGATAGTAATAAAAATTTAGATAATTTTAATAAAAATAATGAAAATGAAACTAATCAAAATATTAATTTAAATAATGAAAATAATAATCAAGAAAATTTTAATAATAATAATAATAATAATGATAATAATAATAATAATAATAAAATATTAGAAAATAAAATAAATAATTTAGAAAAAATAATAAAAAATCTCGAAAAAAAAATAAATCAATTAACAAACGAAAATAAAACTTTATCAAAAAATTTCACCAACATCGAAGAAAAACAAAAAAAAGACACAAACGAACTAAACAAAAGAATAGATTCAATTTCAACTCAAACAAATTTCAACATAATAAGTGAATCACCAAAAATTCAAACAGATCAAAACGAAAATTTAAAATCATTAAAATCAGAAGAAAATAATAATAACAACAACAATTTTGAAAATTTATACAAACGTTTTTTTTTCATCGACGATAAAATAAAAAAATTAGAAGAATCAAATTCAACAACAAATCAAAATTTAAACGAATTAAATTACGTTCAAAAAAAACACGAACAAAATTTCGAAGAAATAAACAATCGTTTAAATCAATTAGAAAATAATAACAACAACAAAGAAGAAATAGAAAATCTTCAATCAAACATTTCAGAAATCGAAAAAACATTAAAAAATCACGAAAATCGAATAAAAACAAACGAAGAAAACATTCTAAAATTACTTTCAAATAATTTAGAAATTAATAATATTCAAAATGAAAATTTACCTTCAGGTCAATTTGATATTTTACTAAAAAACATTAAAAATTTAACCGATCGAATAAATTCAATCGAAAACGAAATTAATAAAATTTTAGAAGATAATAAAAACAAAAACCAAAACATTCAAAAAATCATCAATGAATTAAATAACAAAGCAAATTCAACTGAAATTCTCAACATCAACGAAAAAATCGATGAATTAGAAAACATTCAAAATAACATTAGAGATTTCGTACAAGATCAACAAAATCAAAATAAAAAATTCATTAAAGACATTTCAATGTTGTACAAATCAATAGAAAATCTCAATGGAATGATTTTCAATCTTCAAAACGAAAATACAATAAACAAAAATTCAAACAACAATAATAATAATAATATTAATAACAACGATTTAAACACAATCAAACTCGCAATAAGCAACATTAACAAAAACATTTTAGAACTTCAATTCGATTGTAATGAATTCCGCAGAAATTTCTCTGAAATTCTCCCAATTTTAAATAGATTGAGCACAATCGAAGATCTTAAAAATTTAGAAGAAGTTTTAAAAGCTTTATTAGAAGAATATAAATTATTAGCAAGCAGAAAATTCGCAGATAAAATTGAAACTCAAAAGAATTTAAAATTATTAGACACACAAATTAAACATTTCATAAACGAATATATAGAAAATAATAACAAAGGAGATAATTGGCTATTAGCTAGTAAACCAGTCGGATTTAAATGCGCTTCATGCGAACGATACATTGGAGATTTAAATAACAATCGATTTGAATATTTGCCTTGGAATAAATACCCTAATAGAGATAATGTAGAAAAACCTTATCGAATGGGCGATGGTTTTAGTAAAATGCTCAAAAAATTAAATATTAATAATAATAATAATAATAATGCGTTTGTTAAAGAAGAAATTGTTAATATTAGTTTAGATGATTATAAAGATGATGATTTCAATGTCAAAAGTAGCAATAGTAAAAATATTAAAATGACTTTGCCAAAAGTTAGATTAAATACACAACAAAATAGTATAAAAAATAATATTAATAGTAATAATAATAATAATAAAGATTTGTTAAGTTCGAATGAACAATTTGAAACTGTTGTTGAAAATATGTCAAAAAAAGAAATTAATAAAAGTAACAAAATGAGCAAAAGCATTTTAACTGAACCAAAAGTATTAAAAATATATAAAAAAAACAAATAAAAATCATATTAAAAAAAATTATATTATTATTATCATAATATTAATTTTTTATATAACATAATTAAATAAAACATTTATTATTTTAAATTATTAATATTATAATTTATTTATATTAAAAAAATTAATTAATTAAAAATATAAAATATATGAATAATATAAAATATAAAAAAATCGGAAATTACATTTTATCTCAAACATTAGGTTCAGGAACATTTAGTAAAGTAAAACTAGGCACACACATTCCAACAAACGAAAAAGTCGCAATAAAAATATTAGATAAAATCAAAATCAAAGACGAAAATGATTTAGAACGAATAAATCGCGAAATCGCAATATTAAAAAAACTTCGTCATAAAAACATACCACAATTATACGAAACAATCATATCAGAAAATCATATTTATATAATAATGGAATACGTTCCAGGAAAAGATTTATTTCACTACATTTATTCCCAAAAAAACAAAAAACTCTCCAAAAAAACATCCTCAAAAATCTTCCGACAAATAATAAACACATTAGAATACATACATAAATTAGGCATCGTTCATAGAGACATAAAACCAGAAAATATTCTATTATCCTCAGACAAAAATTCAATAAAATTAGTTGATTTTGGATTAAGTAATGTTTATAATTACGGAGAATATCTAATAACCGCATGTGGCAGTCCATGTTATGCAGCACCTGAAATGATAAAAGGTCTTCCATACAAAGGAATTAAAAGTGATTTGTGGTCAGTTGGTGTGGTTTTATATATAATGTTAATAGGTAAACTTCCTTTTGATGATGAAGATATAAAAATTTTGTATAAAAAAATAAAAAATGGAGAATATTCAATTCCTTATGATTTAGATGAAAGTTGTAAAGAAATTATTAAAAATATTTTGGAAGTTGATCCTGAAAAACGTTTTGGCTTTGAGGAAATAAAAAAAAGTAAGTTTTATTTGTTTGAGTTTAATGAAATTTTATATGAAGGAATTTTGGTCGGATTTGATGAAATTTTTGTTGATTATGGAATAATTGAATATATGTATTTAAAATGGTATAAAAATAAAATTAATAAAGATAAAATTATTTTAAGTATTAAAAATAATGAATATAATAGCGTAACTACGATGTATTATTTATTAAAGAAAAAAAAAGAAGAAAAAAGAGGATTTGATTTATTTAATGTGAAAACTATTAAAAAATTGGAATTTAATAATAATAAAAATGTAAATGAAATTAATAATAAAAAAGAAGAAAATAATAAAAATAATGAAAATAATAAAAATGATGAAAATAATAATAATAATATAATTAATAATAATAATGTTAATAACAATAATATAATTAATAATAATAATAGATTTAATGTTGTTGTTATTAATAATATTTTAACAGATTCAAATAAAGAAAATAATAAAAATAATAATAATAATAATGTTATTGATAATAAAACTTTAGAATCAAATTGTTCTCCAAAAAATATTGTAACTATTAATTTAGATTCAAAAAATAACATGAAAATTAATTTAAATAATAATGATAATAATGATAATAATAATAATAATAAAAATGATAAAAATAGTCGAAATATTTCAAATGATTTCAAAAAAAATAAAACAACTTCAATAATTTTAGGTAATTCTATAATAACAAATACAAATAATAATATTAATAATATTTCTATTAAAAATAATTATAATCTTACATTTAACAACAATAAAAATAATAATAATAATAACATAAAAATAATAAATGATAAATATATGTTTAATAGTCCAACAAATTCATCAGAAAATATTAAATTATCATTAAAAAAACCTTATTATTATGAAAAAAAAATAAAAAGTTCAAATATAAGTAGAAATAAAACTAATAAAAATAATAATAAAAAAAATTTAAATAATAATAATAATAATAAATTTATTAATAAATTTCTTATAAAAAAGATTTTTAATAAAGAATTAAGTATTGAAAATATTAATACAAATAGTTTCATTTATAATAAAAATAATATTTCTGTTATTAGAAACAATACTGAAAATAAAAAAAATTCTTCTTTAAATAAACCATTGAAAACTGATTATAATAAAAAATATTCATTTATTAAAAATATAACTAATAAAAGCAACAGTAAAAAACAAACAAAAAATAATAAAAATAATAATAAAAAAAATATTTATTCTTTAAATAATACAAATACATTCAAAAAAATTAATTTCACTTCTAAAATTAATAATAATAATATTAAAGAAAAAAAAAGTCTGAGTTTAAAAAGAAAAAATAATAATAATTTAATAAATATATTTTTAAATAATAGTTTAAATAATAGTAAAATTGTAACAAAAAATAACAATAATAGTAAAAATAAACAAAATAATAATTTAAAAAATGTAAAAAAAATTAATAATAATAATAATATTACTTGTTATAATAATAATAATAGAAAAAAAGGTACAATTGGATATTTAACGAGTTTTAAAAATGTTGTTAAAAAAAGTCTATCAAAAGAAAAAAAGAAAAATAATATTTTATTAAATAAAAATTTATTATATAATTATAATAATAAAAAATTAAATTCCACAGCTTATTCAAATAATAATAGTAAAGAAAAAAAATCTGAAAATAATAATAAATATATAAATAAAAAATCTAATAGTTTCGGTAAAAGAAGAAATTTATATATTAAAATTTAATATTTATATAATTCTATTTATTTAATTATATATATAATCTTTTATTAAAATTAGAATAATATATTTATTTATTCTTATAAATAATTATTAAATTTTTTATAAATCATTTTTAAATTTTTATTTTAATTTTTTTAATTTTTAAAATATATTTTTATTTAATATTTAATAATAATATTTAAAAATATTAAAATATTGATTTTATATAATTAAAATTAATAAATTTTTTATCATATTATTTATTCAAAATCAATTAAATTTATGTTATTATTGTTATTATTATTGTTATTATTGTTATTATTATTATTATTATTATTATTGTTATTATTATTATTATTAATATCATTATTATTGATATTATCATTATTATTAATAATATTATTATTATCATTCTCATTAATAATAATATTATTATCATTATTATTAATAATAACATTATTATCATTGTTTGTAAATTGATTTTCTCCAGTATTTGCAGTACTATATCTCATATAAAGTCTAAGCTTATTTTCATAATCTTCTTTAAATTCATTAATTTTTGTTCTAACATTTTGCATTAATTCTTCTTGCCAAACATTTATATTATCAATAACTTTTTGTTTTTTATTTAATATTTCATCATATTTTTCACTTAATTCTTTTATAACATCAGTTATTGTTTTTAAATTAGTTTCAATTTTTGAAATTAATGAATTAATTTTATTAAATTGATCATTTATATCTTTTATTTTATTATCATTTGTTTGTTTATAATTATTTAAATCTTTTGAAAAATCATTAAAATCATTTTTAAATTTATTATTATTTTCTTCTTGTTTATTATTTATGCCAATTTGTTCATTTTTATAATTTAAAACTTCATTTTTTAATTCATTTATATCTTCATTTATTTTATTTAATTCATTTAAATTCTTTTCAAAATTTTTATTTCCTTCTGTTTCTGTTTCTTCTTTTATAATATTATTAATATCATTACTATTTTCTTTTAAATGATTATTAATTAAATTATTATTAATTAAATTATCTAATTTAGCATTTAATTCATTAATTTTTTTTTCATTTTTATTTTCTTTTTGTAATAATATATCAATATTTTCTTTATTTCTTCCTATTTTCGAATTTAATTTAGAAAATTTTTTTAAATCCAATGTTTTTGAATGAATTATATTTTTATTACTATTATTTTCTTCTTTTTCATCATTTTTTATATCATTTAAAATATTATTATTTTCCGTATAATTTGTATTTAAATGTTTTAATTTATTTTTATCATTTTTATTTATAATTGAATTAATTTCTTTAATTTCATTTTTAATAGATTTAATTTTCTTCTCTGTTTGTTTTTTAAATTCATCATTTTCATTTTTGAAATTATTAAAATCTTCATTTAATTTATTTATTTCATCATTATTATTTTCTTCTTTTTGTTTTTGAATATTTTCATTAAATTTATTAATTTCATTATTTAAATTATTATAATTTTCATTTGATAAATTCTTCAAATTTTCAATTTCATTTTTAACATCATTTATATTATTATTAATATTATTATTTAATTCATTTTGCATATTTAATAAATCATTATTAATTTCTTTAATATTATTTTTATTATTTTCAATTTCTCTATTTAAATTTATATTATTATTTTTTATTTTTTCTTCGATAATATTAATAATATTATTATTATTAATATTTAATTCAATTTCGTTTAATTTATTATTCAAATTTAAAATTTTATTATTTAAATTATTATAATTTGATTTCATTTTATCATAAATATTTTTTAAATCTTTTTCATAATTTTTTTTATTATTAATATCAATAGTCAATTTTTGAATATTATTTTCTAAATTTTTATATTTTTCATTATTTTCATTTAATTGAGTAAATAATTGATTTAAAATATTTTTTTCTTTTTCCATTAATAAATTTGTAAATTTATTTTCTAATTCAAAAAATTTACTATTTTGATTATCATTTGGTTTAAGTTGAAATTGATAATTTAAATTATTTTGATTAATAATAAAATCATCTAATTTTTTTTCAAATTCATTTAATTTTAAATCTACTTCATAATTTCTAATATTTATTTTAGAAATATCATTTTGATTATTTTCAATTGAAGTTTCAACTTTATTATTTTTTTCTTTTAAATCATTTTTAATATAAATCAAATCATTTTCAATTTTTGATATTTTAGTTCTATAAATTGATAAATTTTTTTTAAAATAATTCATATTATTTTCATAATTTTTATTATTATTTTTATCAAGTTTATTAAAATCATCAAAATTTTTATTTAATTGTTGTTTAACTGTATTTAAATAAGGATTCATTTCATCTTTAACAATTTTTCTAATATCCTCAGTTATAATATTATTATTATAAATAATATTATTATTTGAATTTAAGGCTAAATTTTTATAATTTTCATTACCATTATTATAATTTCTATATGTATTAAAATTATTGTTATTTAATTTTTCACTTTCAAAATCAAGAAAATTATCACTTTCGTTCATATATAAATTTTTATCAATTAAAGGGTTATTTTTATATTTATAATTTATTCTTGTAGTAAATACTCCTTTTCTATTTAAATCATTATCTATTTTATATTGATAGAATTTTAAATCTGCTGACATTTATTATTATTTATTATTATTTAATATTCCTTCTTTTTATAATTATATGAATAATTTAAATTAATTATTTTATTTTTATAAATATTTTTAAAACTCGCATTTTATAAATATTTATTTATATATATATAAAATAATTAAATATATAAATTATTATTTTTTTTTATTTTTTTCTTTTTTTAATTTATACCTTCTTTTTCTTTCTTCTCTATTAAAATTTTCCATTAAAATTTTCCATTCATGAGCAATTTGTAAATAAGCTTTTTTTTCATTTTCATTTCTACTATTATAAAAAGCTCTATATAACCATATTAAATCTTCTCTATATCTTCCATCTGAAGGTAAAGGATTTTTAACTGGTCTTATATACTCAGATTTATCTTTATTCACATCCCAATACAAATTCTTTCCAATATATAATTTATCTAAATAATTCCCTGAAATGGTTGCTATAATTTTATTTTTATGATCTTTTAATTTAAATTTTTTTGCGAATTCCCATGTTTTATCTATATTAAATTTAAAGTTTTTAGGATAATTATATTTTATTATTTCTCCTCTTATTTCATCAAATTGTTTTTTATTTTCATTTAATTTTATTACTGCTCGATAACCATTTTTTATATCCATAAAACCCATATAACCATCTAACATATTAGAACGATTTTTTTCAGAAGATGCATTACATAATTTTGCTATTGGAGTATGACATATAATTTCTTCCCCAATTTGATGAAATGTTATGTATATTGGACCTTTTTGATTTATATATGCAGTTGAACCTAAACCTTCGGATGTTACTGAAAATTCAAAATAACCATGAAATGTATAAATGTTTTTGTGTTTTAAATAAAATCTTGCAGCCAAAGGACTATGACTAACTTGTTCAACATAAATTTTATCTCCATTCGGAAATTCTCCTTGAAAAGTTTCACCTAAAAAAGGATTAAAAGGTTTCAATTGTGTTCCTTGTAAATAGAGTCCACTTATAAGTGCAGTAATAACTTTTTTAAATCTTTCTAAGGGAGTAATAATAGGATTAGAAGCAGGTATAAAATATTTATTTATATTAGAAAAAATAATAGTAAATCTTTCTAATAAAAATCTAGGTTCAAAAATTTTAATATGCAATGAAATATGATGTCCAAAAGGAACTTTTAATATTTGCCATATGATATTTGCAACTAATCCTTGATATCTTTTATTAATATTTGGATCAACAACAACTAAACCTTTTTTAGGGTCAATTTTAATCCCATTGAAAATATTTTCTTTAGAATAATCTGGAATTTGCATTAATTCTTCAGAATTAATAAATTTTGGTGCAGGTAAAATTAATTGTTGATTATTTTTATCTTTCCAAATCATCATTTTGGTTCCATAAAACATACTAAAAGGATGTAATTTAAAATTTGAATAAACATAAATATTATTTTTACTTAATTTTAAATCATTAATATAACATATTTTATCTTTATCATCTTCATCTGTTGAAATAGTTGATTGTTGTAATAAACTATCAACTCTTCCTTCATTATATAATGTTTTTAAAAATTCTATAGAAATTTTTCTCATTTCCATTTTATTCTCATCCACTTTTTCTTTTTTGTTTCCTAAAGAATCATAACTACTGCCTGTATGAATTGAAAGAATTTTATGATGTTTTTTTTCGTTATTATTTAGATTAATTAAGTTTTTTTCAAAATTACTAAATAATAAATTATTTTTTTGAAATAAATCAGTTAATTTATCATCATTTATAAATAGAGCTATTTTATCTAAATATGATGTATCTATTTCTTTAAATTCTGATTTATCTCCAAATAATTGTTTCGTTGGTTTTATTTTATTTTTATTTGGGAATAAATCGTTTAATAAATCATTAGAAATATTAATCATTGAGTTTGATATATGATGATTGTTTTTTATCATTTAATTTTATAAAATTATTTTATTGATAAAAATTATTTAATTTATTATAAATAAAGTTATTAAAAAAATTTTTATAAAATAAATAAATATTATATAAATAAAAATTTATAAAATTTTATATAAAAATAGTATATTTATAAAATTTTTAATTATTTTTATTATTATTATTTGCATTATTTTGATTTGAATTTCCTTTTAAATCAAAAAATTTTTGTAATATAATAAAATTATTTAAACTATCATTTAATTTCCCCAAAATTAATAAAATATTAACACAATAATTAATAATTTCAGTAATAACCATAATAACAAAAATTATAACTAAAAATAAAGTTAATTCATTAATACTTTGATTAAATTCAGGAAGAATATAAAATTGTTGTAATTCATTTAAATAATTTTGAAAATATATTATTATTACTAAATTATTAATTTGAAATAATCTATTATGATATAACTGAATAATTATTTGAAGTGAAGGATCATCTTGAATAAAAGTTATATAACTCCTCCTAATTTGATTCATAAACCCACTCATCATAGTTTCAAATCTCGTTTGTAAAATAGGTTCATAATTACATATTAATAATAAAGAATATTTTAAATCCTCATAATCATCATTATTCAAAAGACTTTCACATCCAGCTGCTCCTTGTTCATTAATTTTATTTATAAAATTCACTGTTGTTTTTTTATTTTTATTTATTATTAATTTTTTCAATTCAGTGTAATTTGAATAAATATAATTTGTTAATCTTCCAAATAAATCTAAATCATCAATTAAATCCGTTTTATTTACTAATATTAAATATTTAGTTTCTATGTAATATGTAAATAATAAATCTTGTAAATCAATTATATTATCAGTTTCTTCTTTATAAGTTGTTAATGAATTAAAATATGAAACTAAAACAGGAAATGTAATTACAATAAAAATTAAATAAACTGAACCTAAAATTATTAAAATTTTAATTGCAGTTATGAAATTATTAAATAAATATTTTTTTTTTATTGATTCATCATTTACTTTTATTAAATAAATATCCTCATCATCATCTTCAATATTTTCATTATTTGAATTAATCATTGAATTTATATTATTATTTGGACTATTTAAATTAGGATTTATATTAAAATTTATTGGTGTAAAATCTCCTCCTGTTTGTTCAAAATTAGAATTTAAATTATTTTTCTTTTTTTTAAATTTTGTTTCTAAATTCTTTAATTTTTCAATTACTAAAGAACTTTTCATTTCATTATTAATTATTTTTTTAGTGGATTTTAATTTTTCTAATAAAAAATTTTTTCCTTTTTTAGTTAATTCAAATATTTTATTAACAATATTATAAATTTTATTATCTATAACTTTAATAGATAAATATAATAAAAATAAAGAAAAAAAATTTAAACTTAAAAAAACAACGAAAAAAAAATAAATTAAAGTTTTATAAAAATTTAAATTATTTCCAAAATGTTTTTTAACTTCAAATAAAATGCCAAAAATATGTTTTAATAAATCAAAAGTATTATAAACAATAGAATAAATAAATTGATTATTAATAGATAAATTTGGCATTTTATTTATAATTTCATCATAATTAATTTGATTTACAGTTTGATAATATCCTTCAACAGTACTTAAAATATAAAAATAATTTCTTGGAATTTCTAAAACATTTTTAAAATTAGTTTCCATAATACTACCATCCGATATTAATAAATAAATACTTTCTGAGATTTTTTTACCAACTTTATTATCTGTTCCATAATCTGAATAATTATTTTTAAATAATTGAAATGTTTTTGTTAAAGATTGTGTTGTTATATTAAAATTATATTTATATAAATCTTTTAATGTAATGTTATAATTTTCTAAAATTTTTTCATATTCACTGTTTAATGAATCATAAATATTATCAGAATTATTTATTTTAATCATATTCGAAACATAAAAATTCGCAGTTAAATAATAATTTATTAATTCTCTTATATTTATCATTTTAACATATTGTTTTTTAAATTTTCTTGATAAAATTTGAATAAAAATACATAAAAATATTGCAATTATTATTAAAACTAAATTATAAATAAAACTTATTTTTTCTATTAATGTTTGAAATGAACCAAAATTATTTTTTTGTTTATTTGAAATATTCCAATTATTTTCTTTTAATAATTTATATGAAATCATATTCGTACTTAATTGTGAATTTGTTGCTACACTTCCATTATTTGGAGTATCTAATTTAAAATTATCATCTTTTCTTTCTTCCTCGATTTGAATTTGTTTTTTTACTGATGTTGAATTAATTTGAATATCTACTAAATTAATACTTAATAAATAAATATTATTATTTTTTGATTTAAAAGTTTTTTTATGTATTATTTCAATTTTCATTAATTTATTATTTTTTAAATTCCCTCTTATTTTTTTTAATAAAGCTTGTATTTCAGAATTTTGTAATCCACTGTCTTTAATTAAATGATTTTTAATATAAACAATAACATCATTAATTTCTATTTGAAAAGTTTGAACTTTATTTAAACTTGGTTCATATTCATTTAAATTAAACATTGAATATAAATTTAATCTTTTTAATTGATTTGTAAATCCAAAATACGTTTTAAAAAACATTCCATATAAAATAATTAACCCATTTTGTTGAATTAATATTACATTTGAATTTTCTGGAAAAGCCAAAGAATCAATATTACAAATAACATAAATTTTTCCTTTATAAGAAGGTAAACTATTATAAATAATTTTTACATTAATTAAAAAATGTTCTTTAGTTTCTAAAACATTTTCTTCTTTACAATAATGTTTTTTTAATAAACTTTTAATAATATATTCTCTTTGATAATTTCTTATTAAATAAGGATAAATATTAATTGATGGTAAATTAAATAATTTACTTGTTTTTATTCCAGTTAATTCTTCATATATTAAAGGAGTTTTTTTAACTATAAAATTACCATTTTGAAATAAACAAATAAAAAATGTGTTTTTTTCTATCAATCCATCTAAATTATTAATATCAAAATAATCTAAATTTTTATCAAAATTTGAATTAAATAAAATATCTTCAACTAATTTAAATTTTTCATTTTCTTGTTGTTCTTTTATTCTTATTGAATTTTGAATTTGTTTATTTATTTTAATAATTTTATTTATTGATAATCCTATTACATCACTTTGCTTATCTATTATTTTTATTAATTCTTTTCTAATTTTTGTAAAACTTATAAGAATAGTTTTAAAACTTTTTATAATATTTAAATATTCTAAATCTAATAAATTAAAATAAATAATATAAATTAAAGAATTTTCGTCAATTTTTTTTTCTAATAATCGAAATGAATAAATTAAATATTTATAAATAGCATTTTTTAATATGTCATTTCTATCAAATTTTTCATTGTAATAATATTTTTTTAAATAAAAATCTGAACGAAATGTTTTATTGTCATTAATATAATACAATAATATTTTTCCATAATTTAAAACATCTAAAGCTTTTTTACAAAATTTATCATTTTTACTTTCAGCTATTTTATGTAATAAATTTTGATAACTTAAAAACATTGTTAATAAATCAAAACTTTTATTTTCTTCTGTTGGATTATTTATTATTTTATTTTTATTAATTGAATTAATATTGTTTATATTATTATTATTATTATTATAATCTTTATTATTTTTAAATAAAAGTAAATCATCTTTTGATTTTATAAAATATTTTTGAATATCTTCATAAATTTCATTAAATATATTATCTTTAAATTTTTCTGAATTTTTTTTTGAATAATTTTTATATTCAAAATTTTCAAAAAATGGATAATATAATTGAATAATTCCGTTAAAAAATAAATAATTATTATTTTCTAAATGAGTTTTAATATCATTTAAAGAAATTATTTGTTTTGAATTTGTTAAATAAACATAAATTAAAATAGGTATTAAAATAATTAATATTAATTCAAAAATTTTATATCTATTTCATGCATTAACTTTTTATAGTAAAAATAGAAATAAATCTTGAAATAAATAAAGAAAAAAAAAAAGAATTTATAAAATATTCAATTATATCATATTTAGTTAAATGTAATTTTTGTTTAAATAAAGTAATTTTAACATAAATA
>JAEEGK010006405.1_pt1 | contig 28356 bp, 19 predicted proteins | sample 8958771 | NCBI WGS metagenome assembly JAEEGK01 (sample SAMN16246547, study PRJNA631951) | gut metagenome | biome: gut microbiome; feature: rumen; material: SC-attached | host: Bos | place: Iran: Karaj | collected 2018-10 | reverse complement strand
AATGGGTGAGATTATAATAAAGAAATCAAATAATTTAAACATCCATATAAATATGTAGGGAAAGGAAAAAATCTAAATTTCACAAAAAAGAATATAGATTATGGATGTAAAATTAAAAAAAATAATGAATTTATTCCTCAAATATAAAAGAAATAAAATGTATATAAATTCAAATTTTATTTTAATATATTTTAGAAAATATACATATAAGTATATTATCTATTAAAATAAATAATAAGAGTAAGATTCTACTTTATAAAAAAATTGAAATTTGTTAAATATCATTCAAAAGACATATTTTTAATATTAAAAATTAAAAGTATAGTGTTTTAAAATCTATAAATTATATTAGAATGATTTAAAATTGTTTTGTAATCATATCTTTTTTGAGTCCTCGATAATTTTAATATCACAGATTTTTTATTTTTCCTATTCTTGAAAATCTTAATATATGAAGTTATTAATAGAATCTTTATTCTATTCAAAATCATTATTGACTATTTTTAATAAAATTTCAAGTTTTAAATTTAAAAAAGTTGATGAATTGATAATTATTTAAGTGATGGTGATAATTTGAATGTGATAATGAATGAAATTTTTCAAATTTTTATTTAATAATTTTATGTGAAAAAACATGAAACATTTTTTTTATTGTTCTTTTTCTTTTTTTATTGTTATTAAAAATTTATTAATTGTTAGAAATAATCCTTAAAATTTAAATATTTTATAATTAAATCTATTAATCTGATATTTAAACAATTTATATATCTGAGAAAATATTAATTTAGAACAATTATATATAAAATAGAAAATTAAACTATATTAAATAAAAAAGTATTTTTTATTATTTTATTATTTAAAAAAAAAAAACAAATAAAATCCACTAAAAAAATTAATAATAATATTAAAACATATTTCTTTTTTCTAATTAATATTGAATTTCTTTTTAAAATACTTAAAATTATCTCGAACAGTTTTTTCATTGAGCGTACTTAAAATTTCATTTCTCCTATGATAATATTCTTTAGTCAAAGAGCCATCTTGATAACCATGAATAGGTTTTTTATAATCTAATAAATCTTCAATTTCATTCATATTAGCCATTCCTTGTTTTAATTTAATCATTTTTCTTTTTTCAGAGAATTCATTTTCATCTTTTATTCCTTGATTAACAATAATACTTGTCATCAAGGCGGGTCTTTCAATTTTATTAATTAATCCAAATTCATTGCTTAAAATTCTTTGTTTTGGATTATATGAAAAAGGTCTTACTAAATAATTATAATCCTTTGGTTTCCTTTTAAATTTTTCTGTTTCTTGCTCAAAAGAAATTCTATTTTTTTTATGTGGTTTTTCTATTTTTGGCATTAATCTTTTATATTCACCTTCTAATTTCTTTAAAGCTATTTTTTTTTTCCTTATTGTTAATTTTCTTTTTTTCATTTGTTCTTCATATATATTATGTGCTCTTATTTTTTGTCTATCATATTTATTTGATGTTACAGAAGTTAAAAAAGTTGTTGTTGCATAATTGTTATCTTGTCTTGATCTCATTGGAATATGAATTGATTTTTTTCCTGAATCTATTGTATTATTATAATAATATGATTCACTATTTTCTGTACTTAATATTGTTTCTATTGAAGAATTTTGAAAATAGTTTCTTAGAAATTTATTATGCATCATTAAATCTAATATCATACCATTTGTTGCGGTTCTAAAAGAAAAATTTTTATCTTTAAATTTTTCTTTTATTTCTTTGTTAAATTCTTCTATGTCTTTATTTTCTATAGTTTTATCTTCACTTTGACTTTTTATTGCTTGCTTTTTTCTTAATTCTTCTTCTCTTTTTTTTAAGTCTTTTTTATTATATAAATCTACTTGATCATATACATATTTATTTCTATCTCTTATATGAATTTTAAAATTCTTTTTAGGAGATGTGCTATCTAATTTAGTAAATGTATTTAAAATTTTCAATTTTCTTTTGATTTTGTTTTCTACACTCATTTTTTTTGAATAAAAAATAAAAAAAAATATATGTGATTTATCTTAATGTTATAAAAAAAAGAATTATTTAAAATTATAATTTTTCAGGCAATAAAACCATCCAGTTATTTGTTTTAAAATTTAAAATACTTCCCAAAATAGTTTTTTGTGTATTTTCGTTAATATCAAAATTTCCATTTTTATTTAATTTAATATAATAAACACCAGTATCAGCTTTTTCTGCTAACTTTATATGAGGATCTAATATTATAAAATAAATAAAATCCTCATCTACTTTAATTCCAGAAATTATAATACTTACTCTACCATCATCTAATATTATTGGAATAGAATATTCATCATTAAAATATTGTTCTAATATATTAACAAATTCTTCAAAATTTACAGTTTTTTGAAATACTTCTTCCGGAGCATTGGCTTTGTTTGGATAATTATTTATTAATATTAATTGACTTTTTAATCCAAAATCAAATAAAACTAATTTTGAAATAAAAGGTTCTGCCCATCCATTTAAATCTTCAAAAGGTGAAAAAGGTACATTCATATAATCTGGAATTTTATCATCAGTAATATTATAATCTTTTTTAAATAAATCTATTAAAGTTGAACGACTACCATAATTTAAAAAGAGATTTTTAAATGATATATCTTTCTTATCTAATTCACCTTTTAAAGAAAGAAAATATGAAAGAACTGTTTGAAGAGATCTCCATGCACAACCCCAACTATTATCTTTTATTGATTCTGAATTATAGTAGTAATATGTCAAATATTTTAAATTTGATATTTTAAAGTTAGTAAATGAAAATTTTTCCTTAAATATTGTTTCCAGTTCTTGTGAATTTAATGGCTTTTTTTCTTCTTCTTTTGAAAGTTCAATTAATTTTGGTCTTAAATAAGGTTTTTCATCTTTTGTTTCTAAAGAATCCATTTTTATATTAACTTTTTTACATAAAAATTATATAAATTATAATAATTAATTATATTTTACATTATCTATTTTTCTAATATAAAAAAATTGATTTATAAAATCTTAATTTATATCAGTATATTTATTATATTAAATTTAATAAAATAGAATATTAATTAATTATTAAATGAAAAAAAATCAAAAAGAGAAAAACCCAAAAGGTAAAGATTCTCATTCAATAAGAGATATTATTCCATCATCATACCAGCATATTCGTGAGCCAAAAACATTAAATTTCCCAAATAATACAGAAAAAATATATTCTCCAGAAAACATTCCAAATCCTCTTTTTGAGGAATTTCCTTCAGATGAAACTGATTTAGAAACATTTCAGGCTCCTCTTTTACAAAATCCAGAAGAAATTTTTATAGATCCTGATTCAGATAAAATATATCTTCCAAGATCATTATATAAAGACTTTTTATTTGAAGAAATTAAATGGTCTCGTCCAATACATTATATTCTTGAAAATAAATTAGATTTAGAAATTAAGAAACATTATCAAAAAAAAAATACATATAATTTCAGAGAAAAAGTCCATGAAAAATTTAGAGAAGAAGAAAGAAGAAAAAAAATGGAAGAAGAAGGAATTTTAGAACCAAAAAGTGATAAAAGTGATTCAGATTATAATGAAAAAAATGATGGTAATGCCCTTTATAAAGACTATTTTAATTTATTAAGAACAAAACCAAATATAACAATAGTTAAATTTATAGAAAGACAAGAAACAGATGAAGAATATGAAATAAGAATAAAGAAAGAAGAAGAAGAAATTGAAAGGTTTAAAAACGAGAAAAAAAAAAATAAAAATTTACAACCAACAATAACTGAAGTAAATACTGAAAAATTAAAATTAAATGAAGCATCACCAAGTAGAATAAATATGAAAGATGGATATCCATTATATTGCAGATGGTTAGCTTCGATATTTGAAATAATAAGAGAAAGAAATATAACAGATGTTAATAATCATTATTCTATATTTAAAAGAATTTATCCTCAAGAAAATGGAGTTCCAGTTTATAATCCAAAAGGAATTTATTGGATTAAATTATATCATTTTGGAAAATTAAGGAAAATTGAAATTGATGATAGAATGCCAACTGATAAATATGATAAATTTTACTTACCTCATTGTGATAATTTAGATGAAATTTGGCCTGCTATATTAACAAAAGCACTTTTAAAATTATATGCTTATAAAATTGTTTCTTCTTCTTTCAAAGAATGTGGTGATTATGAAATTATGTATGCTTTAACTGGATATATTCCTGAATTTGTTGATTTAATTAAAGAAAAGAATTTATGTAAAATGTTTGAAGTTATAGATAAAAATATTGAAGAAAATAAATATGAACCTGATTCAAAAGTAATTGAAGAAATGAAAAATGAATCAAAAATGGAAAATAGTAATTATTCTCAAATAAATAATACTAATCAAAATGGAACTAAAGTAAATATAAATAATGAAAATCCAATTCCAGAAGAAGAAGAAATGGAGGATCCAAAATTTATATTTCTTCAAAAAGCTTTATCAGATGAAAATTATATAAATAATAATTGTTATTTATTTTGTTATAGACATGCAATAGAACCAGTAATAATAAGAGATGATGATGATGATGAAGAATTACCAGTTCAAAAACTTTATGATCCATCAAAAAAAAGATTATTTAGTAGAATGAATTCAATGAAATCATCAAAACAAAATGAAGTAACAATTCAAATAAAGAAAAATAGAAGAATATCAATTAAAATGGATAAAGTAGAAGAAATTGAAGAAACTCCAAAAGAAGGTGGTGGAAGTAGAAGAAGTTCTTTAAGATTTAAAACAATTAATCCTAATAATAAAATTGATACCGAAGTTAAAAAAAAATTAGAATTACAAAAAAATAATATGATTGAAGAAAAAAATGAAGAAGAAAATGCTGTTATCCCTACTCAAGAAAATTTACCTCATATTCCTCATTTTATAAATAATAATGAAAGAGTATTAAATAAATCAAGAACTTCAAGAGTTCATTTTGTTGTTCAAACCCCTCTTCCTGAAAAAGCTATTGAATTATATAAAGAAAAAGTATTTGTTGGTGTTATTTATGATATTATTGAATTTTTTAATAATAATTCTTTTAATATGTCTAGGTTATTACCTATTGATTTTAGTGATTTAAGAGCCATTATTAAGGCATTTACTTCTAATAATGTTTTTAAACAATTATCAAAAGAAGAAAAAAAAGCTTATATTCATGAATTAAGAGAAATTAAAAGAAAACAAAAAGAAGAAAAAAATAAAAGAATTGAAAGTTTAAAAGCAAAGGGAAAAAAATATTGTTGTATTAAAATTCATAATTCTTCAGTAGCAGAGCCCAATTTTTTTAGATTACATAATGATGAAGAAATTGAAATGACAAAAAAATGTATTTTAAATAATTGGAAATTTCCTCCTTTAGAATATTTAGAACATGTATATGAGTCAATACATAATAACAATGAAAAACATGATGATTATGAACATGAACATGAAGATGATGAAGTTCATTCACATAAAAAGAAAAAACATTATACTTGGAGTAAAGATGTATATATGCATTTAATAGAAAATAATACTCAACAATATAAAGAACCTAAAGAAACTTTAATTAGAAAAGAAGGTACTTGGATTGAACCTAATGATTTTTTTGAATGTTTTGATTCTTTTATAATATTGTATAATCCTAAAATGTATCAAACTAATTTTTATTGGGATAATTTATGGTATAATACTAATGATATACTTTGTGTAAATCCACAAAATAAAGTCTTACATTTAAGTCCTAATGAAAATACTAAGAAATCTTATATGGTAATGAATTTTGCTGTTAATTCGGATAATACTTTTAAATTAAGAGATATTGCTTATTCTATTCATTTTCTTTTATTGAGAAAAGATGATAAATTGGAAGATGCCAAAACAATTAATTTTCAAAATTATTTTGGAAGTAAACATATTGAAGGATTGAATATTAAAGAACATTATTTCTTGATTTTTATTGGAGGATTATTTCCAAATGGTTTTTATATGAAATTTTTTACTGATTTTATAATTGAACCTTTGAAATATAGTGATTATTTATCTGAATTTAAAGGTTATACAAAACATTCATATAATATAGAGCAACCAAATTTAACTAAAAATGAATTTTTTGTCCTTTTAAGAATTTCAGTTAAATTAGAAACAAAAACAAAATTTTTTGTAATAAATAACAGTACAAAAGATAATTTATTTAAAGAATATATAGAATTATTTGTATGTGAAACAGGGAATAAAAATAAGAAAAAAAAATTTTTTTTTGAAAATGTATTTGAATTAGAACCAAATGAATATTATTTTGTAATATCATGTATTCCTCCATATAATGTAGGAGAAGATAATTATGATATAGAAATTTTAAGTTTTCCAGAAGATGATAAATTAGATGTAAGTCAAACAAACACTGCAGTTCCTGGAGAAGTTAATAAATCACAAGCAAATATAGAACAAATTGAACATATTTCACCATATGATATAACAGATAATTATAAACATAATAAACATTTTATTGTATTTAAAGAATATATTTTTAGTGGAGAAACAGTTTATGCTACTTTAAATATTAAATTAAGGAAACTTCAAAAAAAAGAAGATTTTAGTGAAGATGTTTCGGAAAATGAATCAATTGATAAAAAACAAAAAAGAGGAAGTATTGAAAATATAAATAATAATCAAAATGAATTAGAAGAAGTTGAATTTGATCAACCTATAAGATTAAAATTAATATTATTTGATAAAGAAGATAATACAATTTATGAAACAGATTTTTATAATAGTATAACATTACATAATTTAATATTAGAAGGAAATATATCAAATGAAGTTAAATCAAATAAAAAAAATGACAAGGAAGAAATACCAATAAATAAGCCATATAAAATATATTGTTTTTTAGATAAAACAGAATTACCAAAATCATTTTTAACTCAAGAAAATTTAAAAAAAATATATTGGAATATTAGAGTATATAGTTCAAATACTTTAGGATTTTGTGAAGATACTCATAAAGAAGATGCTGAAAGAAAAGTAATTGATGCTTGGGAAAAAAATGAACCTGGAAGATCAGAAAATGCAAAAAATTCAAGAAAAAGATATTTACTCTCTAAGAAAAAAAATATTGAATTAAATGAAGAAGAAAAACAATTTTTAAAAACTCAAAGAATAAGAAAAAAAACAAAAAAAGCAGAATCTGTTGATTTTTCTCAAATGAAAAAATTTAATAAATTAGATAATAAAAATAAAAACGTTAAAAGTAAAATTGATGAAATTAATGAAGAAGAAAAGAAAATTTATCCTGAACTTAATTTAAATAAAAAAACATCACCAATTGAAGAACATAGTTCAATATTTATAAAAACTTTTTTGAATTATGCTTATGATAAAAGGTTGAAAACACATGATAATTTTTTTTCACCGGAAAATAAACAATTAAATACAGAATCAACTGCTTTTGAAAAAGAAGAAAGAATAACAAAATATTTTGAAGATAATGAAAGATTATTAACTGAAAATCAAGAAGATTTTGAAATGAGAAAAACTCAATATATTGAACTTAATAAAAAATTATTTGATACTATATTAAATAATAGAAAAAAATCAGAAAAAACAAGAGAAGAAGTTTTAAAAGGAAGGGATGATGTTAAATCTATATTATTACTTAAAGCAGAAGCTGAAGAAAAGTTAAAAAATTTAATTGATATAATTTTAGATGATGATGTTAAAGATGATAAAAATAAAAAAAAAGAAAAAAATTTTGATTTTAATTCTGCTTATGAAATTTACAAAGAAGCTTTAAAAACTGAATTAAAATCACCTTTAGTTCAAAAAGTTTTTGATTTATTAAGTCAAAAAAAAGAAGATATGATTAAGGAAGAATTAAAAAAAGTTCAAGGAAAAGAAAAAGAAATTGCAAGAAAATTTTTAGAAGATATTAGAAATAATCATTGGAATATTTCTGATCAATTACTTGATAAATTAGATTCTTTTGCAAATTAATTATAAAATTCTATTTTATTTATTTTTTAAAATTATATATTTCTCAAATTTAATTTCCTTTTATTAAATTAATTCCAGCGTTTTGAAGTTTGTTTCCTATCAAATCTTTTTGAGATTTTTCTTTTTCAAAATATTTATATCCAAATGTGGGAGAAGGATTTAGTATTGGATTATGTTTTAGAAAAGAATTTCCCAGAATATCATTTGAACTACATTTATTATATGGATTTACATCAATATCTTTTTTTTTAAAATAATTTCTTTGAATAGTTAATAAATTATAATTTAAAAATTTTTTTTGTTCTTTTCTATATTGATAATAATCATCACTTAATTGTTTAAAATATAAATCTGGGTTTGTGATTTCATTACTTCTTCCTTTCATAACATAATCATTTCTAAAATTATATGATTGTGAAACTGGTAAATTATTATTTATTTGATTATTGAAATTATACCCATAATTTTCATTAAATTTTTTTATTTGTACACTACTATTTGGAAAAGGTGTTCTAAACCTCATATTATTCATTCTATTATTATTCATATATTCAAGATAATTTTGAGAATATTTATCAATTTCTTTAATTTTTTTTTGAACATAACCCCTATAAGATCTAACATTTCTGTCATTTTCATAAGAAAAAGTTGGTTGTTCTTCAAAAAAATAATAGGGATCATATTGATTATATTTATCAAAACTATTTTTTTTTCTATAAAATTGAAATGATGGATTTTCAATGAATTGATTGGGTTTTATTTGATTATGCTCCTCTTCTAAATTATTTATTAAAGGAATATTTCTATTATTGTTGTTTTGTTCTAAATTATATTGATTAGTATTAAATTGTTGACTTGGCTTTTATATTTTTAGATATTAATTCTTACTTGTGTATTTTTGTTAAAATTATCATTCATATTAATATTATTTTGCATATTATCCATTATTTTATTTTTTTAATAATTTATTAATTATTTATTAAAAAAGTGAATAATATTCAAAGAGTCTTTTTATTAAAAAGATAATAATTTAAACTTTTTTTCACTTAATCTATAATCTGTATTACCTAATAAAATTGACCATTAATACTCAATATAATAATTATCTATAAAATAAATTAAATTAAATTACATTACATTAATCATTTAAAAGTAAAATATTTTTTTTTTTATTATTTTTATTGTTTTTATTATCATTTAGATAATTATCAAAAAAACTTGAAGTTTGTTTTTTCTTTAAAGAAGTTTTGACTTTATTATCATCCCACATTTTTTGAAGTTGAATAACACTTTGTCTATGTTTTGGTTTATTTTCTTCTTTTAATTCAAAACTTTTCACAGATAATATATAACTATTACTTCCTATTTTATTATATTTTTTTCTACGCAACACATGACTATTTACACGAATTATTTTTGATTCTTGATTTTCATAATCTTTTAAATGAGAACAAAAATATCTTAAGGATTTAATTGAACCAGAAATTTTTTTTTGTTGAGAATCGTATTTGTTCTTTTTTAGAATATTTACCTTTTGTGTTTTTTTTCTTTTGGTTTTCAATACATTTTTTGTTAATGTTATTTTATGAGTTGATATATCAGTTTCTTCAATTGTGGGAAATTTTAATTTAAGAGGAACTTTATAAAAATTATCACTATATGTTTCTTTCTTATAAGTCCCAACAGTTCCTGTTATTGAATTTCTTTCAATAATAACAAATTTTTCATATAATTTTTCATATTCTTTTAATGGTTTACTATTTAAAAAAAAACCAACATTTTTTCTTGTTTTATATTCATTTAGTTCATTATTTATTGTTATTAAAAGATTTGTCCTTATTTTATTTGCTAAATCAAATGTTTTCATTTAATTTAAAAATAAAATCATAATATTAAAAAAAAATTAAATTATATACCATATAAATGTTTAAATTTTTAAAATAATTTTTTTAATTATAAAATGTTACTTTAAAAATTTCTTATATATTAAATTAAATATGTTTAATACATTCTCCTATATCTACCATTAACTCTAGATAATTAAATAATTGATAAGAAATTTCCAACCTTTTATTATTTTTCATTTTTATAATTAATTCTTGAAATTTATCTCCTTCATAAACAATGATTTTTAATCCTGTAATTCTTATATCCAATATTAAGAACAAAATAAAAGATAATTATAAAGAATATCTATAATTTTTGTAAAATTTTCAATTCTTTGTTTATTAAAATCGAAATTCATTAATATATTTTTTTATGATACAATCTTTTTTTTTAATTATTATATCTAAAATTTATATTTTCATTTAATTAAGTTTCTAATATTCATGTTATGAGAATAAAAAATAATTTTTATGAGGATTTAAATTCATGATATTTAACTTATGATTCAAATGTTCTAATTTTAGAATTCAAATTTTGTTGCATCCCTAATCTAGTTTTTTAATTGAAATTAATTTTTTTAATTTAATTTTCTCATTTTGTTAAATTTTATTTTTTTAAGTTCATAATATTTTTATTCATATAAATAAAATATTTTTTTTTAAGACAATTTTTTCATTAACAAGAAAAAAAGATTATGAGATTTATTTAATCTTTTGATAAATCAAGAATTTTCTGATATATTAATATTAGCATGAGTTTTACATTCAATTTTTATTAAGATTTATATCTGAATTATTTCTTCAATTTGAAATTGGAATATTATCTTTTAATTATTATAATATTTATTTGAAATTCAAATGAAAAAAATTCATTTTCATTTTATTTTTCAAACTATTTGAAATTATAACAAATGATTCGAATATAAAATAGTATTTTTCAAGAAAAACTTATTGATCCGTTTTTCCTACATGAATATTTAATTTAACATTAATTATATTCTATTATTAAATTCTCCTTCTCTAAATCTAGTATTTACATTATTTTTTTCTATTTCCAATTTTGGGGATATTTCATATGATTTTGAGGAATAAATTATCACCTAGTTTTTTTCATATTTTTTCATTTATTTTTTTGATGAAATTAGAAATTTATGAAAGAACAATTATTAAGTATATTTGATTTAAATACAATTTATGTTTTAAAAACTATCTATCTATAAGATAAAACTTAATAAATTATCTTATTTCCATAAATCATTTTTTTGAGTAATTTTTATGATTTATATTTTTAATATAAATTTATTTAATATATTATTTAAGATTCAAAAAGATTATTATTATTTGGATTTTGAATTTCATTCATTTGAACACATATATTATCTTCATTATATTCGGAAGAACTAAAATTTATATTATTAAAAATATTAATTAAATAATCTTTCATTTCTTCATTTGGTTCAATCACACTAATATAACAACTATCATAAAAATTCAATTTAAAATATTTTTCAAAGTCATATATTGCTTCATATTTAGGATATATTTTACTTCCAATTAAATGTTTTATTATATAAGCATTAATCATTCCAGAAATGTTCCCAAAGAAAGTCTTGTTTGGAGTGAATAAAATAAGTATAAATAAAACTACAAAGGAAGCACTTTTTACATTTACATGGATTATATTTAATATTTTAAAGATTTTTTGTTTATTTGCTTTATATATGATTATATATGTGAATAAAGAAAAAAGCAAAGAAGACATTCCACATTCATATAAAAAATCATTATTAAAATTTAAATTCAAAATATATCCTATAAATTTAAATATTAAAATAAATATCACAAACAAAAGAGAAGTGGATATAATATTCACTAGGATAAAAATAAAACTTAACATTGTTCCAATCATTTTTTCTAAACTTTTACATAAATAAAAAGTTATAAGTAATTCAATAAATAAATGACAAATTCCATAATGCATAAAATGATGAGTTATTAATCTATAAAATTGATATTTATATAAAAAAGTATATAAACTTATAGAAAAAAAAGAAAAGTTTATTGAATAATAATTGCAATAAAAATATAAAGATAAGTTTAACATTACTAAAAAAATAAAGGTTGGATATATTATTATTGTTTTTCTTTTTTGTTTCTTTTTTTGCATTTTTTCAATGTTTTTTGGATCTACATTTGCATTTTGTTCAATATTCACATTTTGAGGTTCATTCTCACCAATAGAATTCATCATTGAATATTTTTAATTTTTTTAAATTAATTAATTATTTTAAATAAATTAGTTAATAAACAATAAAAAGAGAGATAGATTTATCAATAATTCTATTAAAAATTATTTATCTATCTAGCTAATTAAATAAATGGAGATATGCTTAAACAATACATCAAAATCAAAATATTTCAAATAAAATATATCAGAAAATACTAAATTATTTATAAATATTTTATTATTTTTATTATGATTAGAATTTTTATATTAAAAAAAATAATCAATCCTATTTTTCCAAAAACAATATTATTTTTAATTTAAATGAATATTATTTCATTTAAGTTTTAAAAAAGTAAATTAAGAAATAAAATATTCATTTGTTTTTTTTTGTTTTACTTATTAATAATATAATTTTAAAAAATTTTGAATTAATTATCATAATCATTCACAATATGAATTGAATTTTTTAATTAGATATGATAATATTAAAATTATATTTGAGAAAGAAATGAATTATTTCAAATAGCATAGTATTTTATTTTTTAAATTATTTTTAATTGTTTGTTTGTTAATATATTTATATGAATGATATAATTTAATTTATAAAAAAATGTCAAGTAATAGATATCAAAAAGAAATTAAAATAGGAAATAAAACAGTAAAGCTTCATAATAGTTCAAATCATTATCAAAATAAAGGAAATAATTACAATGAGAAAAAATTTTATCAAAACAAATCTGAATATCAAAACAATAATAATGAAAAGAGGTATTCTCATTATAATGAAAGAGATCATTCAATAAGTAAAAATCATATACATTCAAAAAGAGAAAGAAGTCATAGTCACAGTCATAAAGAAAAGCATATGCATCATAAACATGAAAAAAATAGAAGATATAGTCATTCTAATTCTCCAAGTTATTCAAGAGAAAATTCAAATAAAAACAGAAGATATAGTCATTCTAATTCACGTTCTAGAAGTAGATCTAGAGATAATTCAAATAATAATAAAAATTATTATTATCAAAGGAAAAAATATAATAATAATAAGCAAATTCAATATGATGATAAATTAAAACAATTTAAACCAAATAATTTTTTTAATAATCAATTTCAAAATAATTCAAATTTTACTAAAGGAAAAATAAACCAAAATTTTAATATTAATAATCTAAATCAAAATTACAATTGTAAACCATATATTTTAAACCCAAATAATCAAAATAATCAAAATAATCAAATAATATATAATTTAAGTAATACAATACCTAATCAACAACCAAACATATATAATTATAATAATAATAATCAAAACATTCAAAAAACTAAAGAACCATCAAATACATTTATCTTATCAAATTTAGGTCCAGATATAAACAATGAAATATTAGAAGATATTTTCAGAGAAAAATGTTTAGAAGCAGAAACAAGTATGCCAGAAGATATAAGATTAATAGAAAGTTTAAATTTAGCATATATAATATTTCCTTCAATATCAGTAGCAATGAAATTATATGAAAAATTAAATGGAAAAATAATAATAAATGGTTCATTATACAATTTATCATATACTCCAAACACACAACAAATAAATAATAACAGAGAAAGTATAACTTATGTTACTCATTTAATTGATAACAATTCATATACAACATCAATGGAAACAACAGTTCATGAAGATTGGTATTGTGAATATTGTGATTGTAAAAATTTTTCAAGAAGAGTTGCTTGTTTTAAATGTAAAAGACCAAAAACATTGAATTGTAGAATTGCTCCTGTAATTAAACAAAAAACTACTATTGTTGGAGAAAATGGGAAAATTCCACCAAGTACTAGTTTAATGGTAAGAGGAGATTCCATTAAAGATTCTAATGAAGGAGAGGTAAGTTTAATTATATTTAATAATATACTATCATACGAAAAAATATATGTATTTTCATATATTCATTGTTTATTAAATATATGATTTTATTTATATTTTTTCATTTGTATGTATATTTGAATTTTTTTTTAGTTACTTGAATTTTTTAGTAAATATGGCCAAGTGAAAGACATTAGAATGGTTAAAGATAGAATATCTTTAAAAGATGAATATAGAGATTATGCTTTTGTTGAATATTTTACTATTGAAGATTCAACAAAGGCTTTGGATGAAATGAAAAATAATCCTTTATTTATTAGAGGATTTCAAATTTTTGGTGCTTATTCAAAAATTAAGAAAGAAGATGATAAAGCTTATCAACAGGTTATTTTTTTGTTGTTTATTTAATATTTTTTATATTAGGCTGTTGACCCTTCTTCAATAAATACTTCAAATTTGACTAATGAAGAAAAGAAAAGATTAGATAACATTGCTCAATTACAGTCAAAAGTTGAGTTAAATCAAAATAAAGGGAGAGAAAAAGAAGAATACGAAAATTTAATTAAGAAACAAAATGAATTTAATAATAAGACTATTAAAAAAGATAGTAATATTAAAAGGGAAATTACAACTAGAGAAAAAGCTGAAATGGAGATGAAAAAATGGGCAAAAACTGCTAAAAATAAACCAAACAATTTAAATAAAACTAGTATTAATATTAAAAGAGATATTAAACCTTATCAATTTGAAAGTAATGAAAATGAAATGGATAAATATGATAATGTTGTTTCAATGGATATGATGGACGATAATAAGGGTAAAAAAATAAATAATTATAATATTTTTTAGAAAAAAAAAAATCAAAGGATTCAAAAGAGAATAATGAAATAATAAATTCAAATGTTAATCAAAATACTAATGATAATAATAAAAATTATATTTGTTTATTATGTCAAAGGAAATTTGCTAATGAAGAAAAATTAAAAATTCATGAGCAAATGAGTCAAATTCATAAAGAAAATTTATTGAAACAAAAAAATATTGAAGAAAATAATTAATAAAATTAAATAAGTTTTTATTCTAAAATTTTAAAATTTAATTTCGAATTATTAATTTTTATTTATAAATAGAAATAATTTTTATGGGAAATTTTTTATCTTTTTAAGATAAATTTTTGCTTTTTTTATGTAACAATAATTAATAATTTATGATAATATATAAATATCATACAATTTTATTAATAGAATATGAATAATTTTTATAAGTAAAAAACAATAATTTATAAAAATGAATAATAATGGCCTTGCGATTTATTTAATATTCCTTTTAATGCCAATAATTGAATTAAAATTTAATTATAATGAAACTGATTTTCCTGAATATCATGAAAAAAGAATAAAATTTGATATTTGCTGTATATTTTTATCTTTAGTACCATTTTTATTAATAATATCTATTTTATGTGGTCCTTGCTGTTTTTGTCTTTATATTATATTTTTAATTATTTTCTCATTTGCTGCAATATATTATGCATTTAGTACATTTTATTTATATTTTGCTTATGACGGGAGCAAAAGAATAAAAAGTAGAGCTATACGTATTTTGTTCTGGATTTCCTTTATAAACTTCCTTATAAATCTATTTACAAATTGTTGCTGTTCTCCATCTACTTATGAAAATAATAAAGAATCTAGGGATATAGAAATGGAAGAACAAGTTCCTTTAATATCCAATTCAGTAAATTAAACTAATTAATAAATCTTTTTATTTAAAAATAATTATTTAAAAATTTGTTAAAATTTTTTTAATAAATTTTTTATTGTTTTTTGGGAGAGAATTGGGATAGGGGATATTATAATAATCAATTAAATTGTAAATAAAAAAAAATTAATAAATCAGAAAAAAACCGCCTAAAACCCCCTAAAACTAACTATCCCAAATATCAGAAGAGTCCAAAAATAAATAAAAAAATGCTTAAAAAGAAAAATTAAAAATCTTCATCATCAGAACATGAAACAAATTCAAAAGATCAGAAAAAACAAAAAAATCCAAATATTATTAAAAGATTAATAGCAGAAAATTTTTTAACATAAAGATGTCCCCAAATATGTTTATATTTTCCAAAAACAAAAACAAAAAATTTCAAAAATATTAATTATTCAAATACTTCTTTATATTTCTCATTTTTAAACACATAGATTTTTCCCTTTAATAGTTAATAACCTAATATCAAAATAATTTATTTTTTCATTTACTTTTAAAATTGTTTCCATTTAGTGAAGTATATTTTTCTTTAATACCTTCAATATAATTTCCAATATAAATTCTAACAATATTGGAAATAATAATTTCCTTCTTCATTCATTTACTGTATTAAAAAGTTACTTCATAATCGAAATTTTATAAATTAATTTTATTTAATATTGAATAAAAAAAAATAAATATTTTTCATAAAAATTAAATAAGCTAAAATTAAAGAACAAAAAATGGGTCAAGATCAAAAATCACAAATTCATCAAATTAGCAGTATTCCAATCACTAAAAACTTATTCGAATTTCTCTATATAATAGGAAGAGGTGGTTTTGGAAAAGTATGGAAAGTTCTTTATAAAAAAACCCAAAATAAATATGCTTTAAAAGAAATGTCAAAAGTGAAAATAATAGATAGAAAAAGTGAAAAGAGTATAAAAAACGAAAAAGACTTTTTAACCCAATTAAATTACCCATTTCTAGTTAATATGATATGTTCCTTCCAAGATACAGATAATTTATATTTAGTAATGGATTTATTCCAAGGAGGAGATTTACGATATCATTTATGTTTAAAAAAAAAATTTACAGAAATAGAAACCAAATTTTTCATATCATGTCTCCTTTTATCTCTCAAATATATCCATTCTAAAAATATAATCCACAGAGATATTAAACCAGAAAATTTAGTATTAGACTCATCAGGTTACTTAGCCTTAACAGACTTTGGTGTAGCCTCTCGTAAAACTAGAGACAACTCGAGCGAGACCTCGGGTACTCCTGGTTATATGGCACCTGAAGTGTTATGTGGTCAGAACCACAGTTTCCCAGTAGACTTCTTCGCTATAGGAATCATCTGTTATGAGTTCATGACTGGGAAGAGACCTTATTTAGGAAGGAATAGGAAAGAAATAAAAGAAGCTGTCTTTTCCAAACAAGCTCATATTCATAGGAAAGATGCTATTGAACTAGGATGGTCTATTGAAAGCTGTGATTTTATTAATAGAATGATGATGAGGAAACCAGGGAAGAGATTAGGATATAATGGAATTTTTGAAGTCATAAAACATAAATGGTTTGAAGGGGTCTTTTGGAATGAGATTGAAGAAAAGAAAATAAAAGCTCCTTTTATTCCAAGAAATGGAGATAATTTTGATAGGAGATATTGTGAAAAAGTTGATAAGATTGATACTTGTACTAGAGAAAGGTATTTGGGTTATAAAGAGAAAGAAATGTATAAAGAAATTTTTCTTAATTATACTTTTGTTAGAGAAGATTTGTTACCTGATAATTATTTTGATGATAATAAAGGAAAGAAAAATAGAAATTCCAATTGTAATAACGTGACTGGGGATAATACTACTTTATCTACAAAAAGTACTGGGTATAATACTGGTTTGAAAGGGAAAAATTCGGAAGAAAGTTGCTTTAACTATATTCCTATTGTAAATTATTTAAATTCAAGGAAAAAAATATCAAATAATGTTAATTATAATAATAGTAATATCCCTAATTCTTCACATTATGAAATTTTATATAAAGAAAACCAAGAAAAGAATAGTAAAGATAATATTATTTATTCACGACCACATAATTTACATCATTCTAAAAGCTTATGTTATAATAATAATAGTTCAAGAGATAATATTGTAAATAAAAATAATTCAAAATTAATTGATAATTGTAAAACAAAATTACAATCTCCAATTTATTCTTATAGTAGACCAATTAGTAAAATTGCAAGTTATAATTCTTCGGCTAATTTTAATGAAAATTATAAAAATGTAATTAAAAAAGCAATTTATTCATATAATAATAGTAATTTTCAAAAGTCTTTAGTTGATAAAAATATTTCTATCAATTCTACAAGAAATAAAAATAATTCTTCAATAACTGATAATAAATTTGAAATACCATCATCTAGATATTCAAAAATAAATTTAAAAGAAAAAAAAATACCATTCTTAACTAAAAATCCATCAATGAAATTATTTCAATTTAATTCTTCATATTTAAGGAATATAAGAGATGAAAACAATTTTAAAAATAGAAGTAGAATTGGAAGTACAGGACATATAAATTTTGATATTAATATAAGTCGAGAAAGACCTTTTTCAGGAATTCCTTCTTATAGAAATATAAATGGTGTATCACCGCATTAAAAATTAATTTTTTATATTATATTTGTATTATACAATAATTAATATTAAAAAAATAATTAAAGTAGATTATATTTAATTTTTTAAATCTGTTATATACAATATCATTATAGTACCTTTTCTAATTTGTAATATTTTATTTTGTGTAAAAGTATTCACACATCCAACATATATGCATTCATTTGTTATTTCCGATGATTCATTTATTATTTGTAAGTTTAAATTAAAAATTCTGTTTTTTTTAATTATACCAATTTTTTCAGCTTTCATTTTAATTTTATAAAAAACAAGTTCAGATATATCATATTTTACTTCTTTTAATAAAAAATAATTACCAAAAGTTCTTTTAATATAAAAGAGCATTTGTGAATTTCTTATTAAATTATTTTCATTATTCCATCTTAAAATCATATTTTCAATTTCACAATCTCTCATTCCATCATATCTAATTTCACTTTTAAAAACTCCTTTTTCATATAAATATTTAGGAGCAGCAAAGATTTTAATATCTAAAAATTTAATATCATAAATAAAATTATTTCCTTCAATTAAATCTATTTTAATAGTAATATGATCTTTTTCAGTATAATTTTGAACAGGAGAAGAATAAACAAGTCTTCTTTGAGAATATTTTCTTTCATCCATTTCAGAACAAATCCAAATTGGATAATATTTATTTTTTCTTAAATCAAATTTATATATTTGATAATATAAACTATCTTTTTTTCTACTTTGAGAATATTTAAATGAATATGATATTTCGTATGATATTTCTTCATACTTTAATAAATAAGGAGTTTCTTTGATTTGGCATTTTAAAAACACACTAAAAATTGGAATTTTTTTTTTGTTTAACATTATTGTTTCACTTTGAATAAATTTAAAACTTTCAAATTGTAAAATTTCTTTATATTTGCTTTTAAAATTATCTATAATATATGAAAATTTCCCTTTCAAAGTTAAATTAAAAACATTTTTTAATTGTTTTCCAGAGAACATTATCATTTTATAATTATCATATAAAAAAGAAAAAATATTAAAAATACATTTGTTGTTTAAAGCCAGAAATTTTTTGATAGATAAATTTTCATATCTTAAATTATTTTTTTGAACTTCACTGATAAATTTGAATTTAGAAACTTGATCTTGATGATTTTTTGAAATAACATGTTCATCATCTAATAAACCTAAATCAGAAACATTTGAATGATTATCTATTAATAATTTTTTAAATTTATTATTATTTGTTTTTAAAAAAAGAGAAGAACCATTTCTTTTCATTATTTTATTATTGTTTATATTTGATTCATTAATTATATGATTATGACTTTTGTTATTTTTTTGAATAATATCAAATTTTTCTATTCTTTCGGAATTTTCAACGTTATAATAATCATCATCTATATTATTATTCATATTATTATTATTATTCACATTATTATTAGTATTTTTGTTATTTCTATTATTTATTAATTCATTATTAACTATTGATTCTTCAATTATATCTGTTATTTCACTATATTCTGATTTATTGATTTCTAAAATAATTTTTTCATTTTTATTATTTAAATTTTTCTTTATAGAACAAATAGATAATTGACTTTTTATATCTGAAATATTACTTGAATTTAAGCTGTTGTTGTTTGAATTAGTAAAATTAAATCTTCTTTTTATTCTTTCTTTATCATTTTGGATTTTTTCTTCAAATGATATAATTTGATATTGAGTAGTACGAGAATTACCTGAATTATTTAATGCTTTTTTTGACATTTAAAAATAAATTAGAATTCAAAAAAAAATAAATGATTTTAAAAATCAATATATAAATAAATATATTTTTATTATCATAACAGAAAAGTAAAAAAATATTAATTTTAATTGTCAAAATCATAATCTTCTCCTGAATAATCAATTTTAAAAACTAAGAAAAATCCACTATTATCATTAATAATAGATAATAAAGCAGCATCTTTAGGACCATTAATTTTTTCAACAATATCTTTTAAAAAAGCATCAGTTGTAGATTTATCTTTATCAATTTTAACAACTAAAAATTCACTTTCATCATATTCAGGTGTAATTTTATTTCCTTCAAAAATAAAAAAATAACAATAAGGATATTTATTATTTTCTCTAACATTTTCTCGAATAACACTTTTTAAAGTTTTATCCTTATGTTCAGATAATATTCTAGTAATAACTTCTTGATTAATTTTATCATTATAAATTTCGACTGAATATTTAATATCTAAAGTATCAGTAACTTTACTTTTTTTATAAAGAATTTTATAACTTTTACTTTTCATTTGAACACTATTTAAAAAAGAAACTGAAATATTATCATTTTTTGGAGTTTCTTCTTGGTCTGATATTATACCATAAAATCTATATTCTTTTTTAAGTTGACTATTTAAATCATTTAATATTTGTTCTTTAATTTTATCAAAATCACTTGAAACAAAATTTATTGATTCTACTTTATAAATTGCATTATAATCATTTGATTTATATCCTCTTCTGCTGTTATTCATAATATTTTTCATTATATTTGAATTTTCATCTACTTCTTTTTTATATTGTAAAATTATAGTTGTGAGTGAATCATAGTTTAAAAAATTACATATAAAAATATTTTGATAATAAATATTTATTTCATGTTTTGTTTCTACAATTAATAAATTTCTATTAGAAAAAAAACCATCTAAATTTTTAGTACTTGTCAAACAAATTTTAGAAGTTAATATATCATTAGCACAATTATATTCATATAATAAATCTTCTCTTGATAATTTTCCTTTCATAACTTCTTCAATGATATCAACATCTGTTTTTTTTTCTTTAGGATTATCAAAATCAACATCTGTTGCACAGGGACAACTTAATTCATTCCCCATAATTTATAAAAAATAATTTTATTTATCAAAAATCAATAAATAATTTAAAGTATTTCAATAAAATGGAAAAAACATATAAAATACCAATAATACATCAATTGATTTTTTTAGGAGATCCTTCAGTAGGAAAAACATGTACATTAGTAAGATATTTGGATAATGAATATCTAGATGATACTTTAACAACAATTGGAATAGATATAAAGACAAAAGAAGTTACAATTATTGATGATAATGGAGAAGAAAAAAAAATAGAAGTAAAATTTGTTGATACAGCTGGTCAAGAAAGATTTAGAACTATTACTTCAACTTATTATAAACATGCTGATGGTATTATGTTAATGTTTGATGTAACTAATCAAATCACTTATGAAAACATTAATCATTGGGTTGAAGAAATTCACAAAAAATGCAAAAGTAATATTCCTATTATTATTCTAGGAAATAAAATTGATTTAAATAATAGAATTAAAAGTAGAGAAGAATTTGAAGAAGAAATGAAAAAGTATAATTATGATTATTATGAAGTTAGTGCAAAATTAAATATTAATATTAAGGAAACAATAGAAAAAATGTGTTTATTGATGTATAAATTTAAAAGTTCTCAAAATCAAAAATATCAAAAACAAAATCAAAATTCAATATTATTAAATAATGTAAACAATAATCCTAAGCAAAAATGTTGTGATTTATAAATTTATTTTAAATAGTTAATAATTTAATCTTTGTGTGGAGAGATTAATTTTTAATGAATTTATATTAATTATATTGTAATTAGATTTTAGTAAAATTTAAATTATATGCATTAATAAAATTTATTTATTTTCCATCAAATTTATTTTGTCCTTTATATCCTCCTATTTTTTTTAGAATATTATTATTAATATTATCAGGAATTCTAAAATTAGGATCAAAATTAGTCGTATCTTCATTGGTTAAATGAGTGTATTTACTTTGTCCTTTCTTAAATAAATTGCCTCTTCTTTTTTCCATAATTGCAGGACCATTACTTCTATCAATTAAATCTTCCCAAGTTGGTAAATTATAATCTCTATTATATATATGTTCAGAATTGTTATAAGCTTCATCTTGAAAAAATGCTCCTTTATGATAATATTTTTGCAAATATTTAATTTTACTTTTAAAATTTCTTATTGTACTATCTGAACCTAATTTTAAATTTTCTTCTTTTCTTTGTTCATCAGTTAAATTTCTTCTTCTTTCAATTTCTTTTTCTTCTTTTTTTTTCTTTTCTCTTTCTTCAATTTGACGTTTTATTCTTTCTAATTCTCTTATTTTCCATTTTTCATATTCTTCTTGATCGTCTGGATTATCTGTATCATCAGGCATTAAATTTAATAAATCTTCATTTTCATTATTATTTACTTTTTCTTTATTTTTTGATTTTTTATCCTTTTCTAATTTTATTAAATTATTTATATTATCTTCTTTCTTTTTTTTTATTATTTCTTCATTTTCATTTTCTAATTGTTCATTATTATTATTATTTACTTTTTTTATTTCATTTCTTGAATTTGATGAAATAAAAATTGGAATTGATTCTTCTTCTTCTTCATTCTCTTCACTTTCTTCTTCTGAAGATGAATTATTTTCAACATATTTTTTTAATAAATCTTTTTCTCTTTTACTTATAATTTTATTATTTGATTCTTTATTTTCTTTTTCTTTTAATAAATTTTTTTCTTCTTCTTTTTCTTTTTGAATAATATCATTTATATTTATAACTTGCTCTTCATATTCTATTTCATTTTTTAGTTCTTTTTCTTTTGATATATTTTTTATTATTTCATTTATTTTATTTTTAGTTTTTATTTGGGGTTTTTTATTTTCAATTTCCTTTAATTTATTTTTTATTCTTTTTATTTCTTCATCATCTTCATCTTCTTCTTCATTTTCATTAATTAAATTTTTATTATTTTTTTCATCTTCTTTTATTATTTCATCATCTGAATCTTCTTCAACATTTTTAGGCCTATATCCTTTCCTTAAAATAGGAACATTTTGGTTTACATTTTTATTTTCTTCTTTTTTTACTTTTAAACCACCATTTGTTGGAAACATTTAATAAATAAATATTATAATATATTTAAAAAAAAAAAAAAACTTTCAAAAAATTTTGTTTAAAAAATTAAAAAATCTTAATAACAAAAAAACGATAAGTTTTATGTTTGAAAAATTCGAAAAAAATTTAAATACTTAGTACTAAAAATCTCACTTCATTTTTTTTAGAAAATCTCCAAAACTAATGAGTCTAATCTTATTATCTAAACTTTGTTTTGTTTTTGATTTAGAATGATAATATTTATTTTTTCCAATACTAGTAGATGTAGTTTGATAAGATGATAATTTAGAATGTCTTGAATTATTACTATTAATAGTTGAATTATTTATTGTATTAATTGATATAATTTTTCTCCTATTTGTTCTTAAATTGTTAGTATAAACATCTTTTAATCTCATTGAATTAATTTTACTATGTTTTCTTTTATTATTTCTAGATAAACTATCTTTTTTATAAATTGAATTTGATCTATTTGAATTAATGTAATTTTCATGTGTTTTTACTGTATTTTCTGTGTAATTATTTGATAGAGAATCATATATTTTTATTTCAGGTCTTTTTCTTTCGCTTTTATTAAACATTTTAATTATATCCAATATTAAATGATTTGCATTTGAATTTTTAGAAATTGAATTTTTATTTAATACATATTGATAATTAGAATCGTCATTTTTATTATTATTATTGTTTGATAATTTAATTTTAATAACAACATTATTATGTTTCTTTGGTAAATATTTATTAAATGGCATTCTCATTGAATTAATATTATTAGTATAATTATTAATTTTATTAAAATGATTAGTTAAATGAGATATAGTTGAAAATTGTTGATTTGGAGAAAGAGTTTTTTGTTTATTTGATGTTCCCCTTTTATTATTAAAAGTATTTGGTTCTGTTTTTGAAATTTGGTCTGAAAAACCATTTATATCATTTGTATTATTATTCTCATTATTATAGTCATTTTTATCATTAATTTTTTTTTTATTATTACTTTTTTCATTGTTATTATTTTTAATATCTAAATCAAGAATATCCTCTTCATAAGTTATTTTAATATTTTCATTATTAATTTTATCTTCAGTTGTTTTAAAATTATTTTTTTCTTCTTCTTCTGTTAATTTATTATTTCTATTTTTATTTTTTTCTTTTTCATTAGGGTTTGTTTTTGAAATTTCTTTGTTTTTAGTATTACTTTCTTTCTCATCATCATCACTATTGTTTGGTAAATAATTATATTCTTTTTCTCCTCCTAAATGTTTAGGTAATTTTTTAAAAGAAAAAGTTTGGTGAAAAATTGTTTTTCCTTTTAAAAAAAAAGGATGTCTTTTAATTTCTTTAATCCCAATTCTTTTATCAGGATTAGTAACTAAAATTTTTTTAATTAAATCTTTAGAAATAAGGGAAATATGATGTGGAAATTCCAATTTACATTTTCTAATTTTTTTGAATAAAATTTCATTGTCTTTATCTTCAAAAGGTAAAAAACCACATAACATAGCATATAAAACAATTCCAGAGCTCCAAACATCAATTTTAAATCCATTATATTTTTTTCCAGAAACCATTTCAGGAGAAGCATAACAAGGGCTTCCACAAGGAGTAGATAATAATTTATTTTTATCATAAAAATAATTAGATAAACCAAAATCAATTATTTTTAAAATATGATCTTTAGTTAATAATAAATTTTCTGGTTTTAAATCTCGATGAACCATATTTAAGGAATGAATATATTCTAAACCATTTATTATTTGATAATAGAAAAAAGCACTTTCTTCTTCTGATAATCTTTTTTTCTTAACAATATAATTAAATAATTCTCCTCCTTCACAATATTCCATTACTGTATAATAACTATCATAACTTTCAAATATTTCTGTTACTAAAATTACATTTAAATGATTAAATTTAGTTAACATTTCAAATTCCCTTTTTACTCTTATTTCATCATCTTTTTCTTTTATTTTACTTTTTTCTAATATTTTTATTGCTACTTTTTCTCTTGTTGGTAAATATATTCCTAATTTGACTTTTCCAAATGTTCCTTGACCTAATGTCTTTTTTATTATATAATTTCCAATTTTGAAATCTTTTTCTTTCTCCTTTTCTTTCTCCTTTTCTTTATCTTTTTCTTTATCTTTTTCTTTCTCTTTTTCAGAATTTGAACTCATTTTTTTAAAATTAAATAAAAATCAATTTAATTTAATTTATAAATTTTTTAAAAAAAATGTGTTTTTAATATTTTCTTAAAAATTAATTACTTTTCTTTTTGTTCTTCTATTTTTTTATTTTCTGAAGATTTTTCTTCTTTTAAATCTTTAATTTGTTCATATAAATCATTTATTTGTTTTTCATTAAATTTATATTTTTCTATAAAATAATTGAAAACACTCAAAATTTTTTCTTTATTTTTTAATATATCTTTTAAATTTGTAGAAAAAGAAATAACTATAAAAAATTCCATTCCTATCATATTATTCTCTTCAATTTCTTTTTCAATAAAATCAATCCATGGTTGTATATTTTGATTAATTACTGAATTTAAATCAATTAAATTGGCAATAAATATTTTGTTATTGTTAATTAAAGTATAAAAACTATGACTTAGTAAAATTGCATATTTTATATTTCCATGATCTTTAGTATTTCCAATATCTATATTTTCAAATAATATTTTAAATATATCACAAATATTTTTGAATGAAGTTGGATCTTGAAATAAATTTGAATTTGCTCTTTTTTGATTGAGACATAAAAGAAATTTATCCCTATATCTTTTTTCTTTGAAATAGACTCTTAAAGAGTCCGATTCTTCTTTTGAAAAAGTATGACAGTAATAAATTATATGATTTATAATATTTGAAAAAGTAGTAAATTTACCTAATGAATCATTGTCAAAAATTTCTTCACTGATTAAATAAAATTCTTGACTTAATTTTTTGATAACATTAAAATAAACTTTTTTATCATTATTAGAAGAAGAAAAAATATATGAATAAGATAAAGGAACATAAGGTATAATTTCATAATCTTTATTAATATTATCATTATTAATTAAAGGAACATCTAATTGTTCATATGCAATTTGTAAATTATTAAAATAATAGTTTTTTGCGGTATTTATAATTACCTTTTCATTTTCTTGAATTTTATCAAATGTAGAAAAAAGATTATATAAAATTTGGACTTCAAATGAATTAAATTCTCTATAATTCAAAATAAAATTATTTAATTTTTTATAATAGTTATCTCTTAACAAAGTTATATTTTCTATATTATCTGAATATTCTTTTTCAGTTTCTTTTGTTTTTTTAATATTTTCTTTTACTACATTCAATAATATATCATCAGTTTGGTTCTTATTATTAATTTCCTCATAAGCTATTAACGAATTTTCTGTAATTTCCATTCTTTCATAATAATTTGATTTTATTTTATTTATTTTCTCTAAACATTTAATTATATTTTCTTTCTCATCACCTAATTCTTTTATCACTGAAATATTTTGATTTTTAATATTTTTTTGAAGTTTTGCAATATTTTCTTTAATTGAATTTATATTCTCATCAAAATTTTTAATTTTTTTTTCAAAAATATGATTTATATATATTAGATATGATGAAATGTACCCTTTAGACAGCTCTACTCCTGTTATTTTAATATAAGTTATTATATTATTCTTAATTGTTTCTCTAACTTCGTTCATTAAATTAAGATATTTATTGTGAAAATTAAGAATTTCTTTGAAAATGATTTTACATAATTCTAATCTTAAACTGAAATTTTCCATATATTTATTAATATATATTAATAATTAGAATTATGAGAATATAAATTTAAATTTTATTGTTTTTAATCTTTTAATTTCATGGGAACATTATTTTGAAATCAATATTTACAAAAAGAAAATTATTTCTATTTATCATTAATACTCTATTATTAATTCCTCCGAAAAATTTCACCTATGTTAGAAAACTTCAAAAACTATTTAGTTTCTTAATTATCAGTGTCAAAAATAATTCCTAATTACTCATAATTTATATTATTATATAATTAAAAATATTTTCAGCAGAAAACCCAGGTAAATATATACATCCCAATTTTTATTAAATTTAAGTGAATAAATATGAATAATTTTATATGAATTAAAATTATTTATTATTTTGGAAATCATTTAGGTATAGATTTGTAGATAAATAAAACATAATAAAAAACTTCCTTAATTATAAGAACAAATATTAATCTTATTTTTATAAAACTTCATAAACTCCTAAATAACTAATTAAAGGATAACAGCGTTCTGTATTTTGTAAATACCTAAACAAGAAAAAAATTTTCTTCTAAAATAAGAATACTTTGATAGTGATTTGTTGATATAAATAATTTAATTAATAATAGAATAAAAACATTCTATCAACTTTCTTCCTATAAAACTTATTTTTATTTTTTTAGATGAATTTGACATTGATTTAATTGTGGTAATTCATTTTTTTTTTTGACTTTTTTTATTAAATTCACTATTATCATTATTCTTATTATTCTCATTATTTTTACTATTTTTAACAAAAGACAAAAAAATCAGAAGCAATAATTTTCCCATCTTTATTCTTATCTGAATATTTAATATTTGATTTTTGCTCATCAATTGAATTCAAATCTTTCTAAGAATTTAATCCTGTAATAAATTCATTTAGTGATAAATTACCATCTTATTAGAATCGTATAATTTAAATAACTTTAATTTATCTTTATGTTTTTAGAAATAATCGCTTATTCTTGTTAAAGCTAATTTAAGCGAAGAATTAAATTCTTTTTCAGGAAACATTTTTATTAATTGATCCTTAAAAAATTTATCGATATTTAAATACATTTCATTATTAATACATAATAAAATACCTAATATAGTAATATTATAAATATGTTGAAATAATAAAATAACTTCAGATAA
>JAEEGK010006404.1_pt1 | contig 28357 bp, 19 predicted proteins | sample 8958771 | NCBI WGS metagenome assembly JAEEGK01 (sample SAMN16246547, study PRJNA631951) | gut metagenome | biome: gut microbiome; feature: rumen; material: SC-attached | host: Bos | place: Iran: Karaj | collected 2018-10 | reverse complement strand
AAAAAGATAATAGTTATTCAGATAAAGAAGAAGATGATCAAAAATTTAATGATGAAATTAATTTAAATAATGAGAATGAGAATATTGAAGATAATGATAATAAAGAAAAAAATGAAGAAGAAAATGAAGATGATAATATTAATGAAGAAATTAATAATGATGAATTAAATGAAAATTTAATAAAAGAAAGAGATGAAGAATTTATTAAAAATATAGAAAAAAATCTTAATATGAAAAAAAATGAAAATAATTTTGATCATGAAGAAGAAATTTTGAATGAAGAAGAAAGAGAAAGGAAATTTAATGAATTATTAAAAGAAGTTAAACCTAAAAAAGGTAATGATATAAATCCAGTAGATATTAATCAATTAAATGATATTTTGTAAAAAATAAATATTGTATATATTTTATTTGATTACAAATTATAGTTTTTAAAAAAATTTTAAATAAATTTTCAACATACTTTTTTTTTAAATTAGTCATTTCATTTTTTAAATTATTTGATTCATCATCATCACTTTTATTAATATTAGTACTTAAATTTCTATTTTCTTTATTTGCATTTGTTAATATTCCTTCAAATTCTTTATAATCAACTTTATTTTTTGTTATATCATTTAAAATATTATTAACATTTAAAAAATGATTTCTTATATTTTCAAATAATTATCTAATTTATCCATGATTAAAACTATTAATTTTGTTTTGAATTTCTATTTATTAATTTTTATTTTTTTTTTATTTCATTAAATGATTGAAATATTGTATTTCATCTAAAAAATATTTTAAATGTATTTTAATATCTCCATTAAAAAATTCCTAATTTCATCTAAATAAGTTCTTGTCATAATATCAAGTCTATTTCATTTAATGATGATTGAATATCATCTTAAGTTTGTCTTTGTTCAATATTATGAGCAACTTCATTAAAAGTTTTCATTATATCAGCAATATTAGCTTTAATATTCAAAGAAGAATTTAATTCATTTTTAGTTACTTTTATTCTTTCTAATTTTTTTCTATTATTCATCTTTTTCTTTCATTAATAAGAATAAATATCTAAAACATTGACTGAACTTTCTATTTCATTATAATTCCATTCATTTGGATTATTTAATAATGTTTCAAATTGAAGTTAAATATTTTCATGATTATTTCCTAAAGATGAATTATTTGAACAACTTATTGACATAATACAAAATATAATTTAATTTTGATTTAAAATTTATTTTTTATATTTTTTAAATATTCTCATGAATGGTGAAAAAGGAAAATTAAAATTAAATCAAATTAGTTTTAACAATGTAATATTTGATATTTTTAACATAGATATATAAAGAAAAATCCAAATTTTAGTAGTATTCATTCTAATAAAGGAAAAGGGCATCATTTATTTAAAAAAAAGCCAAATATATTTTTTAAACATCAAAATCAATCTTCTATAAAAAAATATGTTGGGTTAATTAAAAATTTCAGTCCTTTACAAAGAAATAATTTTAGTTTGAAAAAGAATACAATAAACCAAGAAAAAACAATAGATCAAAATAATGAGGAAAAGAAGATTTCAAATAATTCAAATTATCAAACTTCATCTCAATTTTTAAAATATAAAACCTTAAAACCATATTTAAATAAAAGTAATAATTCAAAAACCTTTAAATCAATAAATACAAATAATTATATTATAAACACATTAAATTTATCTGAAAAAAAGATAATAAATAATACAAGTTTAGAACCTCAGAATAAAACAGTAGATTTTGATTCAAATTATAAGAAATTAAGAAAAGAAAAAGAAGAATTAGAAAAAAAAGTTTCTGCTCAAAAAAAGTTAATTCAAAAATTAATAGAAGAAAATGAAAAATTAGATAATAGATTTACAGAAGTATATGAAGAAAATATTAAATTAAGAAATGTATTAGCATCATATAAAGATACTCAAGAACAATTGATTATATTAATTAAATTAGTTCAAAAAACTGGAGTGGATGTTGAATCAATTATAGATAAATGGAATAATGAAGTTGAAAATGAAGAAAATAATTCTGAAATAATTGTACAAAATAAAGACTTTAGTTATATTAGTGATAAAGATAATATTAAAGATAAAATTGATCACTCTTTTACTCCTATAACTATTAATGAAAATAAACCTACAAATGTTACTAAAGTTAGTAATATTCCTAAATTAAATTTTTCAAATTTAAATAATAGAATTCAATATAATCAATTTAAAAATGAAATTAAAGAAAATGAAGAAGGAAAAATTAAAAATAATAAAAGGAATTTGTCTCAAGGAGATTTAAATATTATTAAAGATAAAAATACTGAAAATCAAACTTTAAATAAAAAAATGGAAACTATAAATTTTAAAAAAAGGTCTTCTCCTAAAAAAATAATAATAAAAAATAAATGAAAATAATATTTTAACATAAATCATTATTATAATTATTAAAATTTTTACAGAAATGTAATTTAAAATTTATAATAGAATATTTTAAAAAAATATTATAAAATATATATAAAAAAAATTCATTTAATGGGAAATTTTAATTGCAAAAATTGTAAATGTCAAAAAGAAGAAAATGATGATAATATAAATGAATTAAAAACAGAATATAAAGATAAAAAAGATAATAAATCAATGGAAAATGATAATAATAATACAGAATTAAAAAATGATAATAATAAACAAAAAAAAAATACAATAGAAAATCCAAAAAGAAATAATAATAATATAAATCTAGATGATAATATTATAACAGATGGAAATATAAATATGGATATTAATAATGATAGTTTAAATCCAAGTATATTAAAGAATAGTAATTTAATAATTCAAAATAATAAAATATCAAATAGTGATAAAATGATATTTGATGATAATTCATTGGGTATTAATATTACTGATCCAAGAGAATCTAAAAAAACTTTAAAAGATAATATTAAAAGTTCAAATTTTTCAATCAATAATTCAAGTATAAATAAATCTAGAACAACATTAAATAATAGTAAAGGTAAATTAATTTATAATAAAAAAAGTTTTAATAAAAGTAATATTAATAAAACAAATAAAGAAGTTAATAAATCTTTTTTTGATGATGAATCTTTTCAGAAAAATATTAAAGAATTTGACATAGAAAATTTAAATTTTGGAATTTCTGAAGAAGAAAAAGAAAATTTATCTCCAAATGAACAAAAATTATTAGAAGAAGCTCAAAAAAATTTAAATAATTTTTATCCTATAGATGAAACAGAAATTAAACATTTACATAATGAATTATCTAAAATTTCATTAATAAATATTTTACCTCATGATCAAAAGAATATATTAGATTCCAATGAGTATATTTATCATAGTGATTTAAAAAAATTAATAAATATAAAAGTAAAAATTCATTCTCAAACTTATTCAGATAAATTTTGTGTTTTAACTTCAAAAGCTTTTATTTATTATAAAAATAAAGAACAATTATTAAGAAAATTAAAACCTCTTTCTATCATTCCATTAGAAAATATTACTAGAGTGAATTTAGTTAAAAATAAAAAAGAATCTAATAAATTAAATCATTTTATAATCTGTAATAAAGGAGGAATTTTAAGAAAAAAGAATAATAGTGTATTTGGAAGTTTCTCAAAGAATGTAGAAAATAATAATTTAATTGGGGAAAATACAGAAAGTATATTAATTTTTATGGATGATAATGAAAATTTAATTCTTAAATGGTATATGGTATTACAATATGTATTAACAAAATTTAAAGAAAGAAAAGAAGATAAAATTTAATTTATATTTATTTTATTTATTTATTTAAAATATAATAATTATTTAATGGTATAATAAAAACTTTGTTTTAAATTTTATAAATAAAATAATTGATTTAACCATATAATAAATTTATAAAATTATTCTACTTATATTATTAAATCAGTACTTCTCCTTCTATTATCAGCTTTTATATTTAAAAGCTTATTTACAGAGTTTAATGAAATAAAAATATCTCGAGGAATAATTCCAAGCATTTTCTTAGTTTGATATATCACATTATTAAGACTATTAACATAATTTGTCCATAAGAATACATATAAAAATGAGAAAATAATAACAATCCAAAGACACATTATATAAGTACTAACTTTAGTGTTTTCAATATAATTTATAACTGATTTATCTAAATTTTGTCTTAATTTAAGTAAAGTTGGAATAAATATATATTCAGTTACTATTTCCATTTCTTTCATTTCATTTGAATTAAATATTGTCAATGGGGAATATTTTTTAAATAATGATTTTTTATTTTCATCTGTAAAATTGTCTGAAGAAGTATAATTATTAGTTCCAAATAACGTTAAATTATATGTTAAATTATTTTCTTTCCATATTTTTTTGTAATTATCTTTTAGAGATTTCATTATTCTTAATTCTTCAAATATATTTGAAATAATTACTGATAAACCATATTTTAAACCTCCATTTAAAAGTGAAGAACAATTATAAGTTTTATTATTTGGGTAAAATTCATTAAAAAACTCTTCTGTATAATTACATATATCATTTTGAAAAATAGAATATCTGAATCTTGTATAATCTTCATCAAATCTATTTTGATATTCAGATATTTTAATTTGGTTTTCTTCATTCATTCTTAAATTTGTTTCAAAAACATCATCAATAAAATCTTTTATTAATAAATTATTAACATATGTATTTTCATCAAAAATATATTCTCTTACATAAATATACAATAAAAGTGTATTTGTTTGTAATTTTTCTTCAAATGAAAATACCATTATATATTCTTTAAAATGTCTCACAAAATTAAATACTATTAATATAATAATCAAAACATATATTACAACAAAAACTTGCATTAGAAAAAACAATATATTAATCATTGTTATTATCAATGATTTTTTTTGATTTGAATTAACTTCAGATTCTTGGTTTGCATCTTTCTTTGTTTTTATTTTTTGTCTAATTTTTTCATTATTTAATCTTGCTTCTTCACTATCTTCATTTATAAAAAATTTATTTTCACTTAAATTTTGGATTTTTCTTGAAAAAATTTCACACTTATTAAGATAATTTAAAATAATATTTCCCTTAATATCAAAAAAGACTTCAAGATAAGAATTTTTGGTAGCTTGAACTTCCATAAAAATTTTGTAAATAATATAAAAAGTAGATAAGAGAATAGCAGAAGAAAAAACATATGCTATAATAAATATTTTTTTTCGATTTTTAATAACTTTATTTAATTCATCAATAAAAGTATCTTGACATAATTCAATATTATTTAAAACTCCATTTAAATTATTTTTGATATAGAAAAAAACATTAATATTTAAGGGAGTAACTTCTTCTTCAGGTAATTTAGAAATACCAAATAAACCAGTGAAAATTTTAGCCATAATAGTAACAAAAGTTAAATCATATTTTCCAATAGAATAATCAATATTAATGAAAAAAGTAGATAAAGTTGTTTCAAAGATAATATTATAATTATTTTTACTTAAAGTAGCTGTAGTGATTAATTCAGAAATATAAGTATTTCCATCTAAATATAATTCTTCTAATCTTCCTGTATAATTTTGTTTATAATTCTCTTTATCAGTATAAAAAGTATTATATTCTGGAAAAGATAATAAAACTAATTCTCTTACTACTTTTAATCCATGAACACTAGAAATATGAAGTTCAAATGTTTGTTTTATATTATCATATTTTTTTTCTAATCTATTAATTAAATCTTGAATTAAAAATAAGAAAAAAATTCCATATGAAATTATTATTAAAAATATTATAAAACTTATTATTTTTAATTTTATAATACATGAAGGTACTTCTTCTTTAAGAAGAGAATCATTTATTTGTTGAAATAAATTTTCTTTTTTAATTTCTTCTTCTTTTTCCATTTCTTTTAAAAAAATGGGATTTTGAAGTTTAATATTCTCATTACTTTGTTTTTCTTCTTTTTCAGTTTCATCTGTTTCTTTATCTAAAATTTGTTGAACTTTTGATTTTTTATCATAAGGAGTATCTTCATATCTTAAAGTTTGAAAATTATATATTTGAAAATTTATTTTTGTAAATGTTATATGATAATAATTATCATTTTCACTTTTATTTGAAATACTTATTTCTTTTTTCAAAATATTATTATTTTCTTCATTTGAATTTGAATCACTTGAATATTCACTTGTATATTCTTCTGATATTTTAGAAGTATCATCATTAGAATTATTTAAATTACTTTCTTCTATTTTTTCCATTTCTTTTTCTTGTAAATAATCATTTCCATCATTCGAAATTCCATTTAATTGATTAGATAAATTATTTGGAAGTAATTCTTTTTCTTTTGAAATTCCTGATATAAAATCAGCAGAATCATTATTATCATTTTGAAAATAAACTTTTTTTTTTCCTTTTTTATTATCATGATTTAATTTTGAAATTTTTTTTGATGAATTATTTAAGTGAGAAGGATGTTCATTATCATTTCTTTCTGAATTTTCTTCATTTGAATAAGTAGACATTGATTCAAATGAAAAAATATATCCTTTTATATTATCGTTAAACAGTAAATCTTGAACAGATAATAATAAATTTTCTCTTCTCTTTTCTATTTCTTCACCATTATGAAATGTTCTTATCCAAGTTATTTGAGTTGGATTATGGTAATTTTCTCTAATCATTTCTTTTTTTTTTATTAATCTTTCTTCATAAGTCAGATTTTCATTTTCTAAAGAATATTTTAAAAATTCTTCATGAAATTCTTTAATGGAAGTTGTTATATCATACATATTCATTAAATTTGATAAATTATTTCCAAATAGTTTAATACAATTACTACTAACATTTTGAATTATAAAATTATCATTTGTTAAAATTAAAAAAGGAATATTTAATTTTTTCTTATTTTCAGAAAAATAATTTGAAAATTTTAATATTTTTAATATCCATAAACTTTCTTTTGAATCAGTTTGAATAAAAAAAGCTCTGAAATTAAAAGGAATTAAATATCTAGATTTTGTAATTGCATATTCATTTCTTTTTTTATACTCAGGAGGATTATCTTTTAAAAATGTTATTTGTTCAATATTATTATTTGTTTTTTCTAAAATACATTTATCATGTTCTTCTCGAAAAATTTCAGGTATTAAAACATTAATTGAATTATTACATAATTCATTTTGAGAATAACCTAAAATAGTACAAATTTCATTTGAAGCATGTGATATTTTACAAAAATTTTTTTGATTTCCACTAAAAATTAAATAAAAATGAGTATCATCTGAAATTAAAGTATTTATATCAAAATTTTCATTATCAATTTCTTCTGTTTTTTTTGTATCATTGGGATTTAAAATAATTGATTCTATTTCTTTATGTAATTCTGAACTTTGTTTATAATCTGATAATATTTGAAATAAAAATTCATGGTATAATTCTAATAATTCTAAATCATGTTTTTTAATTTTTTTTAATTTTATGAATAATGTATTTATTTCTGAAATTAAACTATTTATTTCTGAACCATATTTATTTAATGTATGAAAATCTTGTTGATTGTCTATATGATTTTTAAATAATAAATTCCAAAATTCTACATATAATACTGAAACTCTTGTTATTAATGATTTAAATTGTTTAAATTTAGCTTTAAATAAAAGATAATTTCCAATTTCTTCCTTTTCAACATGGAGATGAAATTCACCATTTTCTTCATATTGTTTTTTATGTCTATAAATAATAAAGTCTTCTTCTAAAGTTTTTTCACTATTTTTTTCACATATATCTAATTGTTGAGCTGCTTTTTTTTTATTATTCATTTTAGAAATTAAAAAAAGAATATAATCAATTCTTAAATTTACATCTTTTGGAAATTTTGATAAAGCCATTAAAAACAAACTATCAATATGTTCAATTAAACTAATAAAACATTTTTTTTCATCACTTTTATTATTTATAAACATTTTTAAAGGAGAATGAGGATTATTTTCTTCGATTTTTATAGCATAACTATATAAAGTAATTTGAGAATGTCTTTTATTAAAATTTTCTAATTGATATAATAAAGTTTTGATTCTTTGAATAAATGCATTTGAAGTAGATAATTTAGAAGGTTCAATTAATAAATTAGATAAAGGAGAGGTAATTCTTAAATATATTATAAAAATTATTAATGGCCATCCTAGAAAATAAATTATTATTCCTGAATTAGAATTTGAAAATGATTCAAATATTTTAATTATTAATAAGCAAACAGTACTCCAAAAAAAAAGTGTATTTTTTAATATTTTTAATCTTAATATTTCTAAATTATAATCTGGTAATTCTTTTAAATAAAAAAGTAAATGCCAAAATGATAAAAAAAATAAAGAAAAAAGTAAAGGCCATTGATTTCCATTTCTAAAAAAGGTAAAAATAGCAACCATTAATAATTTAACCCAATAACCTTGAATATCAGTTTTATTTGTTCTTTTTCCATTTGCTAATTTTTTTTCAAATGAAGTTTCAACAAATGTATATATAAAAATATATCCTCCAAATAAAAAAAGTATTGTCACTATTATCATTATTATTATATACAAATAATGAATTCCTTTCCAACATTGTACTGAAGAAGCAAACTTTAGATTTTTATTGTTACAAATAAAAATTGAAAATAAAATTTCTATATTTTATAAAACTATTTATCTTACTTAGTATTGGAATGAATAATATACAAGTACTTAAATGTCCTAAGGAAAAAAATAATCTTATAAAAAATATAACAAGAGGAGTTTGTAATTCTCCATAAAATATTAAGTAAACATTTAAAGAAAAGAGAATAAGAATTAATATTATTGTAAAATAAAAATATATAAAATACATCTTTTCATTGTTTAAAAAGAAATCTAATACATTAAAATAACTGAAAAAAGTAGAAAAGAAATGATATAATTTACTTGGTTTTAATAAATTTTCAAACTATATAAATCAAATATAAAATTTACCGAATTATCAAATGAATAAGATAGTAATTGAAATAATAAAATTGGAATTGAAATTATTTCAAATGAAGGAGAAGTCATATAATATTTTAATCCTAAACATTGAACATTAAATAATTTTATTTTAAAATTTGTTAAAAATTTATCCAATTTAGTTTCCTCATTCTCGTCATGAAAATTTAAATTTTCTAAGTTTATTTCTGGCATTTATTTTGTAGATTATGAATTCAAATTAAAAATATGTTATTAAAAAATTTATTCTTATTTTTAATTATAATATATTTAACATTAAATTTTATCTTCAAAAATAATTTTAAAAAGAATCAATATTTTTTATATTTATATTTTTTAAAAGAAAAATAAAAAAAAAAAAATTAATACAATTATACATATTAATTTTAGAAGTTTAATTTATTTTTTATCTTACACATAATATATATTAATTCCCTTTAAAAAATATATTAATAGAACCCAAAATCCTTTCGAATATAAAAAACAAATCAAAAAAAAAACAAACAAAATCTAATAATCAACATAATAAAACCAACAATTAAATCTTCTATAACATTCCATTAATCCATAAAGTACATAAAACATAAGATAAATAGGTTGGCAAATAATTCCAACAACAATTAAAATAGCAATAATAACTTTACTTTTTTTTTCTTCTTCTTCATTTCTATTACTTTCATTTTGACTTTCTTCATTATTATAATCAAGATCAAATCCATAGAATTCTAAAGGTCCATCAAAATCATCATCATCATCGTCGGTGTTTTTTTTCTTAGTATAACATTTAATAAATTCATAAGCGCAACCAAATAATAAATAAAAAATAATAATTAAAAGAACAGCTAAAAATCCTAATAAACAAGAAAATAAATACCATAGAAATTTTAAAAAAGGATTTTTTCTCCATTTATATCCTGAATCACTTTCATATCTCATTCCAGGACATCCACCTACATTATACATTGCATAATGATTTTCAGTATATCTTTTTAAACATAACCAACAAAAATCATATCCACAATTTATACAATGCATTTGATTACATCCTTCATTTTTTTCTATTATTACTTGACATTTTGGACATTGTTTGAAATTTTTTCCATTTTTATTTTTATTTTGAATTTGTTGTAATAAATTTATTTCATCATTTAAACACTTTCCTTTTGGATGTTTTCCTAATTTATGACATTTATAACAAAATATATGATTATTATTACATGTCATAAATTCACTTTCTGGATTTGTACAATCTACTATTTCTTCACAATCCGGAAAAGGACAATTAACATATATTTTATTTGGGTTACTTAATTTAATTTGGATATTTTTAAATTTTTTATATTTTTTAAATACTTCTTCTTCTACATTTGCATTTATTTCTTCTTCTGAATATCTTTTTGGACATCCTCCTAATAAACATTTTATATCTAATACCTGACCATTTATTATTTTATTTGTTAAATATGTTTTTATACAATTATCACAAAAAAAATGACCACATGAAGTTTGAGCGATATTATTTGGATTTACTTTGTTTGAAAAACATATTCTACAAACATCGGGAGAATCAAATAATAATAATGTTTCTTTTGGTATTTGTATTTTACCAAAATCTAATCTTTTCTTTCTTTCTGATTGAGATGAAGTGGATGATATTAAATTTGATGTATATATATTTATGTTTTTAGTATTATTATTATTTAATCCTATATTATTTAATTTATTATTATTTAAAGTATTATTTGGATTCTTATTTGTTGATTGGATTATGGAATTAATGTTATTTGTATTATTTTCATTTTGAACAAAAGGAGTTTGAGAAAAATCATTATTTGTTTGAGTATTTAATTTGGGGTTTGTCATATTTTTTATTTCTTTTGATTGATTTATATTAATTCCATTATTGTCATTATTTATATTATTATTATTGTTATATGATATTTTATTACTTATTATTTTATTTGAATTTCCTAATTCATTATTATTAATAGTATTATTATTTACTTTGTCATTTTCAATTTCATAATCATAATCATAATCATTTCCATGTTCATTCTTTTTTCCTTGGCATATTAAACATGGTTCATCAATAATATTAAACTTACTATTTGTTTTAATATTAGGATTATAATATTTATGATTATATAAATGAGTATCAGGGTCTTTACTTAATAAATTTAATGCTTCTTCAACAGTTGTAAATGGATGAATTTTTAATAACATCATTAGATTTTCAATATTATAACCTAATTCAAGTAAATCTTGAGCAACTTGATTTCTTATACCATTACTTTTTATTCCTGTTTTACTTAAAAATGCATTATGTTTTTTTCTATTTGCTTGTTCTAAATTATAACTTACAGAAAATTTATTTAAAAGAGACATTAATTTATTATTGATTATTATTTTTGATAAAATAATAATATTATCCTTACTGTTTAATTCACATGAATGAAAATTTTTTCATTTAAATATATAATTCAAATTATTTATATTTTTTATATTTAACAAAAATCTATTTCCCATAGATTAGGAAAATATATATAAATATATATAAAAAACCTTTATCATAATATTACTTATTTTTTATTCAATATATAATACAACAAGCATGTCTCATTTTACAATCAGTTACTTCTTCTCTATTCATATAATTATTTCCAGCGTTAAATTTTTTATAAGATTGAATTAAAGTAATATCTGCAAATGGAATATTATATAATTTATCAACAAAATGAACTCTTTTTTTTTGTTTTGGTTCACATTGAATAATAGAATTATCTTTTGAAAAAAAACATCTATTAATTGAATCATCCATATAAAAAGTTTTAGTTTCTTTTTTCTTATATGATGTTAAAGTAGTTTTACTTGTATTTTTAAGATTATTTGAATTTTGAGATGTGTCAGTAGAAATATCTAAAGAACCTGTACCTGATTGAATCTTTTTAATCATTTTACTTTCTAGTTGTATTTTATTTTTTAATTCATCATTTTCTAAAATATATTTAATGTTTTGAATTTTTAAATTTAATTCATTTGGTAAAAGGAAATTTTCAAAAATAGTTTTATATATTGATTGATCTCTTGGTAATTCATAAGTTTTTATTATTTTATTTATAAAATTATCTATATTTAAATCTTCAGTTACACCAATATTTTTAATTTTACTTTTCATATAATTTATTACTTGCATTTCACTATTTAAAATTTTTAAAGCCGAAATTATTTTATCTTCACTTTGAATTATTAAAATACTTCCTGATAATTCATTATTAATATGATTATATGATATTTCATTAAATAAATTTATAATTTCAATTTTTGCTTCTACAAAAGAATGAATATTTTCTTTTCTTTTTATTAATTTTTCAAATTTTAAATTATATTTAGTAAAAATACTTTCTGTTCTTTCTTTACTTAAAGAAAAATTATTTAAATTTTCCTGGTTTTGAACTATATATGAAAATGAAAGATATTTATTTTCATTTTTAGTTAAAATTGATTCAGGGTCTCCAATATAAAATCCAATAAAAGTAGAAACACTTAAAAATTGAATTAAACTTAATAACAATTCAGTTTGCATTTTACTAATTTCATCGACCCATAAATTTGCTATTTCATAAATTATATTTGAAATTTTATTTTCATTTTTTAATTGAATTATTTCTTCTTTATTTTCAAAAATTATTGTTTCATTTCTATTATAACTGATAATCCAATTTTTAAATTTAATATCAAAAGATATTTGAAACCAATGTTCACTTAAAATTTTTTTTTGGTAAATAGACAAAGTTTTAATTTGATTAAATTGAAATAAATCAGATAAAAAAGAAAATAACTCATCTTTAAAAGACTTATTATTTCTTTTTATTTCAGTAAATTCATATATATAAGGAAGACCTCTTTTAATTACTCTACTTTCTTTTATATTTTCATTTTCAATTAAAGTCAATCCATTTCTTAAAATATTTCCAATATGAGTTTGATACAATGAAAAATCATTTTTCATAATTTTTAATATATAAGAAAAAGTATTATTATAATTTTGATTTAATGTTATTACTTTATTTTTCTAATTAATATTAAAAAAAAATATTACTGTTAAAATATCAGAATTCTTATTTATGGTATCTACAATAGTTAGATAATTTTGAATATTTTTATCATTGTTATCCTGAGAATCAAAAGCATCTAACTTTATCATTTTTTATTTTTAATAAAATATTTTATTACATATAAAAAAAAACAATTAAAAAAATTTATTTATCACTCATTTCAAAGAAAAAAATCAAATAAAAAAATAAAAAAAAAAATTATTCTAAAAAGTAAAAAAAAAAAATGAAAAAATCTCTAATAACCTTATTAATCCTTCCCACAATAATATATACTCAAAATGAAACATCATCAGAGAAAAATGAAATAATAGATGAATTTCAGAATCAATGGCGTGAGACAATGATGGATTACGAGTCTCAATATGTATACATAATTCCAGTAGGATACAAAAAAATAGCAACTTTTTATGAAAACGTAAGTGAAGTTCCTTCTCGTTTCCGAGGAGCATATTTCGTTGATGATACAGGTAAAGAAAGAGTTGAATTTAAAATTACTGATCCTCATAAAAAAATATTATATCATAATACTACTTTCGGTTCTATTTTTGATTTTAATGTTACAGAAAAAGGATTATATGAAATTTCTTTTAATAATAAATTCACTAATTCTGAAATTAAACCTACTTTTACTATGAATTCTGGACAAAATTTAAAGTTAGAAAGACAAACTTTAAATAAAACTGAAAGTAAATTAGATGATTTAATTCAATTTCTTCAAAATTATAAAACTTCTGATCAAATGGTGAGAAATATGAAAAGAAGAAGATATAATAAATTAATGAAAACTAATAAATATTTCTTTGTTTTTTCTGTAATTGAAACTTTGGTTTTAGTTGGTGTTTCAGCTTGGCAATATTATTATATGAAACATTTGTTTGAAATTAAAGGTTCTCTTTAGATAATATAGTTAATGTTACTTTTTATTATTATTCTTTTAAATATTTAATAAAATATTTTTTAAAAATTTTTTTTTTGTTTTATATCTTTTTTTGAATAATCAAAAAATAAAAAAAAATAATTAAAAAATAATAAACGTTTTTTAAAAAATTAACATTCAAATATCAATTTTATCTTAAATCATAAAGATAAAAAAAACAAAAATAAAAATTATTTTTTAATAAATATTATTTCATCAAAAAAACATAATAAAAAAATAATTAAACTTTAGGTGTAGCATGATTATTATTTTGTGATTTTTCACTTAAACTTTGATTTTCTTCATCAATTCTAGTTAATAATCTAACCATATGATTATGAATTAAATTTTGTAATTTTTCTTTAGTTTCAGGTTCTAAATTATGTTCTTCAGCAAATTTATTAGCTAAACCTTCAGGAGTATCTCCTTCATAAACATATATTTTTTTTTTGACTCCTTGTCTAATATTAACATCAATAATTAATAAAGGAATGCCTTCTTTTTTTTCTTCTTCATCTTTTCCATCTTCATTATTATCATTTTCTTTATTTTCATTATTATTATTATCATTATTATTATTATCATCACTTTCATTATTTTCACCATCATTATTATCATTATTATTTTCACTTTGTTCTTCACTTGATCTTTCATCATCTTTTTCATCACTATCTTTTTCTTTATTTTTCTTAATAAAATCTTTTAAAACATCATCTAAACCATATCTATCATTAACTGCGTCTTTAACTAATCTTTCCATTCTTCCATTTCTTAATCTTTCATACATTAATCTATATGATTTTTCTCCATATATATCATTATTAAAATTGGTTTCTGATACTTTTTCATTTGAATTAGTATTTATATTTGGCTTAAATGTGCATTCATTACCATATTTTTCTAATTCAATTTCTTCTTTTGTTTTATTTTTCCTATTTTTTTCTTTCTCACTTCCTTTATGAAATAGTTCATTAAATCTATTTGCTCCTGATGATTTTGTTATTGATGATACATTATTTGTTTTTGGTTTAAATGTACAATTTTCCATTTCTTTTTTTTTGTTTTCTTCTCTCATTTTTTCTTGTTCTGCTAATTGTTTTTTTTTCTGCATAAATAATCTTTCTATATATTCCATATGTGTATTATTATTATTGTTATTGCCATTATTATTACTTGAGTTTTCTTCTTTATTTTCTTCCCGAAGTATTTTTTCTTTAAATATTTGTTCTGATTTTTGATTTATATTTGGTTTAAAATTATATTCTTTTTCTTTTCCTTTTTCTTTTTTCTTTATATTTGCACGATTTTGCATATATGCTATTTGGAATAAACGGAAATCTCTTTTTATATTTTTTGATTTGTTTATTGGAATTATTAATTTATTATCTTTATCAAATGAAACATATTTATTATCATTTTTATTATCTTTATTTATTTTTGATTCATTTTCAGAATTTTGTTTATTTAACATGATTTCTAATTTTTCATCTTTTGTTGTTTTATCATTTATTAAATCATTAATGTCACTTTCTTGATGATTACTTTTAAATTGCTTATATAAATCATAATTACTTAATCCAATAACAGAAATTAAAAATTTTAATAATTTATCATTATCAATTGTATCATCTTCATTTTTTAAAGAATTAAATAATTGATTTATTAATTTTTTTTCTTCTTGTTGTAAAGTACTTTCTGTTGAAGGATTATTTTCATTATTTTCTAATAAAGATTTATTTGAACACATTCCTAATTGAAATAAAAAGTCATTTAATTGAGGTAAAGTAAATTTATTTAATATTAATTCTAAATTCTTTCTTTTAGTTTTTATTTGTTCTTCTTCTTTTTTTTCTTCTTGATTATCATTAAAGAAATTATTTGATACAGTTTTAAAGTGTTCTTCAAAACCATTATAAAATATTTTATTATTTCTTAAGTCTTTTTCTTGTAATAAATATTTTTTTGGAATTTCTTTTTCTTTTTTTTCTTTTTCTACATTTGATTTTGGCTTTTCAGATAATTTAAATTCTTTTTTTACTGTTTTTGGTCTTTTATTTTTAATTTCTTTATTACTTTTATTTTTATTATTTTTATCATTATCAATAGAAGGTTTTTTTGCTGATTGATTTCTTTGATTATATAATCTAACATAAACTTCTTCATTATTATTATTATTTTTTATCATTTTTTCTGAATTTTTATTAATTTGAGGCATTAAAGTATAGTTTTTTTTTTTTTTGATTTTTATTATCTTCTTTTAAATTATTAATTCTATCTTGTACTTTTTTCAAATGGGAATTTTCATCATTTATAAATTGTTGAATAGTCCTTCTTTCATCATTTTTTTTATTTATCATAGGAGTAAAAGTATGTTTTTCATTATATTCTTTATTACAATTACTAGCAATTCTATCAATATTAAATTGCTTTTTTTTTAAAGCTTGATTAACTTTTTCTCCAATTTCTGTTCTATTAATTTCTTTTTTTTTTGGTTTTTGTTTTATTGAATTTAAACCTTCTGGAAATAATATTTTCATCACTTCAGAATCTTTTTCACTTTCAGATAATTTATTATATACATTTTGAGTTGCTTGATTAAAATCATATATTAAATTATCATCTTTTTTCTTTGATATATTATAATTTTTTTTTTCATTTGTTAAATTTCCATTCACATAATTTTTAACTGTTGAATTTATATTATTAAATTTATTATTTTTTACTTCATTATTTTTTGGTTCTAATAAAGGATTTTCCATTAAAGTTTCAAATAATTCGTCTTTATTTATATTTTCTATATTTTCAATATCATATTCTAATAATTTTTGAACAATTGGATCTGTTATTTTTATTTCTTCTTCTTCTTCTTCTTCTTCATTATTTTCATTTTCTTCATTATTCTCTTCATTATTCTCTTCATCGTTTTCTTCATTGTTTTCTTCATTTTTTTTTTTTTTTTTATCATTATCTTTATCTTCATCTGAATTTTGTGAATTTTTCTCCACCCCTTCTTCTGATCCAGATTGAGAATTTTTTTCTTCTTCTTCTTCTTCTTCATTTTCAGCTCCTACTTCTTGGTCTTCACTTTCTTTGTCACTCATTTTTTTATATATATATTATAATTATTTTATTTTCTTATTTTAAATTTATTTTAGGAAAAGCATTCATTTTTTTTTTTTAAATGAAAAAAAAGGTTTAAAAGCAAAAACATTGTAAAATGAATTAAAAGAGAATTAATATTAAATTAAATATTCAGAATTTAGTATTCAAAAAGGCACAACATCTGGAAGATTATTATTTAAAAAGAGAAAAATGATAATTATTATTTATGAAAAAAGAAAATGAAAAAAACAACCAATTTGAAAATTGATTTGTATTTTATAGATGATAACAACATTACTAATGTAAAAGAAAAGATATTTATATTTAGATCCTTTAAGACAATAATTTACTTGGGAAATTGGTATGGTTAAAAAATTGCTTTGTATTATTATTATGTAAATTAGAGTTTGTTGATAATTTTATTAAATAATATTATTACTACTAAATTCAAGGAAGAGATTATCAATTTTTATCAAATATTATAAAATTTGGAAAAATAAATTTTAGTTAATTAATGATATGGCATTTTTTTTTTTTTTGATAATTGTTATAATTTTTATAAATTTGGTAAATTATGAGAATATATTTTTAAAAAGAAGAATATTAATGTTAAAGAATAATTCACTTAATTGTTATATTAAAAAAATTCAACTTTATGAAATTGAAAATGAACCAAATTCAAAAAATCTAATTAATTCAACAGAAAATTTCCATTCAATATATACTGACGAACTTGATATTCATTATATTAATAAGAAAGATGATAAAACTTTTGAGAATAATTCAAATTTGAAAAAATATGATGATGAAAGTTTTCTTAAATTATATGATACTCCTTTTTTAGGAGGAACTACTAAAATTTGTTTACATTCAAAAAATAAATATGATAATAGTTCTTTAAGTGAAAGTTCAGTCCATTTAAATTTTTAGGTAAAAATAATTTCAAAATATTGAAAATAAATAATTCAATGAATTTATATAATATTAAATTATAATATTTTTTATTTTAAAGAAAAAAAAAATTTGAACTTTTAAAAAAAAAATCCTAAAAATAAACAAAAAACAAAAAATGAGGGGAAAAAAAATTATTGACAATAAATCAATTATACTATTTTTAATATGTTTAACATTTTCATATATATTATTTAAATCCTCACCAAAATTTCCAGAAATAAAATTTAGGAAAAAAGAAAATAGAAAAACTCGAAAATTAATTGATTCACAAAAAGTATATGAAATATGTAAAAATTCCCCAAAAGAAGTTTTCAATTTTTATTATAATAATTCGGAGTTTAAATTAAGTGAAAAAATAGAATATAAAGATAATGAAGAATATATACAAAATATAATAACAATGTTAGACGAAAAAAAAAAAGATAATAAAAAAATAATAAAATATATAATGCATATTTTACCTTATTTTTTTTTGTTAGTTATAACTTTTTTAGTTCCTATTTTTTGGATAGGATGTTTTTGTTGTTTTTGTTGTAATTGGTTATGTTGTTGTTGTTGTTGTCAAAATAATAATGGTAATAATTTATGTTATTTAATAACAATAATATTTCTCCTTATTGGAATGATATTTGCAATGTTAGGGTTAAATCATTATGAAGATGTATTTAAAAGTTTAAATGGAGTTTCATGTTCATTAATGAAATTTGTTTTAGAATTAAGTGAGGGACAAAAAAAAGAAGAAAAACCAAAATGGGATGGAATAAATAATATTAAAGATATATTAACGAATACTATTTCTTCAATTAAAAAAAGTCAAGGACAAATTTTTAATGAATTTGAATCCCAAATGAATGATTTAGATGATGAAATAGTTTCTTGGGAGCAAAAAATAGATGCCATTTATGAAGAAGTAAAAAGGAATTATTATTCTTTTGAAGTTGATTTTAATGGTTCAATAAATCAATTTTATCCAGAATATATATTATCTTATGGTCCTTCTTCAGAACCAAATTCAATTTTATTTACTACTACTCTAGAATTTTCAACTATTTATTATTATTTGAAAAGTACTCTATCTAACTTGAAAAAAAGTATTGCTGATAATATAGCTATTAATGATTTAGAAAATGCTAAAAATAAATTAGATGATCTTTTAAGTCAATTTAATGATTTTACTGATTCTATTGTTGATCCTTGGTATGATTATCAAGATAAAGTAGTTAAATATGGAAAAAAAGCTAGTATATTTTTCTTTTATTATATATTAATTGAAAATTTCTTATTAATGATTTTTTTTACTATCATTATTTGTATGAATAAAGGAATTATATTTAAAATTATTATTCATTTTTTATGGATCACATTAGGAATATTAATTATTGTTAATATGTTATTGGGTTCTATTTTAACTATTTTAGGTGTTGTTGGTAAGGATTTTGTTAGTGTTTTACACTTTATTGTTAGTTCAGATAATTTAAAATCTGAACATCCTAAAATTTTCTCAAATGGAGAAAGTCTTAAATATATTAATACTTGTATGAATGGAAATGGAGATTTATCTTTTGCTTTTAATTTTAATACTGTCACTCTTTCTTTAAATGAAATTCTTAGTTTAAGAAATTATTTAATTATGTCTCAGAATGAAATTAAAGATTTAAAAGAAAGTAATACTATTTCTCTATATGAAAACAATTTAAAAATTTATAAAGAAAAATATCTTTCTGATATTTATTATACTCAGGAAACTGAAATTGGAGATATAGAGCATTTATTTAATGTAAATACAATAATAAAAGAATTAAATGATTATAGTACAAATCAAATTAACAATGAAAATTGTATATTAATTAAAGATTTGTATAGTGTAAATAATTCAAATTCAAATTATACATTAATTTCCCCTTCTGATTCAACTCACAATTTAGGAAATAATAGTTTAATATATCTCTATGATGATTGGACTGATACATCAATTGAACAAAGATATGAAAATGAAAATATTTGTGAAGACAAAAATAATAAAAATATAAAAGATATTGCAAGTAATTATATGAAATTTTTTAATAGTATAAAAAAAGAAAACAAAAATTTAATTTCTAAAATACAATCATTTGATGATGAATTAAATGAAGATTTTAAAAATATAATTGAAATTTTGAAGCAAACAATAAATTCATGTAACAAAATAATTGATCCTATATTTGAAGTTTTTAATAATATAATAGGTAATTCAAATAATATTTTTTCAATAATAAATTGTAAATTTTTATCTTCTAACATAAAAGTGGCTTATACAGAAATTTATATTGCATTAGGGAAAGATATTCATAATTTTGGAATATTAATTTTTATTATTGGAGTTTTAGAAGGTTTTTCAATATTTGGTATTTTAATTGGAATGAATTTACATAAAATTATTGAAGATAAAAAAAATAAAGAAAAAGGAATTGTAATTTCTAAAAATAATATTAACAATAACACCGAGAAAGACGATTCAAAAATTGGAAAGAATAATAATGCTCAAGGTAATGATTCTAATATGAAATTAATTTTAAATGATAATAAAAAAATGTTTTAATATTTTATATATTTAATATTTATAAAAAAATAGTGTTTTTTAAAGTATTTGTACTTATTATTTGGTTTATTTTAATAATTACAATTTAATTAAACTATTTATAATATATTATTCAAATCATTTCACTAATTGTTCATTCATACTTTTTTTTATTAGAACCAGGCTGTGTGCTGTTAAAAGATATATTATTTTTATCACTCTTATAATAACTATTCAAATTGTCTTGATTAAATTGATTTCCTTCTTCAAATTTTTTTTTGAATGATTCAATATATTTCAAATAATTACTATTATTTTTTGAAAAAAAACTCCCACAATTAACAATAACTTTATTAAATTTAATTCTTTTAACAACACTTTTTAAATTATCAAATTTATCATCATAACAAGAAGAACAATCTAAATTACTTTGTTCAAACAAACAATTCATACAATTTTTATTTATAAAATCATTATTATTATTATAAATTTTTTCTTTATTTTCTCTTAAAGGAGAAATCATAAAAGAATCTAAAGCAAGAGGTAAATCAGGTTCAACTGCTAAAATTTCATTTGGATTATTCATTAATTTAATTTCTTCAACTTCATTATTTTCTTTTTTTTCTATTATTTTTAATAAAGTTGTATTTTCTCTTAAAAATTTTGATGAATTTCTTAAATGAACATTGTTTTCCAATTTTCCCTTTTTTTCTTCTTCATTCTCTCTTTCTGTTTTGTTATTTTCTACTGTTATGTTATTTAGATTATTTTTATATTTTAGTAATTTACTTAATTTATTGTCTCTTTTTATATTCTGGATTTTTGAATTTTGGTTTTTTGGAAAATTTGATAATAGTGAATTTGAATTCTTTTTATAAAAATTTATTATTTTATTTGATGGTTGATTATTATTATTATTATTTTTACTTGGTTTTTTTTCTTTACTATAATTTTTATTTTTACTCTTTATATTTTTTTTCGAATTTAAAAGAGAATTGTCGTTTTTCTTTAAACCTAAAATTTGTCTTTGTATATTATATATAAATTTATTATTATTTTCTTTATTTTTTTCTGGTTTATTATTATTATTTTTATTTGTTTTTTTGTTTTGAATTATTGTAACAATTGAACTTTCATAATTATATTGTTTTTTCTCTTTTGATAAACTATTTATATCATTTCTTAAATTATTATTTTTATTTATTGAATGTGAGTTAATTTTTTCTCTTTTAGAATTTTCATTCATATTAATCTTATTATTACTTTTTAAAACCTTATTTAAACTTGAATTTATTGGACTTTTTTTTTTTATTCCATATTTAATTAAAAAAGAAGAATTTATTGGTTTTCTTTCTTTATAATCATTTAAAGCAATATTAGAGGAAATAATCAACTTTTTTTTATCAAGAATTGATTGGTTTAAAAAAGAATTATTTGAAATTTTATTAAATTGAGTTAAGTTATTATTAATTGAATTTTGGGAATTATTATTATAATTAGTATAAATTAAATTACTTAAATTATTATTTTTTTGTTTTTTATAAATTTCTTTTCCTATTGTAATATAAGAATTTGTTAAATGAGATTTTTTGTTATTATAAATAAATTGAGAAGGATAAGGATTTGAATTTATATTAATTGGAATTTGTCTTTTATTATGTTTAAATGATATTTGAGGAATAATTGAACTTTGATTTTGGGGATTTTTCATTAAAATAATATTTTTTTAATATTTTATAAAAAACATTATTTTCTATTTAACAGTAAATAAAAATTATCTTTTAGAATATTTGATAATATTAAATAAAAATTTTTATCAATAATTATTTATTTTTTTAAATGTCAAGTGATGATGAACGAAATGATTTTTTTCGTTTTTCTGGTTCGGTTAATTCTTTAGACGAGAAAAATAATAATGAAAGTATTTTTTCAAAAATCAAAAAAACTTTATTTATTGTTTTATTAGGACAAATTTTAACAATAATATATTCAATAAATGAATATTTATTCAAAGAAATAATTGAAAATTTTAAATTCCCAATTTTATTTAATTCTTTTTATTTTATTACATTTGGAATTTTTTGGATTATTTTTCAACATGGATTTTCGAAAATTCCTTTATCTAATTTAATAATAATAATTTTTTATTCACAAAATATTTTTTTTAAATCAATAATTAAATATAAAGAATTTCCTTTTGACTTTTCTTATATTTATTTTCCTTTAACTATTTTTTTTACAATAATTTTAAATTTTTTCTATTTTTCAAAAATTCAAAATTCATTATTTCATTTAATTGGAATAATTATTGTAATTATTGGAATTTCATATTTATATTATTTTATAGATTATAACATTGATGATTTAAAACAAATAAAAGCTCATTTTATTTCTTTACTTTTTATTATTATTTCTTCTTTGTTGTTTAGTGCTACTATTATTTTAATTCAGAAATTTTTAAAAAAATCAGAAATTAAAAACTTTTTCACTTATTTAGGAATTATTGGAGGTTTAATTTTATTTTCTGAAAGCTTTATTTATATGGAACCTATTAATTATCAAAAGAAAAAAAGTATTGAATTTAGACTTTTATATTTAATTTTACTTTTAATTTTTAATTCTTCAATTTTTATTGGAATTTATCCTTATTTTATTAAAAGTACTTCGGCTGGAATTTTTAATATTAATTTATGTACATATATATTTTGGTATTTTATTATAGAATTAATTTTTGGAAAACAATCTAATTTTCATTATTATATTGGTTTAATTATTATATTTTTTGGTATTTCAATATTTTCAATTATTACTTCAAAGAACAAACTAAAAAAAGATAAATTTCAACTCAATATTCATTGAAGATATTGAATAAGAATTAATTTTTTATATAAAATAATAAAATTTATCAATAAAAACCATAAATTAACAATTATAATAAATTAAAAATATCCCAAAAAAAATAACATATATAAAACTCATATATAAATCCAAAAAAAAAAGCATATAAAAAAATTGAAAAAAACTCTTTTCCTAACACTTTTAATAATAACATTATCAAAAAACCTTTGTTTCTTAGAAAAAACACCATCAGTAGGTGATATAAAAGGTTTACAGAATTTTAACAATGCAATGGACAAAATAAAGGTGTAGTAGATTGTTGGAAGAATATAGCAGGAGCATTTAGAACAACAATAAACATAACAATAAATCAGAAATTACTTATTGATGGCTATTCTAAATTTGATGGAAGAGCAACAATGATATTATATAATGGAATAGAAAGAGATTATTGGAATGAAGTGAAAATAAATCAATTATTTAATAGATTCAAATTAAAAAAGATGAACAAAAAAAAGTTTTAAAAGATACAATTGAAGACGCCGAATATTTAGATAAATCAGTTTGGACTAATATGCAAACTTTACATAATCCAGATGATCCTAATAATAAAAGTGATTTAGATTTCTTTTCTATTATTATTAATAATTTAGATAATGAAGATGAAGAATTAAGTGTACTTATCACTCATATTATAACTAAATTAACTTTAGCTCCTGATATTTATGTTATTAATAAAGATAGATCTTTTGTTGGTGGAATTATGCTGATTGTAAAGATGAATTTAAAAAAGTTCCTAAAAGTTTAACTAATAAAGATTTGGAAGATGTGATGCTTTTCTTTAAAATAGTCTTTGTTCATCATATATGTAATTTTTTAGGTTTTCATATTGATTTACCTAAAATTTAAAATTTCAAATTGTCATTTATTATTAGGATAATTGATTAAAATTCAAGAATTCTTTTAAAATTTTTTAATTTTGATTCAAAAAATTTTTGTATTTTTGAATAAATAGAAAGAAATTATTGAAATGTTTTTTATAAGTTTTTTTTTAAAAGAAAATACAAAGAAGTTTTATTAATATTATAAATATTGAAAAATTAAATTAATTTTATATTTATTTTTGTATCTAATTTAAAAAAATTCTTTTACTATAAATTTTTTTTTTAAATATCTTTAAAAAAAATATAAAAAAAATGTCAAAAGACGGAATATCAAAAGTTGAATCATCCTCAAAAATAAACAGCAATAATAAATTAAATTTTGATTTATCTTCTAAAACTTTAGAAAAACACCCATCAGCTAAAAATTTATTTAATGATGAAAAATCAAAGACAACAAATAATAATATAATTTCTTTTTCATTAAACGAAAATATAACAGACAAGAAAATTAAATCATCAAAGAACTTAAAATCAAATTATTCAATAAATATTATAAACACAGAAAATAAAATTGCAAATAATGATGAAACTTTTTTTATCAAAAGTCCTCAAAACGTAAATAAAAATAAAAATAATAATTTATTAAATATTAATTCTCAAGAAAAATATATTTTCTCTTTTTCAGACATTCAAAAACAAATTGATAAAGAAATCACTATTAATATCATTAATGGAAAAGGATTTAATTTTATTGAAGAAAAATTATCTTCTTATTTGAAGATCAATTAAAAAAATATTCTTTGTATTTGTTTGTAAATTCCTCTTTTAAACTTGTCATTCATAGTTTTTTGTAAGGTTAGAATATAAAATTAGTTCATTTATATTTAATATATTATTGGGTAAAATTTTAAGAAATATTTCGAAAAAGTGTAAAATGTAGTATCATAAATTAAATAAATTATTACCTTAAATTTACATATAGGTTATTTTTATATATATTCTTCAAATTATTAATATAATAATTAAAGTGTTTTTTTTATTTTTCTTTTCTTCTATAAATCAATATTTTCTAAATTTTAAATCATATTTTCAATAAATTAAAATATAGTTATATAATTAAATATCTTTTTTAAAAGATTAATTAAAAGAAATTACAAGAAAGCCTTCAGTAATTTATATGATAAAAACAATTAATAAAATATTATAGAAATGAAGTATAACAATCCATTAAGAGTTTAATGAAAAAATAAAAGAGGAAAAAAAGTTCTTTAAGTAATTTTAAAGAAAATAGAGAACCTTTAAATAATTTATTTTTCTAATTTAAATAAATTTTTTTTTAATCTAAATACATCCTTTTTTTTCTTTGATTTATTATTTTTTTCATAATCTTTTTTAAATGAACTTTCATTTTTATAATATTTTTTTATAAAAAGTTTTAAAAAAATAAATACAAAAAACAATTTATTCCTCTTAATTTAATTTAATGGGTTGTGGACAAACAAAAACATTCGAAGATGATAAAACTGGTCAATTAAAAATTACAAAAATGGAAATTCATGAAGAATTACCAGATTTAAAGGAAAAAATATTAGAAGGTCATTTAGAAGGAAATTTTAGGAATTGTTTAATAACAAATGAAAAAGAATTAGAAGATAATTTAATATCATATATTCCAACAAAAATTGAAGATGATAAAAATCCTGGTCAACTCACACATAATATTCATGATGATATTATTACACAAAGTGTTGAATTTAATTTTGAAAAACATAATATTATTGCTCTTTCTGGATTTAGAACAATTATTAAAGTTGAAGAATATAAAGGGAATTATCTAGTTTTTTATGATTCTGATGAAGGAAATTATAGTAAATATATTGTAATTTTTGTTAAAAAAATAAGTGGATTTCCTCAAATTCAATTAGTTATTCCAATATAGATTATTTATTGTATACGTCTATTTAAATAATTATTTGTTTTTTATTTTTATTGAAAAAAATAATAAAATTAAACTTTTATTGAGTATTATTATTATTACTTTATTTTTTTATTTTTATAATAATAAAATATAAAAATAATATTAACAATAATATACTAATCAATTATATGAATTTTTTTTAGTCATTTCTTATATACATTCATATATCTCTTATCTATATTCAAATGATTTTTTGAGTTCTTTCTAGATGATATTATTTTAATTTCTTCTATTTTTTTTTTTGTTTGATCTGTTTTTTTTGGAAGAATATTATTTTTATAATTGCTTCTCCTTCTTTTATACAAATTATATATTTCTTTTTAATTGATATTATTTTTTTAGTTGTTGAACTTATCTAATTTCAATTGTTTTTAAGTTTATTATTTTTTAAATGTATTCCAATAATATTATTATTATTGTTATTATCATTATATTTTTGATTATAATTTATCTTAATTTATATATTCATTTAAATATATTTTTCTTCAAATAAATATTAAAAATAATTTAATAATACGTCATTAACAATAAATTAAAAAACTGAATATTTAAAATCCCAAATTTAAAAAAATTAATAAAAGCCCAAAAAGTAAAATCAGAAACTAAAAAGAATGCAAAAAATCGAAATAATAATATTATTAAATTTAATGATAATAACATTTCAACATAATCAATGTACGATAAAAAATTGTGAAAAATGTGAAAATACAAAATTATGTTTACAATGTAAAGAAGGATTTGATATATTTCAAAATTTATGTTATTCAACAAAATGTTCAATATACGGTCATTGTAATTTATGTACTGAATTTGATTGTATAAAATGTGAAAATGGTTTTAAATTATTATATGGAACATGTGATATAAAAGAAAATTCAAGATTATTTATTCAAATATTATTTTATGCTATTCCAAGTTTTATAATTATTATTATTATTACAATTTATTTTTTTTACAGAATGAATAGAAAAGATAAATTACATGTTATAAAAGATAATATAATAAAACAAAAAAAACCTAAATGTGGAAGTTATATTATTATTAATTGTGAAAAAAATAATTTATCTAATATTCATTATAATGATAATTTAAGTAATCTTCAAACTACTTGTTCTTCTAATTTAGATTCTTTTTCAGAAGAAACAATAAAAAAAGAAAAAAATAAAAATGAAAAAGAAAATGAAGATAATAAAATTTGCGTTATTTGCCTTAAAAAAAGAATTAATTATATTTGCGATTGTGGTTGTTGTTTATGTAAAGAAGATTATAAAAAAATAAAAAATGGAGAAATTATAAATTGTCCTAAACATAATGTAAATTTAAAGAAAAATTTTGTTTTGACTTTAGAAAAAAGAAGTAATTTAAAGGGAAATGCTATTGAAAAATTAGGAGAAAAATTATGTCCAATTTGTAAAATAAATAAAGCAAATCAAGGATTTAATTGTGATTGTAATATGAAAATTTGTATGAAATGTTATAATGAAAATGTTTATGTCTTTAAATATAATGCTTGTCCTAGATGTGGAAAAAAAAATTAGATTTTTTGGATTATTATTTTTATTGTTTTTTTTGGGGATGATATATATTTAGATTTTATATTTATTAATCAAGGATTGTTGATATAGTATATTTATTTTTATATTATTTGATTTTGGTGTGTTATTTGATATCTTTTGTTGTATATTTTATTATTTAATTATTGAAAATTTATGAAAATTATTTTTTATTTTTTTGAAGTAATTATTTTATTTAAAGTTATTTATAAATAATGTTTAATAGAATATAAAAAAATTAATTAAATCTATTTTTTTTCATCTTCTTTAACTTCTTCTCCTTCTTTCTTTTCTTCTTCTTTATTTTCTTCTTCTTTTTTATTTTCTTTGTTTTCTTCTTCTTTATTTTCTTCTTCTTTTTTATTTTCTTTTTTTTCTTCTTCTTTTTTTTTTTTTTTTTTTTTTTTTTCTTTTTTTTTTTTTTTTTTTTTTTTTTTTTTTTTTTTTTTTT
>JAEEGK010006402.1_pt1 | contig 28360 bp, 18 predicted proteins | sample 8958771 | NCBI WGS metagenome assembly JAEEGK01 (sample SAMN16246547, study PRJNA631951) | gut metagenome | biome: gut microbiome; feature: rumen; material: SC-attached | host: Bos | place: Iran: Karaj | collected 2018-10 | reverse complement strand
CACTGTTGCCACCAGCACTTTGTCCGGCATAAACAGCACCAGATGCACCATTCTTGCCTGACCAAGATGTATATGATGTTGAACCAGCGGTGACGCCTGTTGTTTCAAGTGTAAGTGTATCGGAAATACTTGCTGGTTTTTCGTTAACGGTGATTGTACATGTTGCATAGACATTTGAACCATCGACTGCAGTAGCGGTAATTGTTGCATTACCAACATCAACAGCGGTCACTAAACCTTCATCAGTAACTGTTGCAACAGATTCGTTACTGGATGTCCAAGTTAATACTTGGTTTGTAGCAGTATTTGGATTAATTGTGGTTGTTAATTGGAGTGTATCTTGTGGATACATGCTGTAGGAAGTTTCACTTAATGTGATTGTTTCCACTGGAATAGCGTTAACTGTGATGCTGATATCAGATTTAATACTGCTATCATCTAATCTAAAGATTCTAATTGTCCATGTACCAGCGGTACCAAATGGATTTGTTTGTGTATATGTAATACCTTTTGGATTTAATAAGACTAAACCCAAGTTATTTTGTTCAAAATTGCTATAAGCAATATTAGCGTTGCTATTATCGGAATATGTAACCATTGCAGTCACATAGTTTGTTAAATAATCACTTAACTTATCAGCGGTATTATAAGTAACCTTTGTGGATTGTGCGGCGATAGCTTCAATAAAGATGTATTCACCGACAGTTAAATAGATTTCCACTGGGATGTAGTTCTTATAAGAAACTGTTAATAAGTAAGTTCCTTCTGTACCAAATTTGACAGATGGATCAATAACTTGGTTGTTTGAATTTTTGATTGTGTATGAATAACCACTTTCGCCTAAAGATAATTGGGTTTGTGTGCCATCAGACATGAGAGCGTACACTCTTAAGTCGTTATCTGTAGCAAAGACGGAATTGGTTGAGTAATCATCTTTGTGAGAATCAGAAGCAGTGAAGCCAACTTCATCTGCGGATGGAACTGAAGGTGTTGTTGAACTGCCATAGTTGAGAGAAACACCGCATAAGTAAGCACGTTTTGATGTAGTTTCCACTTCTAAAGTTGTAACAGCAGCATTAACTGTGAATGAACCACCTTCGGATGGGTCAATTGTCGCTGCAGCAGTACTAGAACCATTGATATAGAATTTTAATGAACCGGTATCAGAGCCATATTGTGCGGTAGAAACATCAATAGATGTAATGTCTGCAGTTACTGTTGAAGAATTAAAGTTGAATGTGAGAGAACCGGCGGCTTTGCTAGAACCCATTTTTAGACCTAATTCGCCTGCGTAAACTTTAGAAATACCAGAGAATGATGTGACATAATTTGCACCTGTCGCGATTTGACCTAAAACGCCAGAAGAAGCTAAATCAGTACTTGAATCAGAACCATTAGCGGTGAATGTAATATCATAACTACCTGTTGTGTTTTGCTCTTCAGCATCTGGATTAACTAAACATGAATAACCATAGGTTGCACTTGTTAAAGTGACTGCACCATCATTGGCTTTCATTTCTAAATAATATGGGTTACTACCAAGACTGATTTCTTGTCCAGATAATAAATCAAAGTATTCGCCCCATTTATCTGTTACATAAGCAACACGCGCTTGCAACTTACCAACGAATGTTGCAGAGAATGTTGTGATTGAGTGAATAATGTCTTTATTAACAATAGAACCACCATTTGTTAAATAAGTATGATTACCAGCAGAAGATGAAACATTTGTGTATGTAAATGTGACATCCGCACCATTAACGGTTTTTTGAATATGATCTCCGGATGTGCTGACAGCGTTATTAGAATTTAAAACTAATTCATATGGATTGTCAGAACCCTTTAATAAACTTAGTTGTTTAGTTGTGGATGCAAATGTTGCGACAGATAATGCGAGACCTAATACGGTAATCCCGCTTGCAACTCCAATTTTCAGGTGTTTAGTAATCATAATGTGGTTCCCCTTTCACAATTCGCGTGAAAGCATATATTACGTGTATATATGTAGTTATGTAAACAATAAATTAATCATAAATAGATTTTTTAATATATGGTTTTCAGATTTCTTTTGTAAAAGAAAGACCGTGTATCGAACACGGCCTTATATTAAATTTTTTAATAGTATACTTTAGAACTTATTTTAATTCGCCTAAGCTCGCAACGACATTTCTCCAAGAAGAGAATCTTGTTTGACTTGCTGTGTAGTAAGTTTCAGCGTGGCAGTTCTTGTGCATTGGGAAGAATAAGCATAAACCATTGCTCTCACCAGCATCTTTACCAATTTTGTTATAGATGACTAAGTCATTGTATGCGGATTTGACACTATTGATTTGAGAACTCATTGAAGAATAGTTAGTGCCTAACTTATTTAAGAAATCCATAACATCGAAGATACCGAAGTTGTTATATCCAGGAAGGATGTAAGAACCATTTTCGTAGATGATGCCAATTTTACCAAAGTAATTACTAGAATTTGGATTTGTGGAGAAGCCCATTTCATGGATTTCCGCTTCACTATAGTAAGTTGTGCCGAATGCTTTAACGGATTTCATCATGTTTTGGAAATCATTCTTTTGAGAAGATGACACTGTTAAGCTAACTTCTTCAGATAATTCATCCCAAGCGGACTTATATGCGGACATCTTAGATAAATCTAACACTGATAATGTTTGATCGTTTGGATGTCCATGATATGAATCGAGGAATGTATCGCAAATTTCTTTAAGAATAGTTTCGGTATCATCGTGAGCGTATAAGTTATCCACCCAGTGGTCATAATCCCAGCCTTCACCGGCTTCGGATTCTTGCGCTGCAACCATATAGTTGAAGTAATCACTATTGGCTTCTGCGAGATCTTGAACAGCCATTAAGCAAGCATCATAACCGATCCATTCTAGTTTTTCTTTTCTACCTGTATTTTCAAAGGCACCTTTTAATGCTTTTGTAACTTCGGAAGAGAGAAGGCCATCATTGCCAAATCTTTCATCAAAGCAAACACCTTGCATAGCACCACCATGGTTCCACATGATGACACCAGTTTTTTCGGCAGGATATTCAGTTAAACCCCATTCGAGGAAGGATTGGAATGTTTTGGAATCACCCATTGATTTAGCGGTCATAATATCATCTTCCACCAAAGCTCTTTTTTCCACGTGAAATCTTTGGAGTTTGTTTGGTTCAATTCTTCCATTGTTCCAACGTGTAGAACCACCGGTTTGTAAGATGATGTTTACATCCTTAGGTTGTTTCATAACTGTGCACATTTCATAGATGTCCATGCTAGCGAGACCACTATCACTTTCAAGGTCAGCACCACACATATACACCATGATTGTGTACTTGGCTTTATTTGATTTGTTGAAGTTGCAACCACTGAGCACTAACGCTAGTGTTGTTAGTCCGGCTGCGATAAATCCTTTTTTCATAATTCCCACCTCCGATATGGTGTGATTACCTATTTTAAGTATTTATTACGATTTTTCAATTATTTTTAGATAAACACACAAAAAAATATGGAGTTAACTGACAAAACATATAATTGTTTTATTGACAAGTTCGTATGCGAACTATACTATATTATCTCGGAGATTTTTATGAACCAAAGCCGTAAAGACGATATTATCTTCCTCATCAAATACTTAGGGAAATTATTAGATAAGGATCTCGATGCCCGTTTATCAGAATATGATTTAACAGGGCAACAAGGTCGTATGCTTTTTTATATCGCGAAGCGCACGAACATAGATAAGGAAGAGGTTCATCAAAACGATATCGAACAAGAGTATCACCTCAGCAAATCCACAGTCAGCGGCATCGTTAAAAGGATGGAGAAAAAAGGCATTATCTCTATAGAGAAGCAACATCCTTATGCAGTATTAAAACCTACTGAGGAAGGTGAATGCATTATTCATAAATTAAGAGAACATCGAAATGAAGCAGTTGAAAAACTGATTAATGGATTAGATAAAAATGAACAAGACATCCTTATAAAGGAACTAAATAAATTGATAGAAAACATGGAAGGAGGCAATTAGTTATGTGGAAGAAAATAAAATTAATTCTTAAATCACTTAGACAATACAAAAAAGACGCTATTATTACTCCTTTCTTTATGATCGGTGAAGCGGCATTAGAATGTGCTTTACCATTTATGATGTCTGTCTTTATTTATGTCATGCAAAGACTTACTAGTCTCGAACAAATCATGGAACCAATTCATTATGTGAACGCTCCATTTGAATTTGATATTAGTTTATTTACCGCAGGAATGATTTTAGTAGTCATGGCCATCTTCTCACTTATCTTTGGTATTTTAGGTGGCGTATTTGCTTCTAGAGCATCAGTCGGTTTAGCCGCAAACCTCAGAAGTGATATGTATAAGAAACTTGAATCATTTAGCTTTGCTAATATTGATAAATTCTCCGCTTCTAGTTTAGTGACAAGAATGACCACAGATATCTCTACAGTACAAATGGCTTTCCAAATGTGCATTAGAGCGGTTGTTCGTGCACCACTTATGATGATTTTCTCGGCGATTATGGCATTTATGACCGGTGGTCAAATGGCGTGGATCTTTATTGGCTTAATCCCAGCGATTGGTCTTTGCTTATTCTTAATTATTCGTGTGGCGATGAAAATCTTTAGAAGATTATTCAAGAGATACGATAAACTCAACGAATCCGTTCAAGAAAACATCACTGGTATGCGTGTTGTTAAATCTTATGTTAGAGAAGATTATGAAAAAGAAAAATTCAATAGAGCCTCTGATGGCATGACTGGCGAATTCGTCAAAGCGGAAAAAATTGTCGCTTTGAATAACCCAGTTATGAATACAGGTATCCATTTATCTAACGTTTTAATCATTGGTATCGGTGCGTATATCATCGGTAGAAATATTGAAAACAACGTGGTCAATGGTTTAACAATTGAACAAATGTCCGCATTACTTACCTATGGTATTCAAATCTTAATGTCCTTAATGTTCGTCTCCATGATCATGGTCATGTTAGTCATGTCCATTGAAGGTGTACGAAGAATCGGTGAAGTTCTTGAAGAAGAACCAACGATTAAGAATCCAGAAAATCCAATTATGGAAGTTCCTAATGGTGAAGTTATCTTTGATAATGTGAATTTCAAATATTCTGAACACGCAGAAAAGAATGCATTAGAGAATATCAATATCAACATTAAGTCCGGACAATTCATTGGTGTCTTAGGTTCTACAGGTTCCGGTAAGACATCTTTAGTGAACTTAATCTCAAGATTATATGACATCCAAGAAGGTTCACTTAAAGTCGGTGGACACGATGTTAAAGAATACGACTTAGAAGTATTAAGAAATAACGTTGCCGTTGTGTTACAAAAGAATTTCTTATTCAGTGGCACCATCGCTGATAACTTAAGATGGGGTGATTTAAACGCCACTGATGAAGAACTCCAACAAGCTTGTAAGATTTCTCAAGCGGAAGAATTCATCGAATCCTTCCCTCAAAAATATCAAACCAGAATTGAACAAGGTGGTAGTAACGTTTCCGGTGGTCAAAAACAAAGACTTTGTATCGCTCGAGCGTTATTAAAGAAACCAAAGATTTTAATCTTAGATGACTCCACTTCCGCAGTCGACACAAAGACTGATAGATTGATTAGAAGAGGTCTAAGAGAAGACTTACCAGAAACCACAAAGATCGTTATTGCTCAACGTATTTCTTCTATTGAAGATGCTGATCAAATCATCATTATGGAAGATGGCAAGATCAATGCGATTGGTACGCACGCTGAGTTATTAAAGAATAACCATATTTACCAAGAAATCTACTACACTCAAAACAACCAAGGAGGTGATAGATAATGCCTCCAATTAGAATCAAAGAAAGAGCGAGAGCCAAGAAAGGCACAATGAAGAGATTATTAAAAGAACTCTTTAAGCGTTATCCTGGACAATTAATCGTCTCCGCATTATGTATTATCTTCAATATATTTGCGAACTTATCATCATCTATCTTTATGCAGTTAGTCACTGCTGTTTTAACCGATAGTATTGAAAATCACACAAATCCATTAACCGGTATTCATGAAGTGAATGCGATGGGCATTTTCCTAAAGACCAATGCAACAGTATTAATAATTACATTGATTGTTATTTATGCAATCGGTGTCTTTGCATCATGGTTCTGGAATAGAACAATGGCGATTGTTACACAAAGATTTATGAATGTCTTTAGAAAAGCCATGTTCAATCATATGCAAGACTTACCTATTAGATACTTCGATACACACGCTCATGGTGCAATCATGTCCGTGTATACAAACGATATCGATACAATTAGACAGTTTATCTCTCAAGCTTTGCCAAGCTTCTTAAGCGCAGGCTTAGCGGTTATCTTCAGCTTTACTGTTATGTTAATGAACAGTATTTGGATGACACTTGTGGTCGTCTTCTGCGCAATGCTCATGTTACTTAACACTATCTTTGTGGGTGGCAAATCTGCGAAGTACTTTGTTAAACAACAAATTCAAATGGCGAAAGTTGAAGGTAATATTGAAGAAACCATTCAAGGTCTTAAAGTTGTTAAAGTCTTCTGTCACGAAGAAAAATCCGCTCAAGACTTTGACGGACTTAATGAAGAACTTAGAAGACATAGCACCACTGCGAATATCGCTGGTAACACAATGATGCCTATAAATGGTAACATTGGTAACTTCATGTATGTCTTAACCGCAATCATGGGATTCTTAATTATTGCTATCCCAGGATTTAACAACGTTAAACTCTCATATCCATTTGTGGAAAATGTCTCATCAGTTACAGCATTCTTAAAAGTTATTGTTGTCTTCTTAATGCTTTCAAGAATGTTCTCTAATAACGTGAACAACTTCTCACAACAAGTGACATTCATTGTTATGGGTATGGCGGGTGCTTCTAGATGCTTTGATTTATTAGATGAGCAAAAAGAAGCGGATGAAGGCTATGTTGAACTAGTCCATATCAAGAAACACGAAGATGGTACATTTGAAGAAACAACAGAAAAGACCAGAGACTTCGCTTGGAAACATCCTCATAAAGCAGATGGTACAGTGACTTATACTGAACTCAAAGGCGATATCTTATTAACTGATGTTGATTTCGCTTATACACCAGATAAGCCAGTCTTACATGATGTCTCTATTTATGCCCATCCAGGTCAAAAAATTGCCTTTGTCGGCGCAACCGGTGCAGGTAAGACCACTATTACTAACCTTTTAAACCGCTTTTATGACATTGCAGACGGCAAAATCAGATACGATGGCATAAATATTAATAAAATTAAAAAAGATGACTTACGTCGTTCATTAGGCATTGTTTTACAAGACACTAACTTGTTCACTGGAACAGTTATGGATAATATCCGTTATGGAAGACTAGACGCCACTGATGAAGAAGTCTATGAAGCAGCGAAGATCGCTAACGCATATGACTTCATCACACGTCTACCAGAAGGATTTAACACTATGCTTAATGGTGATGGTTCTAACTTATCTCAAGGTCAAAGACAATTACTCTCTATTGCAAGAGCGGCAGTTGCAGATGCACCTGTTATGATTCTTGATGAAGCGACATCATCTATCGATACTAGAACTGAGAAACTTGTCCAAGAAGGTATGGATAAACTCATGGAAGGTAGAACAGTATTTGTTATCGCCCATAGATTATCAACAGTTCAAAACAGTAATGCGATTATGGTCTTAGACCACGGACGTATTATAGAACGCGGTAGCCACGCTGATTTGATTGCTCAAAAAGGTGTGTATTATCAGTTATATACTGGTGCGTTCGAACTCGAATAATTACTAGGGAGGCAAGTCCTCCCTTTTCTTTTTATCAAAATTCTACTTATAATATGTTTGTAACAATCGTTACGCGTAGATAGATTTCTAAGTGCTTGCTTATCTATCTATTTTTTTATTATTTGCTATTGGTTTAGCTATTTGCTATTTAATGACGAGCAACATATAATATCGATGTAACAATCGTTACGTATAGGTAGATTTCAAACCTGGCTGAGGTTATCTATCTATTTTTTTATTGTATGCAAATAGCAGTAACAATAACGTTAGGAAAAGTATGATATTTTCCATAAACGTCACCTCCTCTATGTTGGCTGCACCTAGCTTAAAGAACTTCGGACCGATCGGCCATAGGGAGACGCCTACACGTAACGACTAGGAGATGAAAGCACCTCCTATTAGACTTCGTTAGGCATTAATTCGTATTTTTGTTGCAAAATATTTTTCCAAAACAAAAATCCCGCTCAGCGGGATATTTTTTTAAAACTTCTTTATTCCACTACGTAGGTAATGGTTAATGAGTGTATATAAGTTCTATGCTTAGCGGCTTCATTAAAGAAACCAACTGTGTTTGTTTTTTCTGTTAATTCTAAGGTCTCTTGTCTTTCACCAGGAATATTAACCGCGTCTTCTGTGGATAAGTCAGCTTTCTTAGATTCGCATATTTCATTAGATGCGCCAAAAGAACAAATAGTCACTTCTGCTTCTGTATCAAGACTCATGCCACCATTGTATGGCTTGTAGTAGTTTTGGAGAGTGGCTTCAATCTTTACAATATCTAAATTAAACGTGAAATAAATAAGTCCATCTGAACTACTAGTTCCAATAGAAAGCGATGTCTCTGTCGCGGTGTTGCTATCGCCACCTACGAATTGAGCCGTGCATTTTTGACCGCCTATGTTGACTAACTTATTACCTGATTGTTCATTAACCATATTTCTAAGTGCGGTGTCAAATTTATCATCACCAAGTTGTGAACCACCGGTAAAACCAGTTCTATTTTTATCACCTTTAAAGACAATTGTCTTAGATGCGGTTTCACCCCAATCTGGAATATCTGGAGTGTCAGGTGTTTTAGGATTAGTACAAGCACCTAAACCAAGGATTAATGGGATGAGTAATAATAATGACTTTTTCATATTATCTTTGTTCTTTCTTTAAAATGACAAAATAGAATAAGCATATATATGCTGCTGAACCAACAGCGAATAAACTTGCAGTTAAATAAACTGGATATCCATGAGTGGTCACTAAAGCGATTGGGAATATGCTAGCTTGTAATGAGAAGAACATATTAAACGCCATAGAATAGTAGATATTATTTGTGAACTCATAAAGAACACCAAGGATAAGACCAATTCCAAAGATGAAGATGAGTGCGAGTAATTGGATTGGTTCAATATGTCCTGCTGCATCATATAACATTGTGAAGAAGTGACATGCAGTATATACTGCCGCGGTAATCGCGATACGGACAAACTTATGACCTAAGTTAAGAGTCTTTTGCAATAAGAATCTAAATAAGATTTCTTCTTCCACGACTGTCAGAACAATACAGACAAATCTCAAGATTTCATATGTATTAACACCTTCGCTATAGAAGACTTTGGAAATACTTGTCCATAAGCTTTCAGTTGTGGATCCTGCTACCACTCTTAAGTAGAACATATTAAAGAACGCCACAAAGAAAAGTGGGAATAAGATTAACATATTTATCCATTTGGTTTTGCCATTATAGGATTTTGCTAACTTAGTGAAGATAGAGAATAAAATAATAAACACTAAGTAAACGCTTCTTAAAATAATCTCAACAATATATCTGGTTTCAATATCGTCGACAAAAAGATATGTCGGGAATGAGATGAACAGGACATATATGACTAAGGCTATTGAGATGTAGAGAATGTTTTTGTTTTTCATAATCTCGTTTTAATAATTAAACATGTTTAACAATTATAAACAAGTTTATTTAATGAAAAAGTGTAAAATAAAAATCATCATTAGATGATTTCTACTTTTTGGTCATAAAATATATGTTCGCTATTTACTATAAATCTCTCGTCTATGCCCAACAGCAATAACTAAGATTACTAATTTATCATCTTCAATACTCGCTATGATTCTGTAATCACCAACACGGTATCTCCATTGTCCCACTCTGTTGGAAGTAAGCGCTTTACCATGAATTCTTGGATCACTACAGCCATCTAAGTTTTTTTGCAACCAAAGTAAGATGATTTTTTGTGTATACTTGTCTAATTTCTTAAGTTCTTTTCTCGCCGATTCTGTAAAAACAACTCGAAAAGTCATAAACCCAACTCCTTCATTAGCTCATCTAATGTATAGGTCTTAGGATTCTTTTTGTACTCACGCATAGCAGCATCTGCTAAAGCAATATCGTATTCTTCTTCGATTTTTTCAAAATAAGCTCTTTTAATTGCTTCGCTTAAAGAAACACCATTTAATTTGGCATACGCATCTGCTAATTGTCTTTCTTCTTCAGTCATTCTAATTGAAACAACCATAACTAAATCCTCCTTGTGTAATACATTGTAATACATAATTACTTGATAAACAAATAAAAAACCACAATTAAGTGGTTCTAATATTTCTTTTCGTTCTTAACAACTTTCCTTATACCACCGCGTGGGTTTAAAGCGTCGCCGTGGTACCTAGGTATAACGTGCATGTGGCAGTGCATAACTGTTTGCCCACCATCAACACCAACATTGAATCCGACGTTATATCCATCAGGTTTATATAACTTAGCTAAAATCTTTTTTACTTCTTGAGAGAGATTAAATATTGCTTTCATCTCTTCTTCATTTAAATCGAAGTATGTTTCAACATGTCTTCTAGGAATGATTAATGTGTGTCCTTTACTCACTGGAAAGTTATCATAAAAAGCCACAGCGAGTTCATTCTCCGCAATTATGACTTTGTTATCTTTGATAATGTTACAAAATACACAATCCATATTAGTTACCAATATAAATGACTCCAGAGTAGTAAGTTGTTGTGTCATTACTTACTTCTAAAGTGAACACTCTTGCTGTGGATGTGACATAGCAAATGGATTGATATACTTCTATGCTATTATCTTCAGCGTGTTTGAAATCTGATAATTCGCCTGTGGCTAAAGTGAGATATTGATCATCTAACATATAGACACCACAGCCAAAGTATGAAAGATTTGTGCCTTCTAATTCTAATGCATCTTTAGATGTGGCTTTCTTGGAATCAAATTCCACAATCTTAAGTTTGCCATCATCAAGGACTATCGCTCTATTATCGGAAAGGTAATTTGTGTAGATATAGTCATATTCGAATGGTAAGACGACTTTACCTTTATGGTTAACCGCGCCATACTTTCCTTCCATCACACAAACAACGATATCCGCATTATCAACCTTTTGAGGGTTCATATTACCTAAGATTGATAATTCGTTTAGGTTACCATCATAGATGGTCTTAGAATCGGTGTTATAGTAGTTATCACCTAATCTTTCAAAGGCACCTAAGTTAATTCCGGTGACATTATCATGTAATGTACCTGCTGAATCGATAATATAGGTTTCTTGGGTGTTAGAAAGAATTTTCTTTTCGGAGATTGTCTTTAAATCAGCATAAGCATAGGCATTAATGCCTTTAGAGTTTTTAAATGAATGAATCGCGTTACTATCTTTAGATAAGAGATAAGAAACTTCGATAGCTTCTTTCTTAGCGTTCAAATAATTGATTCTATAGGTTTCTAAAGAATATCTTTCTCCAGACGCGGAGATATAGTCGTAGTTATTATTGTTTTCATCTAACTTCACACTGTTTTGATAAATCAAATAATCACCCACGAAGAAAGATGCGTCTGCATTAGGATCAGTGAAAGATGCAATTTCATTGCCTTTAGCATTAAAGACAATATATCTAGAACTATTTTTGATTAATTGATATCCAGGATGACCGAATTCATCTAAAGAGATGTAATCAATACCTGGTAATGTGCTACCGGTATCATAATCATCACCAGTATTTGTGGCATGCATTGTGGCACTACCTTCCTTATCGTAATGGAAGTAGAAACTAGTGTTATCAAATCTCACATCAACGTAGTAAATATCTTTAGCGTTAAGTCCACTTGTGACTGTTAAGGATTCATAGGTTCTATTTGATTTATCAATTAGAACATTGCCTAAACCATCCACGACTGAGACACCTTCACTTGTTGTGTATGCGATATATCCACCCGCAACATTAGATGCGAATGTCACATATGTATCTGTCGTTGAGAGTTCTGCGATGCTTTCGCCTAAGATGGCACTATAAATTTGTCTTGTAGAACCATTAGTGATGATTGTAAAACCATTAGACACACTATAAGTGGTTCCATCACTGGTTAAGAAATTAGAGACTAATTCGAAATCACTATAAATGTTTCTCTTTTGAGGTTTAGTGTTCGCCTTTAAAACCGCATTAGAAACAACATCACCTTTTTTATTGCCGTTAGTCTTATCACCACAGCCAGGTAACGCTAGTAAGGTTATTAAAGGAATGAATAATAATCTCTTTTTCATATCACTTATTTTATCTTATTGTTTGATTAAATCAAAAAAATCTTAGTTCTCTTTCCAGAACTTCACTGCTTCGTATGGCCAATCTTTAGCGATGGTTTTTTCCGCTAAGCCGACACCATGGCCGACTCTACCATACTTAATATATTTCACTGGAACATTGTGCTTTAATAATTCATCGATCATTAAATCACTATTCACATGCTTAACACTTCTATCGATATCTCCTCTCCAAATAAATGTCTTTGGATAGTCAGGAGTAATGTGATGATAAATATTACCAACTTCTAAGGCTTCTTTATCTTTTTCACCTGCGAAGTATTTTCTTGTGGATCTATGAGTAATTTTCTTTTCTAAAGAAATAACTGGATAAACTAACATTAAAAGATTTGGTTTTGGGAGGTTAAAATGACCATAACCATATTGCTCCACGCCAAATAACGCGCACATATGTCCACCTGCGGAAAAGCCACAAAGAGAATAGTTATCCAAAGATAGTTTGTATGAATCTCTTACTTCTTCTAACGCTCTTGCGATATCTTCAACTGGGTGAGGATAATGAGCTTTATCTCTGATACGGTATCTTAAAACAAAGGCATTATAGCCTTGTTCTTGGAAGAACTTCGCTACTGGGTGTCCTTCTCTAAAAGTGCATACCATACGGTATCCACCACCAGGACAAACAATAACAACAGGAGCGTTTTTATTCCCACTTAAATAAGGTGTGAGTTCATATGCATTTTCATGTAATAACTCTTTGTTATATTTGTGCCACGCTAATAAATCCATAAATTCGTGTTTTATTCTATATTAGAATATCTTGGTTATTCAAATATAAAAAGAAAAGAGGACTATGTCCTCTTCTCTATTTTTGGTTAGTTACTTAAGATTAAGCGCCTGTGGATGCTGCAGCAGCGGCTGCAACGGCTAAGCCAACAATCCAAACGATTAATAAAACGATGTAAACAACTGTAACGACGATACCAAGAATGATGTCGACGATAGCAACTGGTTTAGCAATCTTTTGGAACACTTTGTGTGGGGCTTTGGTAACTTGGCCAGGAACTTTCTTTAAGAAGTTCAATGAAATGATACCTAAGATCATTGTAACGATTGCAGATGCTGACACTAAGAAGCCTGCGGCTGCTAAGATGAAGGAGATTAAAACGTTTTTAAGATTAGCTTCGGAATTGATTTCTTCTGCTGGTTCAGCTTTAACTTCTTCGACTACTTCTTTCTTTTCTTCTTCCATGGATAGAGACCTCCTATAAAGTAGTATACGAACAATCCGCACTAAAATCGCGAATTAAAGACGAAATTGTCCGCTATTAGAAATATTATAGCAAAAAACTGAAAAATGAATATAACAAAAGAGCCCACTTAAGGGCCCTATGTTACTAGACTAATCTAGATTATTATTCAGCTTTTTCTTCTTTTTTCTCTTCGGCTGGTTCTTCTTTCTTTGTTTCACCATTACCGTTCTTTTCTTGAGAGGCTGCGATAATACCAAAGACACCACCAGCAACGTGGCACCAGAAAGCAACGAATAAACCGCCAACCATCAAGATGATGACTGGTGTTAAATTATCAATTGGTGCTTTAAGAGCTTTCTCAGCAAACATGCGATCAACAATGATCAATGCGAGAGCAAAACCGGCAAAGAAGATGTTTGTAATGATAGCGCTGATGTTATCAACAACATAGTTGCCAGCAACTGCATCAACGATTAAAAGAATAATGTTAATAACAACCACTAAAGCGTGAATGCCAAGCATTACATAGTTAACGATTCTACCGATTTTATAAAAGAGTTCTTGTAATTTTCTCATGTTCATTTCCCCTTTCAGCAATAATTATATTATTCCGTTAATAAATGAATAACAAATTATTTTCTTTCCTGTAACACTAGTTCAGGCTTGCTGTTTAATACGCGCATATTGTCAGGTATAGAATCAGTTAAGAAAACGTTACTACCGATTGTTACATGATCACCAATATGTACACTACCACCTAAGATTGATACACCAGCATAAATGGTCACATCATCACCGATTGTAGGATGACGTTTTTCACCTTTCATCTTGCTACCTTTCGCTAATGAAAGAGCGCCTAATGTCACTGATTGATAGATCTTAACTCTTTGACCGATAACTGTAGTTTCACCAATGACGATACCGGTACCATGGTCAATAAAGAATGGAGAACCAATTGTGGCGCCTGGATGAATATCAACTCCAGTTTCTTTATGGGCTTCTTCAGCAATAATACGGGCAAATAACTTCTCATTTAATAAATAGAGTTCATGAGCAATTCTATGGAATCTGATGGCTTTAAAACCAGGATATGCAAGGATGACTTCTTCACGTGAATCAACCGCTGGGTCGCTATCCATAAAGAAGGTTAAGTCATCATCTAATTGCTTTCTCACTAAAACTAATCTATTAGCAAATGTATTAGCTTCCACTATGTCTTTACTAATTGAAGTTAAATACAATTCTTTAACTCTCTCAAGATCATTAGAACAAGACAAAACATAGTTCTCTGCGGAATAATAAAATTCCATAATTTCTTTACTGCAAATTGACTTGTAAGGAGAGGCATTAGATTCTTCTATATCATCACTTCTATTAGCTTGTTTAATTGCTGCACTGATGATGTAACTAGATAGACTTTGTCTATTCATCTTAGCAGCGGCTTCTAATAACTCTTTATCTTCATTAGATAATCTAATGTTAATTCTGTTTGTTTTATATATCGTGGCCATAAGATCACCTCGCAAATATGATATCACTTGTACATCTTTTGTACATACATTTTACACATTTTCGGTTGTGTTTACTATTGTGCGTATACAAAAATACTTGCGCGCTCATATTTATATAAATATAATATACACGTTAATAGCAAACCCACAGTGATGTGGCGACGCAAAGCTATAGGGTCTTGTAAAGTTAAGATAGCCAGTTGCCGAGGGAATGAAAGCCGCGGCTTTTTATTTCTAAGGAAAGAAGAATTAAAAATGTTTAGTCACAAAAAGAAAGTTTTAGCTATTGCTGGTGCTGCCGCCAATCTTCTTTTTTCTGTCGCGGTCGCGGGCGTGGCTACTTTCGCGTGGTTTTGTGAGAATGACATCGTTCGTGGTAATGGGATGAAAATCCAATCAAACGGACCAGACATTGTTGTTAATAATTTCACAATCTTAAAATATGACGATGACTTAAAGAAAGGCGTCTCATATTACAACACAACCGATCAATTCTACTTGCCTGACTATGATGAATACATCAAAGCTAGAAACGTCTATTCAAACGTTATTGTTAGAGCAGAATTACTCTTCGGCAAAGGTCTTGATACTTCACAAGAGTCACTTGAAATTGATGTTACAAAACTCAGTACTTCGACACTTAAAGATGCGAATGGTATTAGAGAATTAACATCAAACGTTGCTCAATTTAAATGTATAACCACTTCTTATACTCCATATAACAGCGACACAGCTGTTCCTATTGGTGTGGGTATTTCCGAAGTTAAGGGCGATTATAAAGATGTCGATGATGCAATGTATAGAACTGCAATCGCATACTTCGCTACAAGAAAAACACCATCTACCTTTATTTCATTAATGAATGGACAACCTGTTGATCCAGAAAATGGCAACATGATTACACTTGTTCCTGAATTATATAATGTGGGTGTTGTCGGAAAAGCAGTTGTCTATCTTGAATGTTCTTATAACGAACAATTAGCATCTGGCTTCGTTGCAGACCACCCAGATGAACCATTACATAACTTAGTCGGTGATATCGACAGCATCATGTTCACACTTAGACCATTTGAATCTGGTGAATATGGTCAACGTAATACTGGTAAGTACTTACGTATGAATGATGTTGGTAGATCTTATGACGGTAAGTATCTAGCAAGCTATACAGGAAATGATAGCGAATCAGTCCTTGATGGTAGCAAGGCAACCGGTAATGAAACAATCGGTTCATCATCCGGTATTAATACAAATAACAATAATTATGCCGTAGGCAACTACATGGCAAATGATAAGAGTTCAGTTTACGCATCTGATAGAATCGATGATGCGTCTTTGACCTTTAATAAAAGAGGCGGAACTTTCCAATCCGAAGGAGGCTACTATGTTGGTAACAACACCGCGAATGCAGGCATTATTTCTAACTCCAGTAGCACAGGCCTCACAAATACTTTAGATTTCAATTCTAATAACGCTCTTGTTAAATCAACTGTTAACACAAATATGCAGTTGAAATATGACACCACAAACGAAAAGTATGCATATTACAACAACACAAACAGCGATATTAGCTTATATAGATTCCATGAAAACGATATGATTGACGCAACTCTAACAAGTTTGTCAGTCACAGGTCCTACAGGACAAGCCGCACAATATTCCGTTGGTGAATACTTCTCTTTAAGAGGTGTTGCATGTATCGCAACATACACAAGAGGAAACACATCATTCACTATTAATGTATCTAGTGTTTGTAGTTATAGTTCTTCACCAGAAGGTACATTAGTGCCAGATCAAACAATCTTTACTGCAAGTAATCCAAACAAAACAATTAACGTTTCTTACTATGATAGAGGTGTAACTAAAACAGGTTCATTTACTTTAGCAATTATTGAAGACGTTATTGAATATATCGAAATCACTTCTCCTGCTACCCACACCACCTATATCAAAGGTGATACTTTTGATATTACCGGTTTAGTGGTTACAGGTACATTCACAGTCAATGGACAAATGGATGTTACATCACAATGTACATTTAAGATTAATGATGTTACATACACACCAGGTTCAACATTGAACATTTCAGGTGATAACCTTTACGTCTATATCATCTATAGTGGAAACGCCACACATGGTCCTTCTTATCAAGATAGAAGATACACTATTTCCATTAAGGAATATGTCTGTCAAATTGATGAAGAAAACGAAAACATCTTATTGAATGAATCATTAACGTTATCGTTAACTTATAACTCAACTGTTACTTGGACAATTACAGGTACTGCTGGTGCCGTTTCATTCTCCAGTACAGAAGACGTCACAACATTAACCACTACTTACACAGGTTCTAACTGGGCTAACCAAACAGCAGATGTAATTGTTTATGGTCGTGCTGGTGGTCAATGTACAGTCACCGCAAAGATTCAAGGCAGAGAATCGGTTAAAGATATATGTATTGTTAGAGTCCTAGATGGATCGAGTCTTTATGCTACATATGTAGTCACTTCTAAGAGTGCTGTAAATACAACAGGATTACCACCACAATACTCATCTGCAACATATACAAATAATGCAGGTGGTAGCGCTGATCAAGTTACTTCTGATAAACACGCAATCTTAACACTTACAGGTTATGCCGGTTATAAGATTACAGGCATTACCTTAAGTATGAAATCCAATGCCTCTAAAGGTGGCGGTTCTTTCACAGCTGTCGTCGGTGGTTCTTCAACCATTGCATCCATCTCAGATTCTAAATTTAACACTGCTAACTGGAATGGTGCCTGGTCTGGAACTAACTATGTTGATATCACTCCAACGATTACATTACAAAAAGTCATTAGAAATGGCGAAGATGTTGTTTTAACCATTACTGGTTCTGAAAACTCACTTTATTGTCAAAGTTATACAATCTATTACGAAGCGGCTGTCACAGTTGATGCTACAGCTTTGAATGTTTATAAACCAAATGGCGATGAAATCGCTAACAATAGTACAGTTGCACTTAATGGTGGCTCTATCGGCGATGCCTGGGTGCCAACCGCTACTGTTACATATTCAGATTCTTCAAGTAACCACGATGTTACATGGTCCAAAACAGGAAACGGAATTACAATCAATTCTCAAAACGGTTCCATTGTTATTGGAACAGCATCAGGTTCTGCCACTATTACTGTTACAACAAATACAAATGCTTCAAACGATCAACCAATTGTGAAATCATTTACTTTAACATGGGAAAATTACACAAGAGTATTAGAAACCATTAGTGTCACTCCAACTGAAGGCACCACTACATTTGCTTTGAATGGTACATTCTCCTTCACTGGTACAGTTACTGCTAATTATAATGATGGTTCACACGCGGATGTTACCCAATACGCAACATTTACTGGATATAATATGGCTCAATCTGGTACACAAACAGTTACAGTCAGTTATACAGAAAATAATGTAACAGTATCCACTACTTACCAAATTCAAGTTGGTGGAGGTACGCCAGTCGTCACTGATGATTTCACATGGAATTTATCCATTGCATCTTATGATCCAAATCCTACTGCAGATTTAGTCACATGGTCTCATAGTGTTGCAACAATGACAAACACTAAGGGTTCAGGTACAGCAGTTAATAACTATTTAGGTGGCGACGCAAATAATAGAACATCAAGTAGATTCTATAACCACAACACAGTGACCATTACACCTTCAACTGGATACACAATTGTCAGCGTAGAATTTACAGCTACTGGTGATGGCTATGCTACTGCATTAGGTGGAAGTACATTTACTAATGCAACAGCAAGTGTTTCTGGTGCAAAAGTTACAGTAACTCCAACAGATGGAACAAATCCAATAATCATCGCTGTTGGAGCAACATGTGGCTTTACTGCCGTTAAAGTTACTTATTCAGGTGGCAGTGTACCTCCAACACCAAAAGTGTTAGAATCCATTGCATTATCAGGTACATACGAGACTGAATTTACAGTTGGTGATACATTTACTCATGAAGGTCTTATTGTCACAGCGACATATGATGATGAAACTACAGCTGTTGTTACATCTTCCGCTGTCTTTAGCAATCCTGATATGAGCACGGCTGGTACAAAGACTGTTACTGTTAGTTACACAGAAAATGAAGTTACAAAGAGTGCACAATATACCATTACTGTTTCGGCACCACCAGCTCTTGTATCGATTGCATTATCAGGTACATATCAAACTGAATTTACAGTTGGTGATACATTTACCCATACTGGACTTATTGTTACCGCAACATATGATGATAATTCGGAAGCAATCGTTACAGCAGCCGCTACATTCAGTACTCCAGATATGAGCACGGCTGGTACAAAGACTGTTACTGTTACTTATGAAGAGGGTGGCGAAACAGCAACCGCAACATATGACATCACAGTCTCACCAAGCGGCGGACAACATACCGAATACTATTATGAAAAAGTCACATCAAATGACGGATTAATTGATGGCGGACAATACTTAATCGTCTGTGAAGCAGAGAATGTAGCATTTAATGGTGGCTTAGATACTCTTGATGCCGTCAACGATTACATTGCAGTTACTATTAGTAATGGTGAAATTGCAGCAACAAGTGCAATTGATGCAGCAACATTTACTATTGCAGAATACGGCACTGGTTATTCAGTTAAGTCAGCTAGTAATAAATATATTTACCAAGGTTCATATAGTAATGGTTTATTAGCAGCAACAACTTTAGGTGACAATGTTGTTAATGGCATTTCAATTAATAATGGAACTGCTTCTATTACATGCACAAGTGCAGGCGGCACAGTTACTTTGAAATTCAACTCCGCTAGCAACCAAATGAGATTTAGATACTATAAGTCTGGCCAAACAGCGATTCAATTGTATGTGAGAAAGTCGAGGACCGTGAATGATTAAGATATTTAAAAATACAAAAACAAGACTAATAGCAATATTGTCTACCGTTATTGCTCTTTTGTGCGCGGCCTTAACAATTTCTACAATTTCTTGGTTCTCCAGATCAATCGCTATTAAACCAAACGACTTACATGGTGCTATTCTCACAGCATATTTTGATAAAAACGATTTAGAACCAGGCTTCGACGAAACTGTCGAAGGCCATCAACATGGTTCAGCAGCGAATCCATATGTCATTACAAGACCTGTCCACTACTATAACTTAGTTAGATTACAAGAATTAGGAACATACGGTTTTGACCAAAACACATTCTTTCAATTTGGTAAAACCAATATTGATGGTTCTGGAAATACAACTCCACTTTTCTATCAATATAACGATAACGGTGTTATTGAAGAAGGTGTCTATACACCATACTTAAATATGGAATTCTATAAAGGTACCAATGCCTTAGCACCTATCGGTTCAGCTAGACACCCATTTGAAGGCACTATTCAAGGTAATAACTTAACAGTTAAGAATTTACATATTAGTGCAGCTGGTTATTCAGACGTTGGTATCTTTGGTTATGTTGCACAAAGTGCATACATCCAACAACTCTATTTTGATTCACCTGCTATCGATGCAGCACGCACAAGCGCAGTTGCACCTGGATCACTCAACCACGCAGCTCACCCAACACACGTATACATGGGTTATTTAGCAGGACACGTTTATAATCCTGAACGTTTCTATCACGTTTATTTAAATAACTGTGTTTTGTATAACACCACTGGTAACGAATACGAAATGATTAACACCTATGGTTATTTCGGACATACCGATGAACCATTAGAATCAACATCCGATTCCAGTAGTTATACATCTCAATTAGTCGCAGCTAATGCATATAATGCACTCGAATATACACAATCAATGGGTAGTGCAAACCCATTAGCGCGTAGATATACAAGTGAACCTGCTGCAGGTAACTTCTCTGGTGCAGTTAGTCATACTAGTGACTATTACACAATTAATGAAAAAGATAATTCACATACAAAGCCATATTCACTTTCATCAATCGGTTATTCATCAGGTGATGCTGGTTCATTTAAACACGTCAGATACTATGATCCAGACGATGAAGGCTTACACTATCATGAAATTGGTTTCGTTGAACCTGAAAACGTCTTGCCAGAAAAACCAAAATACATTGAGTATAGACAAGATGAACACGGCAACGACTTAGAGCCAATCGACCACAGCAACGATCCAACATACGACTTCTATGGCATGAATGACGGTGACTACATTTACTACGACGATACCGCCGAGAAATGGAAATACGCCAAAGTTACTGCTAATACATCGCTTCCATCCGATGGTACTGTTCGTTTAAATTGTTTTACAATTTCTTATCAACAAACTATCGGAAATACTACAAAAACATACTACCTAAAATATGTGGCTGGTGAAAACGGTGCCTATGATACATTGGTTAATGAAGAATGGAATGGTGCTAATCCACCACAAGCGGAAGAGTATTATTTCTGTTTCAAAACATCATTTGGTAGTACTGGTGTTTCTCGTTTTACCGAATGTTCAACAGAACACGAATTCTACATTTATTCACCAGTAGGTGATAACTATTTATGTACATATGCTCCTCAAAACTTAGCAAGTGACACTGTTGCTATGAATGCAAACGTTTTGCATACACCTGTATTTGTTCCTCAAGAAGGTCATGAAGTTAGTAGTAATAAGTATTGGTATCCAACATTATTCACAATTGGTGGTCCACACTCCAACATCACATATGATGCAGTCGATAATAAAAACACTGGTTATGACAGAAATGTTAATGCTGATTTTGATAGCAACGCTGGACGTACGGCATCTCCATATAAAGGTGCCTTACAAGGCGACAATACTCCAGAAATGGGCTTATTCGGTGGTCATAAAATGACTGCTGACTGTTCAGGTGGTGTTTTCACTATCGGTGAATGGATTGATAATCAAACAACATCATTAACAAATGCTGTTAACTATAAATTAACTTCTAACTCAAGTGACATTGTCGAGAACTCCACGCTTGTTATCGCTGGATTTAAGGGCGAGCAAACAAACAGTGTTTCTACCGACTATGCTATGGCAACACAAATGACAAACAACCGTGCTGTTAAAACAGTTTACGAAGTTAGAGATACCGCCGGTTACGTTTTAAACGAAACTACAGGTGTTGCAAAGTTAAAAGTTAACTATGTTGGCACAGACCCACAAGATGGTGAAAGAATATTCACGTTATATTCTGATGGTTATTTATGTTTCCCATCTAGTGCATTTAAAAAGGGCAGCAATACAAGTAACTGGCTCAGAACATATGACTATGAAACAGTTTACGAAGAAGGTCATGAAGATAGAATTCCATTCTCCCAATGGAAATTTAAGAGATTAGTCCAATCCGGTTACTATACTAGATATAGATTCCAAAATGTTGGTGACCCAGATAGATATCTTTGTTACAACATTTCCAGCGGTATTTTCGCTACATATTCGTTGAACAAATATATTTCTGATTACGGACTACCAGAAGGATCATTCTTTGATAACAACAACGTTAATCCTGACCCAAATACAACATATCCAAACGTTAGATGTTGGTTCTACATCTATATGCAACAGCATGGTCAAACTATTCAAAACGTTCACTTCACTGTTGCACACTCTATTGAAGTAGAAGCCGAAACCTATCCATTCAAGAATGTTACATATTACGACCTAAAAGCATCTGATGTTAATAACAGTCCTACCGCATATAACTTATATACAGATTTTACTGTTAATCCATCAATGAACGTTTACTTTGATACCACGACTTCTCAGGTCCAATACTTTGACTCATTAATTCAAGTTTGGAAGAGGGTTAACATTATTTCTGAATTACAAAGTGGTGACACTGTTATGATAGGCGCGCAAACATCATCGAGTGGTACGCCAACGCACTACTTTATGAGCTCGCAGGCATCTAACTATCGTAACCGATCGTCGAGCGTACGTTTTAATCCACCATATGTACAAGATCAAAATATACCGTCGAACGCAGCACAGTTCACTATTGTTAAATCTGATCGAGGGTGGCGGTTCGATACGGGAAGCGGCTTCTTATATGCCTGTTCGTCATCGAATAACTACCTGCGTACGGAAGCGCAGCCGGATGCTAACCACAACTGTGACTTCTCGATCTCCATTCTGACTAATGGTAATGCGAACATTGTCGCACAAGGTAATTACACGCGTAATAAGATTCAATACTATGCACAAAGCTCTTGGTGGGGTGGCGGATCAGGCTACTTCTCATGTTTCAATGGTAACCAAACAGCAATTCAACTTTATAAGTTAGCGCAATCAAGTGCCGATAGATCTACATGGGTTGGTGACTTAATTAATAACTTTGAACCTGCACGTATGGATGCTGTTGGTCCAAATATTGAATATCACTCAGATTACATGAAGATGAATCAATCTCCATCTGTCATCGTTGCACCAACACAAGGTAATGTATTCTACCCATCCGTTAACTTCAGAAACGCTATTACATTAATGATCGATAGCAACGGTTCACGTGACTTAGGTACATTAATCTTTGAATGTAGAAGCAGCAATGCAAATTCAATACCTTACTTCTATCTAAGCGATGGTTCAACCACCAACCTGGTTGCAGCCGGTGCTGTTGATACGGATACGATACAAAATGATACGAAACGGTCATACCTGTTAAATATCAACGCAATCAATATTGAGGCACTGAGGTACTGTTGTATGGAAGGTGATGGCTCAATTACATTGCCATACAAGGTCTGTTCTCCAGAATCTGATAAGCTAACTAAATACATGGTTGTCTTAGCAGCACCATCTAACGTCGAAATCATGAACGTTACGTTCACATTCAACGCTGTTCCAGGTAACATCGGTTATGCTGGTACTGTCGACTATAGAACTGCAACATATAACGCCGCTGGCGAATATCAAGGTACAGTTCAAAACGGACAGAGGGTTGAATTCTCTGGCTTAAGTATCTACTACGATGTTGGTATTAATGGTTTAACAGGCCAAAGATTCGGACTTAACGTTACTTACACAGCTGGTGTTTATACAATTACAGTTGATACAGCTAACACAGTATTAACTCAGGACTTGGTTGTTAATATCTTCAAATACGATAACAATGCAAGCACGCTGGTATTCGTATGTAACGGTCTGTCGGAAACCTATTATACTGGTACGATATCGATTACGATTCACCCGAACCTGACGTTTGAACAGACAACGTCGTTGACGCCGGATCTGAACAATCCATAATGGTATAACTACCAATAATTAACTAATCTCTATAAAATAGATTTATGAAGCAAAATCACGGCTTAAGAAATCTAATAGAAATAATATCCGCCTTAGCATCTTTCGCTATCGGCGGATTTTGTTTTTATCTTTCATATCTACAAAATTGGTGGTTCATAACTATCGGTATTCATTTCATATTCGAGGGATTATTCATATTCATCCCAATGTGTATCAAAGATGAATACAAAGCTATGAGAGTACAAGGCATATTCCAAGTCATAAGCGTTGTTATTATGATGGATTACCTTTTAGTCATGGCATTATGGAATGATCCTAACGGAACAATGCTATATTGGCCAATGGCGTATCTAGTATTCGGTATTGCCGCAGCATATAAGTTATTAGCGTTAGTAATCCACCACATTTCAATTAAGCGAAATTATTCTCCTTTATCACACGCGTATAGAAATAATGACTTATTAAGTTTCTTCTATTTAGTTTTGATTATTGAATTAACTCTAATGAATCAATTCTTCCCAGGAGAGAATTTAAATCCATTTACATTCACATTTACCGACAAACCAATCTGGGTATACATCATAGATGTAGCATTAAATGCCACTTTCACCATCATAGCGGCGTTTTCCGCCTTATCCACGGATATTCGTAGCAAAACCAAAGAAGAGCTCTCTGCGGGGGCGAAAATCAAACATACAGTTAAATGGTTTAATGAACATGAAGTCTCAATGTTCTTTGGATTAATCTTTACAGTCTATCTCGCAAGTTTAGCGTTACTTAACTTAAAGCAACACTGGATCTATATCGTTCTCGCTGCGTTCTACTTAGGCACAGGTGCGATTAGATTAATCAACTACATCTGGCACAGGAAGATTGTTAAAGAAGTTGGCGATAATAAAATCGCTGAAAATCGTAAATCTTCATTCATCTTGTTGTTTGATGCGTTTGCGTACTTCTTATTCAATGGTGTCATCGCATACGCCGCAATCTACTTAATGATTACTGATGCCACACTTGGAAAGAACATATTATTATTCTTATTCATCATTGCTCCATTCGGCTTATTGAGATTTATTAACGCGATTAAGACCATTAGAGTAAGCAGAAGAGAAAACAATACCTATAAGTTAGGTGTTGGCTATATTTCTCTTATAAGCGCTTTCTTCTCACTTCTTGAAATCGCGGCGATTAGTACTTACTTCGCTCCAAAGATCGCAAAATATATCGCAGTTATATTCAATGTCGTATTACTCCAAATTGTGGTTATTGTTATTTGCATAACATTCCTAGTTCACTTCTTTAGAAGTTTGATAATCAACCGCAAAGGTGTAGAGAAAAGAGAACAAAAGAAAAAGCTTCAAGGAAAATAAAACCTTGGGCTTTTTATTTCTTTTTCTTATTGTTTTTACGGTTTGCTTTTGATTTAATATTGGTGCTGGATTCGTATCGAGTGCGATCATTAATGGTCTGCAGGCTTCCAGCTTTTTTTATTTCTGGATACGACACATCAATTCCGTTTTTTAATTCAATTTCAAATACACTAAATCTACTTTTTTTATCCTTTTGCTCTTGCTTAACAATATACATAGGCTCTTTATGATTAAGTATTGGATTGTTATTAATTTTCCAATTCTTTTTACTACCCGAGGTTTTTGAATGTGTTACTCGGTGAAAAACATACATATTGCCTTCTTCGTCTACGATATAAGCGGGGTGATTATTTTTAAAATAAATCCTGAAATGCCTTTTAAAAGGACTGTTTTTTGTTTTCATTTAAAAACCCTCCTACTAAAACATAGGGGGGATTTTTAAATATTTTTGTTAAAAAGTTTTATTAGTTATCCAAATCAGCGATTTCTTTAATAGAGGTTTCACGTAAGGTCTTAAAGAATTTCTCTTCACTCATTGGAGAGTAGAAGAATCGACCTTGGAATCCACTATCACGGACATCATCATGGAGCAAGTCAGCTTGTTGACGTTTTTCAACACCGACGAATGTAACTTGCATACCAACTTCGTTAGCTTCTTTCCAAACGTCGTTTGCGCGTTGTAAGGCTAAGTCGTCATTGATGATGTTCAAGATAACATCTCTGGACATCTTAACTTCTTTAAAGCCTAAGACTTGTAATTGGTCGAGTCTTAAGAGTTCACCGCGATATTGGTCACAGACGAGAACTTCGTTTTCAAATTTAATGTTACGGAAGTCGTCATAGTGATTCATGATATCGGATTCAGGAACTTCGAAGCAGATAAATCCTTTTGGAACACTGTGTTTCTTTGTTAAGGCATCAAAACTATCAACGAATGATTTATCGGATAATGTTTGATAATCAACATTAACGGATAAGTGTTCAAGACCCATTGATTTGAAGAATGGTAAGTCTGCAACTTGGAACAACTTGTCTAAGCAGTCAGTCATAGCTTCCGCGACTAAATCAATACGGTTATGTCTTGTAACGATATTAATGGCTTCACCAATGTTAAGTGGTTCGTTGGTAAATGGGTCATTTAATCTAAGCAATAATTCAGCACCATGAATGATTCTGTCTCTATTACCAACAATTGGTTGATATTCCATAAAGTATTTCTTTTTCTTGAATGCTTCAAGGACGTTAGAGAGCATGAATTCTTCTCTAGAGGCACTTCTGATGTATTTATCTTCATTAAAGTAAATGTTATCGGTGTTTTTACCTCTTCTGAAGCCCGTCATGACTTTTTCGGCATGATTTATCCAAGATTTATATTCCTTGCTTGATTCAGGGTATTTGAAGTCATAGTAAGAAATATTTAATGCGGCGTCTTTAGAGCCCACTTTAATTTCTTTGGAGATGTTATAAATTTGTTCTGCTAAGGCGATTGCTTCATCTCTATTACTTAATGGGAGTAATAACGCAAAGTTATCATTCTTATATAAATATGGAGTGAGGTTCATATCAATTTCATCTCTTAAAGCATCAAAGAAGTTTCTCATGGCTTTGATATAACCATCATTACCTAATGATTTAATAAGTTGAGTGACGTTATCGATATTCAAGAATAAGATTTCACCTTGATGTTCAATGGCGAATTCATCTTCAAGATATGAACAGAATGAATAATAGGAGTTGATTAAGAAATCCGCGGAGAATAAGTCACTTGTACTCTTGTTCTTTTCCATTGGTTTTAAGTATAAGTGTTCTGCTTTATCTTCGGAGTTATGTAAAACAACACTTGTTTCAAACTTTCTTCTCTTTAAGATTTCCACCATGTGTTTCTTGGTCACTAATGGACAGGCTTTACATGGAACATCGCTGCCGTATAAGGCTTTATGGCACTTTTCACCAATTTGAGCATTTGGACAAATGCTATGTAATGCTGCAGAAACAAAGAATAATGAATAATCGTCTGGGTTAACAGAATAGAGAATATCATTATTGAGTTTTAAGATTTCTTGGAATCTCTTCGCATTGATATTAGCGATATGTTGATCATCGATTGATTTGATGTAGTTGCCAATCTTGTTGGAGATGTTGATTAAACCTTGTTTGACGGAGCAGTCATATTCAAGGTCTTTGTCATTATTTAGATAGTAGATGATAGAAACCGCATCGCCATCTTTCATAACGATATAGAACAAACCAGATTTGATTTCATGGCTATCAATAAATGACGCTAAGGAGTCGTTAAGGTGTTGTCTATTTGAGAAGTAATAGGATTGGTCACTATCTTTAACTTCTAATAACTTAGAGACAAATTTACTACTCACTGGTTTATCAATGAGGACTAAATGTTTGTCTTCTGGAGAATAAGAATATTCACATAAGAATTGTTTTTTAACTTTGTTGAGTTTTGCATAACCAACAGATGTGAATGAGAAGTAATTACAAATATCATTTAATGCACGATTGATTTCTTTTTGACCATCGACATCATCAATATCAAGTAAGTCTAATCTTTCACTAATCTTTG